>JAEIGA010006244.1_pt1 | contig 18139 bp, 16 predicted proteins | sample 9270691 | NCBI WGS metagenome assembly JAEIGA01 (sample SAMN17057246, study PRJNA624740) | gut metagenome | biome: biome; isolation source: fecal sample | host: Bos grunniens | place: China: Xizang | collected 2019
AATATCTCTCGTTTTATTTTCTAGATTTTTTTTTACTTCCTCTAATCTCAGTTTTATTTTTAATATATCTTCTTTACCATTTATAGATAATACATTATTATTTTCTAAAAGAAATTTATTCCCATCTTTAGGAATATTAAAACAAGCTAGTGCTCTTTCCTGCTCTAATGTAAAATTAGCAGTATGCATAGTACCTGATTTAATATTAGCCTCAACTACTATTGTTCCTAAACTAAGCCCACTTTCTATTCTATCTCTCTCTATAAAATTATTTTTAAAGGATTTAAATCCTATTTGATATTCACTCAACAAACATCCATCATTTTCTATTATACTTTCTGCTAATTCTCTATTTTGAATAGGATATATAGAATCTAGGCCACTTGATAGTACTGCTACTGTCATACCTTTGCCATCTAAACATCCTTTGTGGGCATAGGTATCACAACCTATAGCTAAACCGCTTACTATAGAATAATTTTCTTTTGCAAAGTAATTTGCTATTTCATATGCATTTTTCTTACTATTTGAACTTGCTTCTCTACTTCCTATTACAGCTAAAGAATAATCATTTATTAATGCATTATAGTTACCCTTATAGAATAATACTTGTGGATAATTTTCTATAATTTTTAATCTTTTAGGAAATTTTTTGTCCAAAATATCTATAGCTTCTATGTTTTGTATTTTTGATATTCTTATTATTTCATTAGCTTTTTCATTAGCCAATTTTACTTCATCTAATGTTGGAACCTTTATTTTTTTATTATCATTTTTTAAATTTACAAATATATCTATTATATCATTTTCGTCCTTTGGCTTTTCTTTCATATATCTTATAAAATAATCAACACTTTTTCTACCTATTTTAGGTATAGATAATAAAGTCAATATTATATTCTCCATATTATGTATTTCTCCTTATGTTATAAGTCTGCCCAACTAAGTTTACTTTATGATATAATTATGTATTTAAATTAACTTTAAAATCTTTTTAAATATTTTTATATTATTGTACTAATATGTTATATTAATTTATGATAATAAAGTTTATAAAAGTTTTTGTGTTATGATATTAGTTTTAGACTATAATATTTTATATACAACAGAGAGTAAGGTGATATTTTGGACTTTAATAATATGCAAAATTTAGTAATGAATAGTACTGTACCCTCTAGATGGGCGAGGGGAATTAAATATTTTAATAGAAAATTAGTTGATCATATAACAACAAATATAAATGATGCTACAGTTACATTTGATGCAATAGCTGAATCAGAATTTTTTAATGATGTTTATACAACATCTATTTCAATAGATACATTAAATAATAAAATAATCGGTTGTAGTTGTACTTGTGAAGATTTTATTTCAAGACATCAACAAAATAATATATTTATATGTAAGCATATTGCTGCAACAAGTATATTAGGTATTAGACAATTAAAAAAAGATACTTCACTTAAATTAGTAGACAATATTTTAAATAAAAATACTAATGATACTTCATTTAGCACTCCTACTACACCTAATAAACAACTTCTATCTTATTTTGATAATGATAAAAAAGAAAAAGTAAATTTAGAAGTAAATATAGAAATAAGTGATAACGGGGTTTTTGCTGATTTTAAAATAGGTACTGATAAAATGTATGTCCTAAAAAGCTTAAAAGATTTTTCTTTTTCTAGAATTAATAATGATTTATTAGAGTACGGAAAAAACTTCATATATAATCCTAATATTCATTACTTTGAAGGTGTAGATGAAGAGTTAGTAGATATAATAGAAGACTTTGGAAGAAAAAATACTATGCTATCAAACACTTTCAATCCTAAGCTTTTAGATATTGGAAGTAGTGGATTAAAAAGATTTTTAAAAACTTTAGAGAATAAAGATTTTACACTTACTTTTAATAATGAAGTTTATACTCCTAAAGTTATAAATGGTAATTTACCAATAAACCTAGATTTAGAAAAACAAAATGAAAATATAGAGCTTAGATGTAATACTAATTTACCTTTACCACTTACTCATAAAGGTGATGTTATTTTATATAATGAAAATATCTATTTACTATCTCACGAAGATGCTAGAAATTATAAAAAACTATACTCTATATTAAAAGAGTATAATGCTATAACTTTTACAAAAGAAGAAATCGATCCTCTTTTGAGCAATTTACTACCTAAAGTTAAGAGTTTTTCAAACGATGTAAAAATCGATAATGAAATAAAAGATAATATTGTAAATGATTTTAATACTAAATTTTATTTTGATTTAAAAAATAGTAATGTAATATGTGAATTAAAATTTGAGTATTATGATGAAAACAAAACCAAATATGTAGTTAGAAATTTAGAAAAAGAAAAGATATTTAAAGATAAACTTTTATCTCTTAATTTTATATATAATGGATCATATTATATATTTAATGGAGATGACACAGATTTATTTAATTTTTTAGACATGGATATAATGACTTTAAAGAGTCTAGGGGATGTATATTATTCTGATAAATTCAAAAACAAAAAAATTATAAAAGCTAATTCAATTCATGCCTCTATAAGAGATAGTTTAAATGGTTATTTAGAATTTTCATTTAATATTGATGATATAGGTAATAATGAATATAAAGATGCACTTCTTGCCTTTAAAGAAAGAAAAAGATTTTATAAATTAAAAAATGGTAGTTTCTTAGATTTAGAAGACAGAGAGACTAAAGATTTCTTTGAACTTGTTGAAAACTTAAATGTATCAAATTTTGACGATTCTAAGATACCTTTTAGTAAAGCTATGTATATAAATGATATGTTTAACAATAAGAGCTTAAATTTTGTACAAGGTAGACAACTTATAAATCGTATTTGTGATGATTTTGATAATATAAAAGATTTAGATTTAAGTGTACCTAAAAATTTAAATGCTAAACTTCGTGATTACCAAATAGCTGGTCTTAATTATTTTAAAACTCTAGACCATTATAAATTTGGAGGTATACTTGCTGATGAAATGGGGCTTGGTAAAACTCTTCAAACTATATCTTTTTTACTTTATAAAAATCAAAAAGATAGTAAAACTAAAAGTTTAATAGTTACACCAACTTCCTTAATATACAATTGGAAAAGTGAATTTGAAAACTTTGCACCTGAGGTTAAAGTTCTTTTAATTCATGGTAATAAAAAAGAAAGAGAAAAATTATTAAATACTATTAATGATTATGATGTAATTATAACAACTTATGCAACACTTAGAAATGACTTAGATTTTTATGAAGCTAAAGTTTTTGATTATTTTATAATAGATGAAGCTCAAAATATAAAAAATCCAATTTCTTTAAGTACAAATGCTGTTAAAAGTATAAATTCTAAAGTTAGATTTGCACTTACAGGTACTCCTATTGAAAATAATTTACTTGAACTTTGGTCAATATTTGACTTTGTTATGCCTGGATATTTATATAGTAGAAATAAATTCCAAGATTTATTTATATATGATGAGTATAATGCTAATAACTTAAGAAAACTTATAAAGCCATTTATACTAAGAAGAACTAAAGCACAAGTTATGACTGAACTTCCTGATAAAATAGAAACTAAATTTTTTGTTGAGCTAAATAAAGAACAAAGGAAAGTTTATAGTGCTTATGTGGAAGAAATTAAAGAAAAAATAAATAATAAAGATGTTAAAACTGATAAGATAACAATGTTCTCTTATTTAACTAAACTTAGACAACTATGCTTAGATCCTAGTGTCTTAATAGAAGGGTATAATAAAAAAAGTTCTAAAACAGAAGCTACATTAGATATATTAAAAGATTCTATAGAAGATAATCATAAAATACTTTTATTCTCTCAATTTACTTCTGTTCTTAAAAATATAGGAAATGAGCTTTCTAAAAATAATATAGATTACTATTATATAGATGGTCAAACAGATGCTTTAGAAAGATTGAATCTTGTTAATAAATTTAACGAAGGCGAAAATGTTAAAGTATTTTTAATATCTTTAAAAGCAGGTGGAAGTGGACTTAACTTAACCAGCGCTGATGTTGTAATTCACTTTGACCCATGGTGGAACCCTGCTGTTGAAAATCAAGCTAGTGATAGAGCTCATAGATTTGGACAAAAAAATGTAGTTCATGTTATAAAGCTTATAGCTAAAGGAACTATCGAAGAAAATATAATTAAACTTCAAGAAAACAAAGATAAACTTATAAAAGATTTCATAAATGATGATTTATCTAACAGTGGACTTCTTAAAAGTTTATCAGATAAAGATATAATAAATTTATTCACATAAAATATTTTAGACTATGTATTAAATGAAAATAAATTTAATTATATAACCTATATTAAATATTAAAAAGTAATTACCTTAAATAAATATTAGACAAAATTTGTTTAAGGTAATTACTTTACTATTTTACTTACTTTTATTATCTTTGTTATTATCATCTACTTTATTATTTATAATATTTTTCATAGTTTCTATATTAGCCTTTTTAGCTGTAATATCATTTTGTGCTATCTTCTTAACCTCTACATTATCACTATATTTTATTATTGAATTTGCCATTTTTATTGTAGATTCTTGATGTACTATCATAGTTTGTAAAAAATCTTTATTTATATCTCCTGTTGGTTTAAGACTTTCAAAATTGGAAAGCATCTCTTTTAAAATAATATTATATTCATTCATATATGAACTTTCTTTTGCTTTATCTTCTGTTAAATTATCAATTAAAGTTTTCATTATATTTTCTATACTTGCTATAGTTATTGTTTCATTCTTTATTATATCTTTAGCTATTTGATCAACATCTTTATTATTCTCACTATTATCTTCACCGTTGTTATTAAGTAAATTTTTAGCCATATCAATAGCACCTTTATTTTGTTGAAGCATTTGATATAAATAATCAAGATTTACATTACCAGTATGTGGTGCACAACTTAAATTTGTACTTAAGTTTTCTATTATTAATTTATTTTCTTTCATATATATCTCTTCATTAGTTTCTGCAAATACAAAATTACTAGAGATTAAACTTATACATACTACTATAATTGCACATAATTTTTTATAATTATCTTTCATTTTGACCTCCTAAATTTAAGCCCTTAATCTTTAAGTATTTAATTCCTTTAATAAATTTTACTCAAAGTTCATATTACATATTCTCTTTTATATGTGTATTTTTTAGTATAAATTACAAAAAATTCTAATTTATATTTAATCACCTATTATAGCTAACTATATAGTTTGTATTATATTTGTAATTAAAATAAATTATATAAAAAGTGCCTTTAATAAATAATATTATTTTTTAGGCACCTTTATAAATTACTCATTAACTTTTATAACTCTTTTAGCAATACTTGCAGAGTGGTCTGATATTCTCTCTAAATTAGTTAGTAAATCTAAGTACACTATACCTGAATCTACACTACAAAAATTTTGATTTAATCTAGACATATGTTGAGTTCTATATGATTTATCTATATCATCAACTATCTCTTCTATTTCTAAAACTTTATTTGCAATATCTACATTATTTTCTCTCATAGCTTTAAGTGATAATGTGTATGCTTCTAATACTTTTTCGTAAATTGCTTCTATTTCACCTTTTGCTTTTTCTGATAAATTTATATTATTTTTTATAGAAGATTCTGCTAAGTCAGCTATATTTTCAGATAAATCACCTACTCTTTCTATATCATTTATGGTATGAAATAATAAATCTAATGTTATTCTCATTTTTTGATCTAATGCTTTATTAGATAATTTAATTAAATAATCTAATATTTTTCTTTGTTGTTCGTTTACAATTTCTTCTTTTTCAAGGCATATATTTATATTTTCTTCTGATTTTTCAAGTACTGCTATAATAGAGCTTGTTAAACTTTGCTTTGCCTTTTCTCCCATTCTAAGTGATTCTTTTACTATATTACCAAAAGCTATAGCAGGAGTTTCTAACATTCTCTCATCTAAGTATTTTGTAACAACATTATCATCTTCCTCTTCACCTGCTTTGTCAGGTATTATTAACATAGCTAATTTAACTATAAGTCTTGAGAAAGGTAGTAATATTATAACATTTACTATATTAAATAATGTATGTGAATTTGCTATTTGTCTAGCTGGGTCTGTAGGATCTAAATACTTAACTACCATAGTTATAGGCTTATTTAATATAAGCATAAATAATATAGTACCAATTATATTAAAGCATAAATGCATAGTAGCTGCTCTTTTTGCATTTTTATTAGCTCCTATACTAGATATAAGTGATGTTGTACAACTACCTATATTATCTCCATATAAAATTGGCAATGCTCCTGCTAGCGGCATTAATCCTTGGGAAGATAATGCTATTAATATACCCATAGATGCACTAGAACTTTGAAGTATTGTAGTCATTAAAAAACCAGCTAATAAAGCTAATAATGGATGCTTTGTAAGTTGTGCTAAAAGCTTTCTAAATACTGGATACTCTGATAACGGTGCCACTGCATCCTTCATAAATCTCATTCCTATAAATAATATTGCAAAACCTATTAATATTTCAGATATATTTTTAAGCATTGGTTTTGATTTTGAACCAATCATATACAAAACTATACCAATTCCAAGAGCTATTGATGATAATATACTAACATCAAAAGATACTAACTGTGCTGTTACAGTTGTACCTATATTTGCTCCCATTATTACACCTATTGCTTGATATAAATTCATTATTCCTGCATTTACAAAACCAACTACCATAACAGTTGTTGCACCACTACTTTGTATTATTCCTGTAACAACTGTTCCTACTAATACACCCATTACAACATTACTTGTTAAAAGTCCTATAGCTTTTTCTAGCTTAGGTCCTGTGGATTTTTGAAGACCTTCACCCATTACACTTATTCCGTAAAGAAATAGCCCAAGTCCTCCTATAAGACTTATTAGTATATACAAAAGTTGTCACCTCCTAAAAAAATTACTATCTTTATTTTTGTTTTTATCTGCTTAGTATATACGTAAATAAAAAAAATAGTTACCTTAATTAAGATAACTATTTGTATATAATATATTCATTTATTTACTTTTTAATAAAGTTATATATAAAAAGGAGTGCATATAAATACACTCCTTAATGATTTTAGTGACCGCAACCAGAGCATCCTCCGCCGCATCCACCTTCATCATTTTTCATATTTTCAGGAATTACCCTAAATCCGTATCCTGTATCTTCTATAACGATATCACCATGTTGTGAATATTCGTTTTTATCCATTATGAATGTTAATCCATCTACTTCATAAGAAGTATCGCTATCCTTTTGCTCATCCAGAGCAATACCAAATGATGCCCCTGAACAACCCATTCCTGCAAAATAAACTCTTATAGTTTGAGGTCTATCTTGATTATCTTGTAAGATATCTTTTAATGTCTTTACAGCTGTTTCTGGTAAAGTTATCTTCATGTGAATAATTTCCTTTCTTGTAATATATATGTACATAGTACACATACATTATAAACTTCTAATATATAAATAATCAATATTATAAACACAATGTTTATTGATTATTCAAGTATAAAATACCCATTTTTTTATAACTTTACTCAAAAACTTTCTATTACTTATATAAATTAAAACTTAATTTTCTTAAAATTTATAATTTAAAAGTTAATTTATATTATCTAGTAATATATAAATATTAAATATATTTATATAAAAAAGTTACCTTAAAATTTAAGGTAACTTTTTATTTTAGTGCCCGCAGCCTGAGCATCCGCCGCCGCATCCACCACTACTTTGTGGCATATTTGCTACTACTACTCTAAATCCATATCCTGTATCTTCTATAGTTACATCTCCATATTGGCTGTATTCAACTTCGCTCATTATGAAATGTAATCCTTCTATATCATAGCATACATCATCTTCTCTTTCTTCATCTAAAGCTATTCCAAATGATGCTCCTGAACAACCCATTCCTGCAAAATAAACTCTTATATTTTGAGGTCTATCTTGGTTATCTTTTAATATATCTTGTAGTGTTTTTATTGCTGTTTCTGGTAAAGTAACTTTCATAAATTTTACTCCTTTTCTAAATTATGTATATATAATATTATAGTTTTATTTTATTTGATAATCAATATATACATTTTTAATTATCTTACTATTATAGTAATTACCTAGTTTTTATTTCTATATTCAAATATATTATTTAAATAATATATTTGAATATCTATATATTTAAGGATTATTAAATAATTAAAGTTATAGTTAAATATATTATAAATAATAATGATTACCTTTATCATTTATAATATATTTTCCCCTTATTTGTCAACATAAACATATTTTAATTATTTTTTATTATATTTATTGGTATAAGTTGATACTTATATTTTTAAACCTTAATACACATACTACATAATGCAAACTACATAATGGAGGTTTTTATTATGCAAAAAGTAAGTTTTTTAGTATGCGATGAAGATAAAGCTATAGTAGAATTAATATCTGAACACAAAGAAAATATATCGTGTAATGGTAAACCTATGCATGAATTAGTTCCTAACTCAACTAATGCTGCACAGGAAAAACATGTTCCCCAAGTAAGTGTAAATGGAAATACTGTAAAAGTAGATGTAGGTAGCGTAAGACATCCTATGGAAGAAGGTCATAGTATAAAATGGGTATGTATACATACTAATCAAGGAGTTCAACGTAAGTGCTTAAAGGAAAATACTGAACCTGTTGTAGAATTTGCATTATGCCCTAATGAAAAATTACTAGAAACTTATGCTTTCTGTGATTTACATGGATTATGGATGATGAAGTCAGAATAAATATAAATTTAGTATAATTTCAGATATAAAAAATTATAAAAAGCTAGTTTTTAACTAGCTTTTTTATTTTTAAACATCATTATGCTAATAATAAAAAATATTAAAGATATAAAAACCATTGCAAAAATATATTCTTTTATATAGCTTAAATTATCATATCTTTGCAATTTTTCTAAACAAATATATACCCATCTTTGAGGTAAAAAGTTACCTATAGTTTGTAAATTATCAGGCATTACATCAAAATCCCAAAATATACCAGATAACATACAACTTGGAATAACTATTAATATATTCATCGTACTTGCAATATATCTACTTTTTGTAAAACTTACTATACATAAATTAAGTGATACAGATACTAAATTAATCATTAACATAACAACTAAAAAATTATTACTATTTACCATATTAAAATTCAAATTTAAAATCTTACATATTACATAATAAATAATACTACTAGAACAAGATAGCAAATAAAATACTATCATAAGTGACATATAGTACTTATAAGGTCTTATACCACTTGCTAATATCCTAGACTTAGTATTATTTTCTTCATCTTCTATTATAAAATTAGCAATTGTAGCTCCAGTTATAAATATCATCATTATAACTATTCCAATTGAATTTTCTATTGAAGGTCTGCTATTTTCAGTATGATTCATATTTACAGTAGGCAAGTTATTTTTATACCCTTCATTAACTTCTTTAAATTTATCAATATTTTTATCACTTACTTTAGCTATTAAACTTAAATCTTCTGTTTTTGATTTTATAATAGACACTATGGTAGATTTTACATCACTATTTGAAATTGATTTTACAATTACATTATCATCTTTTAAATTTAGTATATTGTTACTAAAACCATCTTTTATAATTACAACTAATTGTAATTGATGGGATGATAAAAGTATTTCATAATCTTCATAATCTACTTTTACAACATCAACATTTTCTATATCTTTTATTGATTTTATTATTTCCTTAGATATGTAGTTATTATCTTTATCAATTATTCCAACCTTATAATTAGGTTCTTTTCCAAATACAAAGCTAAAAAATATAATAATAAGTGCTGGGGCTATTATTCCCATAATTATAAAGCTTTTTTTATTCATTAATAATTTAAAAGTATTTATAATTATTCTAAACACTATTATCACCGACTTTAATCTTATTTGATATAAAACCTATTACTAGTAATAATATTGATAAAAATAAAGATATGAATATTGATTTATATGTATAGTTACTACTTAGTCCAGTACTTATACTTAATAATGATATGTTCGCCCAATATGTAGGTGCTAATTGACATAGCAGGTTAGTAATTGGGGTTGATTTAATTAGTGATATTGGCATATATGAACCACCTAAAAATCCAAGTATTATTATTAAAATATTAATTGCACTAGATGCTGTTTTATTATCCTTAAATACCATACTCATAGATATTCCAAGTACAGAACTAAATGTAATAAATGATATTAGTACTATAAATATGTCTAATAAGTTTTTTCCCCAGTTTATTTTAAGAAATAAAGTACTAATAAAGTATATAATTATTACTTGCAGTATTCCAATTACGATTCCTAGTATTATCTTTGATATTACAATACTTAGATTGTTAGCTTTTGACATTCTTAATCTTGTAAATGTACGTTGATAACCTTCTTTATACATTGATACTGATGTTATTCCTGATATATAAAGTATGATAAGTATTAATTCTGCAAATGTATAATAAGTAAATGAATCTATTCCACTATTATTTATTCCTTCTTCTTTTAGTTTTATAAGGCTTTCATCCTTTAATATATCTTGTATAAGTTTTTGATCGATACTTCCTATTGAGTTTATTAATGCATATTTTTGTAGATACTCATTAAATATATTTTTAAATATTTTAGAATCACTAGTTTCTTTATTTTCACTTCTATAGTAATCATAGCTATCTTCATTTATATTTATAAAAGCTAGAGATTCTCCTTTATTTACAAGTTCTCTAGCTTTATTGTCGTCTTTTATTTCTTTAAATTTTATATTTATAGTTTCTTCACAAGATTTTTTAAAATTATAAAAAGCTTGTAAGTATCTTTCATTATTTACTAAATTATTAACTTTATAATAAACATATTTATCTTCGAATATATTTTTATCTATATTCATAAGTCCATTTAAAGCATTTCCCATAACTACTATAAGGACTACTGGAAATACAAACATAGTTAATACATCAGTTTTATTTCTAAAAAATTGAGTTATTTCTTTTTTTATAAGTGTAAATAAAAGCATCTCTCCTCCAACTTAATCTCTTAGTTTCTTCCCTGTTAATGTTAAAAATACACTTTCTAATGTAGGCACTTCATTTTTTATATTTTCTATTACTCCACTATGATTAGATATTGTGTTTATAAGCTTTTGAAGTATGTTAGTATCCTTTGAGTAGTAACATTTTATTTCATTATTAACTATTTCTATTTTTTGAACTCCATCAATTTTATTTATATAATTTTCAATGTTATACAGTTTACTTTTTAAATTTATAGTATATACATTGTAGTTTACTAAATTTGATTTTAAATATTCTTTACTTCCACTTGCTATTATTTTTCCATCATCCATAATAGATATATTATTACATAGCTCTTCTACTTCTTCTATATAGTGAGATGTATATATAATTGTTGCTCCTTCTTCATTTAATTTTTTTACTGATTCTAATATATGATTTCTTGATTGTGGATCTATTCCTACAGTTGGCTCATCCATTATTATAAGCCTTGGACTATGAGCTATAGCACAACCCATATTTAACCTTCTTTTCATACCACCTGAAAACTCTTTAGCTTTTTTATTTTTTACATCTGTAAGCCCAACAAATTCTAATGCTTTATCAACTCTTTCTTTAAGCTCTCTACCTTTATATCCATATAATGAGCAAAAGAATGATATATTTTCTTTAGCTGTAAAATCAAGATATATTGCTAAATCTTGAGGAAGTAGTCCTATATGTTCTTTATACTTATTTATATTTTTTTCATTTTCTTCAAATATAATTATTCCCTCTGATTTTTTCTCAAGTCCACTTATAGTCTTTATTAATGTACTTTTCCCTGCACCATTAGGACCTAATAAGCCATATATTTCACCTTTTTTAATACTTAAATCTACACCTTTAAGTGCTTGGAAATTATCATATTTTTTATGTAAATTTTCTATTTGAAGAATATACATAAAATTCTCTCCTATAGCTTAGAATTAATTTCTTTTATACTTACTGATTTATCAAAACTTTTTCTTACACAATGATTTTCACAATCTTTATTTTCACAATTTTTACATGGATTTTCTTTATAAATATTAAGCAATTTCCTAGCCCCATAAATATTACCTACAGCTACTCTTCTATTTATATCTCTAATAGGTACATTATATTTACATCCTTTTTGACAAATTGCTAATTCACAGAATTGGCATTTAAGAGCAAGTTTTGCTAGTTTATCGTATTCAGCATTATTTGATATTTTTAAGTCTTCATCTTTGAATGGAGGCTTAACTATATTTACATAATTTTTCATATTTTCTCTATACTCATATTCCTCTATACCTAGTTCTCTAAGTATTAAATTAGCTGCACTTATACCCGATACTGTAACAGCTGTAGTTCCAGTTCCCATAACAGTTGATTCTCCACAATTAAAAAGTCTATCTATCTCACTTTTAGTTTTTAACCTTTTCATCATATGCTGTCCTAACTGTTGTTTAGGTCCAGCTGCTGCTCCACCTTCTTTTAATGCATATCTATTTAATGTTGATGGGGTACTAATTTCTACATGAGATAAGTTTTCTTTAAATCCAGGAAATCTATTTTCAAATACATCTAATAATCTATTTTTTTCTATTTCTTTAGCTTTTCTGTATTCCTCTGTGTTGTATTTATTTTTAAATCCTATTGGCCATTTTTTTAAGGTAGGTCCTATTGCCATTATGCTCTGATATCCATCTGGACAAATAGTCTTGTCATCTATACTTGGTATATAAACAGTGATTTCATTTTCATCAAACTTATCTTTGCTTCCTACAAGCATTTCTATAGGTAGGGTATCTTTAGGTATTACACTATCTTTAACAAGTGCAAATAATACAACAGAAGGATATGAAGGTATCAAGGAGTTAACCCATTTAACTATTTTTTCATCTGCATTATCTTTTAATAATTTGTTATATAAGTTCCACACATTACCTGAATTTACAATATACTTTCCATTAATGATACTTCCATCATCTAATTGAACTCCTGTAGCTTTATTACTTTCTACTATTATTTTTTCAACTTCCCTATTGTATATCATCTCTCCCTTATTTTCTTCTATTACCTTTTCAAGTTTTCCAATAAAGTTTAAAGTAGAGCCTGCTGGATAATAGCTTCCTCCAAAATGATTATCTACAAACATAATAGATGATAATATAGCTGGTGTTTCAACTACATTTGTATAACAATATGTAGAAGTTAATTTATCAAAAAATTTAAATACTTCTGGGTCTTTAAAGTATTTTTTTAATATGCTCTCAGTATTTTTATTCATATATCCTAAAAATCTTATATACTCAATTGGATGCTTTAAAAAAGATTTTAATCCATATTCCTTTTTCATTGCATCTGGTGATATAAAGGCTGGATTTTCTGCTATTACTTTTCTATATTGATTTGATATGTCTGTATAAAATCTTTTAAAGTTTGATTTTTCATTTGGAAAAACTTTTACTAATTCATCTATAAACATATCTATGTCTTGATGAAATATTATTCTATGTTCTTCAAAATTAACAGCATAAAGTTTATCGTGCTTTATTATATCTATTTCTTCTTCTAATTCATTAAATACATATCTATGAGGACTATAGCCTCTATCATTAAATCCATAAAGCATTGCGCAACCTTGTTCAAATATTACATCTTTCCTTTTAAATATTCCACAAGAACCACCCGGCTTAAATTGTGCATCTACAACACATACTTTTAAATTTCGCTTAGATAATAGTGCCGCTGTAGTTAAACCTGATATTCCTGCACCTATAACAACAACATCATATTTCATTAAAATTCCTCCAATGTATTTATTACATTAATAATAATATGATGTTTAAACCTTGTATATTCTGTATAAATTAGCTTATATACATACTAATAACTTTACTTATACCTCTTAAATTTATACAAACACTATTTTAAATATATGTCATATAGTATTTTAGAGTATATAAAAAGGGGGCGTTATATGTATAGAAATAAATATCCATATCCTTACTTAATGCCAATGTTTCCATATCCATTTTGGATTAATCCACAAATGTATAATATGTACTTAAATAATTTTATGGGAAACTCTCAAATCTATAACAAATATTATGATAGACCTTCTATTGAATTAAAGGACTATGGTCCAACTCCGTTTGTAGTCGATATTGATGATGCCAGTACTGAAAATAATACCTTCCGTACCGTACTATGGACAGGAAATAATTTGCAAGTAGCTTTAATGAGTATAGATGTTGGTGACGATATAGGTTTAGAAGTTCACGAAACAGCTGATCAATTTATACGTATTGAAGAAGGTCAAGGTCTTGTTAAAATGGGTGATAGTCAAAATAATTTAAATTTCCAAAATAGGTTTTCTGATGACTATGCTATTATGATACCTGCTGGTACATGGCATAATATAATTAATACAGGAAATACTCCACTTAAATTGTATGCTATATATGCACCACCTGAACATCCAGCCAATACTGTTCATAATACTAAGGAAGATGCAGAAGCTGCTGAACGTAAGCTTAGATATTATTAAATAAAAAGAAACCATAATCTATTTATATAGATTATGGTTTCTTTTTATTTTAGATATAGAATCATCATTTTCCATTAATTTATTTATCATAAATAAGATATTATGAGCTAAAACCTTTATTGAAGTTCTAGTTATAAATCCTAACATTGATTTACTTTTAACTTTATTCAAATTTAATTGCTCTGTTAATTGAGAAAAACTAGTTTCTATCCTTCTTCTAGCTTTAAATATTAATTGTCTTATATGTTTTGGATAATTATCTTTACTATTTCCTCTTTTTAAAAATAATAGATTTATATCCCTTTCAAGTTTCAGTTCAGGCGTTAGCCTTTTATTTACATATCCTTTATCACCGATAACAGAAATAGATTTGTACTTATCACATAAATCCCATACTGTATTTCTATCATCTACATTTGCTGGAGTTATAACATAATCAGTTAAAAATCCATCTATCGTAGTAAGTGCATAAAATTTAAACCCAAAGTAAGTTTGTTTTTTAGAAGGACATCTACCATAAGAGGCTTCACCTTTAAAGCATTTACTAAAATGTACTCTACCAAATTCACATACTGGAATAGGCATACTATCTATAACTCTTATATTGTTAGAATAAGATTGCATAAATTAAGAAATATACTCTCTTATTTTAGATATTACCCAATGTAAGTTTCTTTTAATTCTGTTGAATCTAGTTCTATCTCCTATCCTCGGAAATAGATTTTTTATATTCTCTTTTAAGTAAACTAAAGAATGCTTTTTCAGAGTCAATAGTTAAAAGTTCACCAACTATACTAATAGTGATTATCTCACTATCAGAAAGTTTACTATCTTTAATATTACGTCTATTAATTACGCTCATAGGTATAATCTCATTATATATATCATCTATAATTACAAATATATTTGTAAACAAATCAGTTAAATTTTCTTGTTCTTGGATATAATAATTATTAAACTCTAGCATATAGAATCCTCCTTTAGATTAATAGAGATAATCTTAGGATACTATATTTGTTGGAGTTTTATTATTGAAAAAATTAACTAGCACAACGAGTTAATTAGATAATTCTAGACGAAAATAGATGTGTTTTTAGTATTTAAATTTATGTAATTAATTTTTATATTTGAGTTTCAGTTCCACAAGATTTACATTTTTGCATTTGAATTTGGTATATTTCATTATTTTCATTTGTATCTTCATATGTAGCTAATATATGCTTTCTGTCCTTTTCACATATATTACAAAATATAGGTTGACTTATTTTCTTTGTATTTACTAATTCCATTTCTTAATACCTCCATATAATAATTTTAAGTTATTTATATGTATCTCCAAAGTTCAGTAATTTTAAAACACGCTTCTTATTTTATTTAATAAAAACTTATTTTTAAGTTGTTAGATATTATAAATTAAAATAATTATATGATACTAATTAAAATTTTAGATAAAAATAAGGTGTCTGAAAACTGACACCTTATATAATAAAACAATATGTTTATATTATGCTACTTTATCATCAAAATCATATTCTTTTTCGTTCTTCATTTTCATAAGTACAAATCCAATTCCAATTATAGTTATACCCATAAATCCAAGAAATAACTTTATTAAACTTTCTCTATCTAACCTTTCTTTTCTACCTTCTTCAAATGCTTTAATAGCCTCATTTCTACCTTCTTTAAATTTATCTAATTCACTTTCATCTTTACCAACACGACCCAATGCTCTTGCTTCGTCTTTTATATTCTCTAAAACTTTTAAACCTTCATTAAAACCTTCATCATACCATTTATTTTCATCTTCCGTATAGGATGGGTTTTTGTTTCCATTTCCAAAAGCTGCACTATATCCATTGTCCCTTACTTTTTTTGCATACTCTAAAATCCCTTCTGAGTATCCACTTTCATAAGCATTTATCATATAATCTTCTAATCCATCAAAAGATATCTTAGTATTATATAATTTTCCATCATTTAATCCTTTTTGTTTATATTCTTTAATTACCTTAGCTTTATATTCTTTATAACCGTCATTGTATCCATTTCTATAAGCTTTATCAAATATTTTATTATCATAACTACCTTCTAAGCTTTTACCATTTTTACCTAACTCTTTTCCAATATTGTAGTAAGCTTTACTTTCGCTCTCTGCTTTATTCTTTCCTTCTTCATAGCTTTCATCATATGCATCTTTATACATTGAATAATATGCTTCATTTTCTGAGTATATATATTCCTTATCAAGCCCTAAATACCCAAATTCATAGCCATCTTCACTTCCTTGTTTTTTAACTAAATTTTGTTTTTCAGCTTCTCTATATTCACATACTCCATTTTAATGTAGATGTGCCTCATATCCATGGTTATAATGGTAATTTCCAAGTCCAGATATATTAAAAAAATCACTATGCCAATCTACACTTTCATTTCCATGTGCATTAATTGATATTTGATTAGCCATAACTATTAATATAGTTAATATTATTGTATTTTTCAGTTTTTTCACTTTACTCCTCCAATATATTTCAATTAATAGTTTTATAATATATCATAAATTTTTATCTGTGTCATTAAATTTTATTAATAATAGCATTATTGTATTTATTTTGCTCTATATAAAAACTAATGTAATTTACATAAAATTCGCTTCGCTCATTTCGCCAACGATATATCCTCGTTTCCACTTTGAGCAACGTGTTGGCGAAACATTTCGGATACATCCGTTGCTCAAAACTGTAATTTTTTACTTTCCTATATATCTTGAATTTACTTTGATACAAAGGTTATCAATAGTTTTGATATATCATAAGTTCCTAATAAGTAAAAAATAAGGTGTCGGCAAAACCGACACCTTATTTTATGAAGATAACTTTAACGCCTTTTGACTATTTCTGCGATTATTCTTCCAAACCCATGGAGAGAATAAAATAATCATTGGTACTAATTCTAATCTTCCTGCTAGCATACCAAACATAAATACACACTTAGAAAATGGACTAAAGTGCCCAAAGTTAGCCATCGGTCCTACACCGTCAAGACCTGGACCAATGTTATTAAGTGTAGCTGAAACTGCAGTAAAGTTTGTTTCAAAACTTCCGTTTTCTATAGAAATTAAAAATACTGATGCTGCAAATATTAATGCATATAAAACAAAATAAACATTTACTGATTTAACAACATCATTACCTACTTTTCTTCCTTCTAAACGAGTAATCTGTACTCTCTTAGGATGTACAAAAGAATATATCTCATTTTTTAAGTTCTTACATGCTATTAAAATTCTTGATACTTTAATTCCACCACTAGTACTACCTGCACAACCACCTACAAACATAAGTGCTACTAATACAAACTTAGATAACGATGGCCAATAGTTAAAGTCAGTTGTTGCATATCCAGTTGTTGTAATTATAGATGCAACTTGGAAA
>JAEIGA010006245.1_pt1 | contig 18138 bp, 28 predicted proteins | sample 9270691 | NCBI WGS metagenome assembly JAEIGA01 (sample SAMN17057246, study PRJNA624740) | gut metagenome | biome: biome; isolation source: fecal sample | host: Bos grunniens | place: China: Xizang | collected 2019
ATCGAAGGTAAAATAACTCACTTAGATGATGAGTTAGTAGCAATAAATGACTATTTCATGGATAGAGAATTTGTTGAAAATAACTTTGAGATAGAAAAAGAAAACAAATCAGAGAACGTAAGTACATTTATGTTTGATACTGTTGAAGAAGAAAAAGTTGATGTTGAAAAGAATGTTAGAGAAAAGTTAAAGCAATTGAAAGAATCTAGGGAAGTACATTATCAATGGTTAAAAGAAATAGAAACTAAAATTGAAATATTAGAAAGTGTACTTAAATAGTATAATAGGGAGTGGGTTTTTCCACTCCTTTTGTTTATACATTGTAATTTTTACACCACGCATATCACGAATCACGTCAGTTTACCAACCCTCACTTTATTTTTTATGTGGTGTACTTTTTAGAGTGTATAAACTCTGTATAAAATAAATTAAAACTAAGGAGAGTAAATATGAATAACGAAAGAAATGAATTATACGAAAGTGTTTTTAAAGCAATAGATGATACACAATCTAAAATAGAACGTCTTGAGAGAGATATAGAAAATGCTAATAACGAGATAAAAGAACATTGGTTTAGAATTGCAGTGAAGAAAGCATTAATGAGAGAATATAAGAGAGATTTAGGGTTACTGTTTTCTCTTGATAGCACAAACTTAAAGAAGAAATTGCAAACTCAAATAGATAATATACTTGATTTACCTCAAATCAGAAGAATAAGAGTAGATGGTAACACATTAATACTACGCACAAATAGAATAGATTTTTATGATACGAAAGGTAATAAGTTTAAAGGAAATAATTATGAAATAGAAATGAATGTTAAAAATGGTGTTTTAAGATTTGTACCATTTGGTGATGATATGCAATTATTTGAATCATATTGGGACAAGTACGATAAGACATCACCTCACCCACACATTGGAAAACCAGGTGAATATTGTTTAGGTAATGCAGGGGATATGTTATGTGAATACATATCAGAACAAGATTTATTTAACTCAACACTTGTAGTTTTATCATTCCTAGAACAATGTAATGAAAATGATGTAGCCGGTGGTTTTGTATGTAATTGGACTTGTATAGATGAATACGATAATGAACTTGAAAATCCATACAATAAAAAGAAGATGTGTGAAATTTGTGAAACAACTGTTGAACCAGATGAAACTTACACATGTGATCATTGTGGAGAAGTAATGTGTAGTGATTGCTCAACATGGATAGAATCACGTGATGTTTGGGTTTGTGAAAGTTGCTTAGATGACCATTACGGACATTGTGACAAATGTCAATACTATGAGCCAGACAGTAGGATGTATGCATGTGATGAGTGTGGAATGGATATATGTGAAGATTGTATGATAAGTACAGAAGATAGAGTTTTCTGTTCGGAATATTGTAGAGATGAACAAATGAGTTATTGCCAAACTTGCAATGAGTATATAGATAAAGAAGATGTTGTAGAATGTGCTTATTGCGAAGAATATGTATGCAAAGATTGTATAGATGAAACAAAACATGATTTAGATTTTTGCAGTCAAAGTTGTTTAGGTTCATGGGAAGAAGAAAATTTAGAGGAATGTCACGAATGTGGTGAATATTATAAAGATGAATATATAAATTATTGTCATAAATGTGGTAAAAATGTATGTGATAATTGCATAGTTGAATTTGAAGGAGAAGATTATTGCTCAAATTGTAAGGAGGATATGGAAAATGAATGTAAGAATGATGAAAAATAAAGGTAAAGTTGAAGTAATTATAAAGGATATAGCATATCAGAAGATGATGTGCTATACAAACTCTGTTAAAACAGAGATAGGTTGGTTAGGAACTGCAACAAGAGATGAAGGAATGTTCACTATACATGATGTTTTCTTGTTAGAACAAGAGGTTCATGGTGCTACGGCAGAGCTTACAACAGAAGGTATAAGCAAATTGTTATATGATGAGCTATCAATAAGAAAAGACTATGATTTTTTATTAGAAAATATGAAGGTTTGGGGACATTCACACAATGTAATGCCAGTTAGCCCATCAAGTCAAGATGAAAAGCAAATGGAAATGTTTGAAGATGGTGGTTATGACTTTGTTATAAGGTTAATAACTAATTATCATGGTGAAATAGGTGTTACAATTTACGATTACAAGACTGGTTTTATCTATGATGAGGTAAAGTGGAGTGTAAAATATAGTGAATTTGCCGAAGAAAACATGAAAAGTGTAAGTGAGAAGATAGAATATTACACTTTACTATTAAATTCTTTAAAAAATACTTCTTTGATAGATGAGGAAGAAATTAAAAGAGAAGTTAAAGCTAAAGTTAGAGAGAAAAAGTACAATTTTAACACTTTCAACACTAAAAAACATAAAAATTATAAAGATAAATCAAAGAAATATGATTACGAATCAGATGAAAGAGATTTTTATGACATAATGAATGAATATGAAGATGAAAGTTACTACTATGACCCATACATTGGGATGGAAAAGTATGTAGATTACGACAAAGCACTTGAAGAAGGTGCTATTGATATAGATGAAGAAGGGAGAATAACATGGTTGGTGTAGAATGTAATGATTATTCAAGACAAATGAATATATTTGATAAGTATAAATGGAACAAAAATAAAATACCGGTGAATGTAATTGGAGTAGGTGCTAGTGGCTCATGGTTAACATTGGCACTTGCTAAGATGGGTATAGAAGATATAAGAGTATATGATTTTGACAAGATAGGAGAGCACAATATACCGAACCAAGCTTTCAATATAGAAAGTATAGGTGATTATAAGGTAAGGGGCTTAGAATCCGTTGTAAAGAATCAGAGTGGTATATCTATTGATTGGAATATAAAGGAAGTTACAAAGAAAGATAAGATGAGTGGAGTTGTCTTTTTACTTACTGATACTATGAGCAGTAGAAAAGAAATTTACGAATCAATAATAAAACATAATCCGAATATTGAATTGCTTGTTGAAACTAGAATGGATTTAAGATGTTGTAGAATATATACAATATGTCCTTCAAGCTTAGAACATAGAAAGCAATACGAACAAACGTTTTATGATGATTCAGAGGCAGAGGTGAGTGCTTGTGGTACTAGCCAAACAGTAGTATGTACTGCTATGGGTGTAGCCTCACATGCTATATGGAGTTTCTTAAAGTGGGTTAATAATGAAAAATTTGACTGTGAAACGTTGATTGATTTTGAAAACAATTATATAATTAACAATAATTGGAATATGAATAGGAGTGAGTAAAATTAAATCAATCAAGAGGAAAACACATGCTATGAAATTAATAGAATTAGAGTGGGGAGATTCAATAGAGAATGTTCTCCACTTACTTTACGTTGAAGAAGATATGTCAATACGTGAAGTAGCAAAGGAGCTAGGGGTCACATCAAAGACTGCACATAATTGGTTATTGATGTGTGATATCAAAATGAAAATAAAATATGAAAAAATGCTAGAGGTTATGGAACTAAGGAGGAAATTAAAATGTTCAGAAAATATGTAGAGGAATTAACAGTAGAAGTAAATCAAGTTGAGGAAGATATAAATTTATACGAATCATTGCTAAGAGAGAAAAAGGAAGTATTACGTGATTTAAAAACTGGACTTCAAGCTATGGAAAAGTTACAAGGTAAATATGTAAAGGAACAAGATGAAACAGTTGCTGTTTGTGACTAATGAGTTAATGCTTGATGAGGTTCAAAAAAAATTTAATTTACCAATGACATTTGTAGGATTCGCTCATACGAATGGTTTGATGTATAATTTTGGAAATAAATACAAATTTTACAAGAAAGATATATTGCAAAGACAAAGTAAGAATGATAGAATCTATGGTGTGCTAGTGGTGTTGGATAAAGCCGAAGTCTTTATTAGAGTGCTTGATGGAGTAATGGGGTGTTCTAAATCATCTTTATCTACAAATCATGCACTTGATCTAGCACACCGAGAACAAATATATGCAACACCAATACACTTTGATTCAACAGAAGATTTCTTTAAGATGAATTACAAGTGTGGTGAAAAAGTTAAATGTTATGCCTATTTTAGCAATCCAGTCCACAAAGACAATAAGTTGCCTTTAAGAGCAAAAGAGAAAGTCGATTTTGACATAGATTGCTTTATAGATAAATTATTAGAATATGAGAATGAGAAGGAGAATAAGTTATGATGAACAAAATGATGAATTTACAAAGATTTGGTTGGGAAGAGGTTATGAAAGAACCTACAGTAAGTGGAAAAACTACATACGTTAAATTAAAAGATGGAATGAACAAATTAAGAATATTAGATAATGCACCTACTTCAAGATGGACACATTGGTTAAACGCTCAAAAGAGAAGAATAACTTGTTTAGGAGCTAAGGATTGTCCATTCTGTAAAGCTAACAAGGAGGCTAAAGAGGCAGGAGCTAAGAGTCAACCATTCCCTGTTTCAATGAGATTCTCTATGAATGTTATAAACAGAGAAACAAATCAAATAGAAATACTAGACCAAGGAAGAGATTTCTTCAAGTCTTTACATGATATACATTCAACAATAGGTGATTTAACAACTTATGATTTAATGATAAAAACTACAAATGCCGGAACTAAGGAAGTAAACCATACTCCGATACCATCTGCTCCATTACCATTAACTGATGAGGAAATAGCTATGTTAGCAGATAAGAAAGATTTAGCAGAGGTATTTAAAGCTCCAACAGTAGAACAAGCTATGATGTTAGCTCAAGGAAAGAGTGCAGAAGAAGTGTTTGGTGGTAATAAATCAGATGATAGAGATGAGAAGGTAGAAGTTGAGTAATAAAAATACAATAGGGAAATCGGCACAAAATGTCGCTTTCTCTTTTTTTACGAAATTTCAATTAAAGTATACTCCAACAGATATCAAGAGAGTTATGAAAAACGTTAAAGACTTGATGAATGCAGGATATACGGAAGAAGAATTATTAAATATAATAGACTATGCATTTGATAACCAACCACCATCTGGAATATATTCTTTTGGATATATAATAAGTATTAAAGATAAAGCATTAAATGAAGTAAGACTAAAAGCAGAAAAGTTAAAACGTGAGGCACAAGCCCAAGAAAACAGATTGCAAATCAAGAAAATAGAAGGACTTAACAAAGTCTCTAATGCAGACAAATTGAGAAATAGAAAATCGAAATATGAAAATAGTGACTTATTTGGAGGAAGATAAAATGAGTATAATAAAATTACTAAGTGTAGAATACAATTCAAAAACAAATGAATTAAAAGGTGGCATGGTAGATAGGCTACATGAAATATTATCAGAGGAAGATAGAAAGAAAGTTGTAGATGTTTTAGAAATGGTTTCAGAGGCTTTCATAAAAGATACAGATGTTGAGCCAGTAAGTAAGACAAAATCATATGAACCAATCAAGGAAGAAAAAGATTTATCAAAAGAGTATTTCGATAAAGTTGAAATATTAGGAAGGCTAGCAAAATCTCTTGAAATAGATAAAAATGACTTCATGTTTAGTTGTTTAAAAGATATACCTATGATTTCAGAGATGTTAGAAATAGAAGAAAAAGAGGCTTTTATATTTTTAAAAGAATCAGTAGATAAGATGTTTGAATAAAATAAATTAAGGGGAGGAATCAAGTATGACACATGAAATAAGTTCACCTTCGGCAGAAAGAAATGTACTTGGTTTATGTTTAAAAAACCCAGATTTATTAGTTGATGTGGAAGGGTACGAACTCTTCCCTCAACACTTTGGTATAGACCCACATAGAAACATTTTTACTGCTATGTTATATCTATACTCAAAAGGTATGAATCCTTCTCCACTTTCTATAATGGAAGTTATAGTTGATAAGAAGGCTAAGGAAGAAATAAATCAAATGGGTGGGCTACAATATCTTGATGATATAAGTCAAACAGAGGTAGACAAATCAAACTTAAAGATATTTTGCCAAAAAGTAAAACAAACATGGGCGAGACGTGAGTTATACAATATCTGTGAACATGGAAAAGAGTATATGTTATCAGATGAAAGTGAAACAAAAAATCCAACAGAGCTTGTATCTGAAATAGAGGCAAAAGTTATGAATGTAGCATCAACTGGTATTTCAGAAAGTGGAGTTCATAAAATGGGTGAAGGTTTAAGAGAAAGAATGAGAGAAAGAGCAGAAAGACCTTCACAAATTGCAGGACTTGAAGTTGGTTGGGATAACTTTGATTATCTAACCAATGGGGCACAACCTGGAGACATGGTAGTTGTAGTTGCTAGAGCGAAATGTGGTAAGTCAGTAGTTCTTACTACTTGGGCTAAGAAAATAGCAATAGACGATAAACTACCAGTTTTATACATAGACACAGAGATGAGTGCAGAAGAACAAGAAGATAGATTAATTTCAATGATTAGTGGTGTAGATTATTCAGAAGTAATGAATGGTCTATATGCAGTAGATACAGATAAGGGAAATAAAGAAGATAAAATTAGGAGAGTAAATGAGGCAATAGACTTAATAGAGGAATCACCTTACTATCATGTTTATATGCCAACATTAACACTAGAAAAAGTTCAAGCCGTGACTAAACAACATAAAGCAAAATATGACATATGTGCTTTATTCTTTGACTATATTAAAATACCATCTAACAACAAACCTGGTGGAAACTCAAAAGAATATCAAGAACTTGGTTATTTGACAACTGGAATAAAAGAGCTATGTGGTTCACTTGGTATACCTTGCTTTACTGCATGTCAAGAGAACAGAAATGATGTTAAAGGTGTAGAGAAAGATGAATCGAGTGTAGGTGGTTCAGATAGAATACTACAATATGCTACGAAATTATGTTTCTTCTATAGAAAAACTGATGAACAAATAGCTAGAGATAGTATATTACTTGGAAATAGACAAATAAAGATTGCATTCCAAAGAAATGGTGAAAGTAATTGTGACCCAATTAATATAGATTTTGATGGAAGTAAGATGTGCATGAGGGAGGTTTAGTATGCATTACACACATATAGACTATGAGTATTTAAACGAATCAATATCAAAGAGTAAATACAAGATAATGGATTTAGAGAAAAGACTTCTTATATCTCCAGTAACTTTTTATAATTATAGATATGGTTATTCCGATATACCTTCTAAAGTTTTAAGAGATTTAGCTAAAATACTTGAATTAGACGTAAACAAATTGTTAAAACTAAAATAAAAAGGTAAAACTAGGAGGTATTTATGAGTGCAGTTGAGATTATAAAAGCTAATCTTGATGTAGAGAAAGTCTTAGAACATTATAATGCAAAGGGAATAGCTCATTATGGAGATTTTATAAGATGTTGTTGTCCAATTCATAATGGGGATAATCCAACTGCATTTGTAATGAACAAAGAAAAAGGTTTATGGTCATGCAAGACCAATGATTGTGGTGATGGGGATATATTTACACTTGTTGAAAAGATGGAAGATATGTCATTCCCACAAGCAGTACAAAAAGTAGCAGAGATACTTCAAATCAATATAGATGATATGGTGATTGTCCAACGTAAGGATAGTTACCAAAAAGAACTTGAGGAATTTAGAAATTATATTAGTGGTAAAAAGAAAAAGAAAGAAATTAGGGAATTTGAATTAAGAGAAGAAGTGAAACAAGTTAAGAAATTTAGAAACTTCAAGCCGGAAACATTAAAACATTTTGAGCTAGGTTATGTAAGTGAAGTGTCACTTGAAAAGAAAAGTGGAGGCTTATTTACAATGTATGAAAGACTTGTAATACCTATTTATCAAAATGGAGTTAAGGTTGGTGTTTCACTTAGAAAAATGAGAGCACAAGATAATCCAAAGTGGTTTCATGCTCCACACACGATCGAAACTGGTCAGATAATATATAACATAGATAATTGCACAGAGGACAGTCCAATCATAGTATGTGAAGGTATGTTTGATGTGTGGGGTTGGTATGAGGCAGGATTTAAAAATGCAGTTTGTACCTTTGGAGCACACATCACTAAAGAGCAATACAGAATGCTATTAAGAACCGGCAAGGATTTAATTTGGAGTTTTGATGGTGATGGTGCAGGACTTAAAGCTACAAAGGACGCTATAGAAATGTTTAAATACAAAGCAACTCAATGGATTATTAATTTTGAAGAAGGGCAAGACCCTGGTAACTGTGATGTGGAAACATTGCAAGATTTATATAAAGAGAAGGAGAGAGTAAGATAATGAGAAATATAGCACAAATATGTGATGAAATAATAGATATACTTGATAGAAAGAACAGAGACTATGGAAATAGCTTTTCAGAGCAATGGAGAGAGTATGGAATGATTTCTTCATGTATTAGGTTAGAGGACAAGATGAGAAGGCTTAAAAAGCTAACTATGAGCTCAGAACAACATGTTAAAGACGAATCAGTAAGAGATACTTTACTTGATATGTGTGGATATGCTATATTGACAATAAACGAATTAGATAATAAAATAAAAATAGAAAATTTAACCAAAACTAAGGAGGACTAAAATGCCTATATTTTATTTATCAGAAAAAGGAAGTATGTTAATAAGTGGTTTCAATATGAAAGATGGAGCATTATGGGTTACTAAAGTAGATGGGTACGGTTGCAAGATAGCCGAAGGTGAAAAAGCAGAAGAAGTGCATAGAGTATTTTTAGAATTAGCTATGAGCCAATATCCTTGTGTTATAGAGAACAAGGGTAATTTTGCAACAAATGTAAATTTAGGAGCAGAGTAATATCTGCTCTTTTTAGTTTGGAGGGAAGATATGAGCAGATACATAACTTTTTGTAGTAGATGTTATCTACCTTGTGGCACAGGAAAGGATTTGTGTACCAAGTGTGCAAAGATAATGAGTGCAAGAAAGAAAAGTATAACACAAAGAGAAAATAAAGAAAAAAAACTAAGGGAGAAATAGATATGTTTACACATTTACACGTTCATACAGAATACAGCACATTAGATGGATTAGCAAAGATAGAAGAACTTGTTTTAAGAGCAAAGGAGCTTGGACAAACATCAATAGCAATTACAGATCACGGTTCAATGGGAGGACACTTTGAATTAGAAAAGATATGTAAGGCACATGATATAAAGCCAATACATGGTGTTGAGTTTTATATGAGTGCAGGTGAGAAAGCATGTAAAGAAGATTGCAATTACCACATCATAGTCCTAGCTAAGAATGATGAGGGATTAAGAAATCTTTATAGATTACAAGCTAGAGCCTACAAGGAAAATTTCTACCGTAAAGCACACGTAAACTTTGATATGTTAAAAGAACATTCAGAAGGGCTTATAGTTTGTTCGGCATGTATAGGTGGAGTTATAGGTCAATTAACTTTATCAGACCTTGCACAAGCTAAAATAGAGGCTCTAAAGTATAAAGAAGTGTTTGGTGATGATTATTATTTAGAGATACAACCTAATGATATTCCAGACCAATGGATAATGAATAAAGCAGTAATAAGCATGTCAAAAGAGCTAGGAATAGGATTAATAGCTACTAATGATGTGCATTATGTTTTAAAAGAAGATTCCAAAGTACATGATGTGCTACTTTGCTTACAAGTTAATCAAAAGATAACTAATGAAAATAGATTTAGATTCCCAACAAATGATTACTGGTTAAAGAGTGAAGATGAAATGAGAGAAACATTTGTGGGTTACACATCAACAGAAATGGAAGAAATTTATAAAGCAATAGAGAGAACTTGTGAAATTGCAGAAAAATGTAATGCTAAGATTATAAAAGGTAACTTCTTACCACATTATCCTAAGTTAAATGGTTTAACAGAAGATGAATATTTAGAAATGATAACTTGGCAAGGGTTTCAAAAGAAATATCCAATAGGTTATCCAAACAGAGAACAAATAGCACAAGATATAAAAGATGAACTTAAAGTAATATCTGAAACTGGTTACTCTGGTTACTTTATAAATGTTCAAGATTACATAAATAATGCTAGAGATAATGGAGTTCTAGTAGGAGATGGTAGAGGTTCTGGAGCAGGAAGTAAAGTTGTTTACTGTACTAATATAACAAATGTAGACCCAGTACCTTATAACTTACTATTTGAAAGATTTTTAGCACATGGTAGAGTTCCAGACCTAGATGTTGACTTTTCAGACCAAGAACATGTATTTAAGCACTTGCAAGAATTACATGGCATGGACAACGTAGCACGTATAGCAACATACGGTACTTTAGCTACAAAAGCAGTAGTTAGAGCAGTATTATCAGTATTTGATTATCCACAAGCATTTATTGCACAAGTTGCAGGTTCAATACCTGGTAAACTTGGTATTTCACTTCAAGAATCTTATGACGAATCAGAGAAATTCAAAAAATATATGGATGATATGCCGGAAATTTGGAACACTTGCAAAAGATTAGAAGGAGTTAAGAGAAGTGAAGGTAAACACGCCGGAGGGTTTGTTGTTTATGATGGGATTACTTCACTTACACCTTGTAAATATGAGCTAGATTCACATGGTAACAGAACAATACCGGTAGTACAGTTTGATAAGAAAGAGATAGAGGCTTGTGGATTCTACAAGATGGATGTACTTGGACTTGAAAACTTAACTACTGTTAGATATGCACTTGATATGATAAAGGAAAATGAAGGTGTAGAAATAGACCTTGATAGTATAGATTTTGAAGATAAAGAAGTTTATGACATGATTTGTAAGGGTGATGTAAGTGGAATATTCCAATTAGCAAATCAAGCATCTATGATAATGGAGCAAAAACCTTACAAGTTTGATGATTTAATAGCTATAAATGCATTAATAAGACCAGGTGTTGGTGATTTTAAGGAATATGTATCAAGAAGAAACGGTAAAAAGTATGAGATACATCCGGATCGAGCTTGGTATATGAAAGATACAGAGGGTCTTATGACATATCAAGAACAGTTTTTATTAGATTGTAAAACATATGCCGGTTGGGACATAGCCTTTGCAGACAATAACATAAGAAAGAATAAGAAAATCAAAGAAGATAGTGTTATACGTGAGAAGTTTATAAATGATACAGTTAGTAATGGTTATGATGAGAGCTTAGCACTTGAACTTTGGGAAGAAATAGAGAATGCAGTAAGTGGTGGTTACTCATTTAATAAATCACATTCTACTTCATACGGAGTATTATCTTATAAAACTGCATGGTTAAAATGTCATTATCCAGTATATTGGTATGCATCTTTACTTAATTCAGAGATAAGTGACCAAACAAAAGTTGAAGGACTTATTGCAGAGTGCAAGAAAAAAGGTATAAAGATATTACCACCAGACATAAATAAAGGCTCTTACAAGTTTGAAGGAACACGTGAAGGTATAAGAATACCTATTAACTACTTAAAAGGCGTAGGAGAGGAAGTTGTTAAGTATATTGTAAAGGAATTAGCACCAGTTAAATCATTTGAAGATATGCTTGATAGAGGACTTAAAAAGTATATAAATAAAACTGCTATAACTGCTATGATAAAATCCGGAGTATTTGATTTTGAAAATGAAAATAGAGAACATTTCATGTGGTTATATGCTATGAGAAACAGAAAGAAAACAGATATTAAAAATGGAATCGAATCAGAACATATTCCTTATGATGAGAAAATAAAACTTCAATGGGAAAAGCAAGTTCTAGGAATGTATTTAAGTAAACATCCACTTGAAAACTATAACGTTCGTAGTTTAAGTGATTATACAGAGGAAATGGTAGCAATACAAGTGGTTGAAATAGTAGATATAGTTGAAAGATTCCAAAAGAATGGAAAGAAATTTGCATTCGTATCCGGTTCAAATCAACATGGAATAATTAAAGGATTGTGTTTTGCAGATACTTGGTCATGCGAAGATATAAAAGAAAAGCTAGTTAAGGGTAATACTGTTATGCTAAAAGGTAAAAGAAGTGCAGACAGTTTAATCATAAATGATGTAGAACCAATACAAATATAATGGAGGGATATTATGAATAACAAATGTAAAGATTGTGGAGTAGAGCTAACTTGGGAGAACAGAGCAATCTGTACCAAGTGTAAAGCCTACATATGTGATGATTGTAGTATAAAGAATAAGTTCAAATGTAATCGTTGTGCATGTGGAACAAAAGTTGAACTACCGGAATCTATAAGAAGGTCGCATATAGAAGATTATAAAGCTTGTCCTTATGCCTTTAAATTAAATGTTATAGATGGAATAGAGAAACCACAAAATGCCCTAGCACACCTAGGTAGTGATTTGCATGATTTATATGAGCATGTGCAATTAGGTGATGTAACTTTGGATGAATTGGACACTCAAACAGAGTGGCTATTTGAAAACTATAAAGATATGTATGATGAGCTTACAATTAATAGAATGCTAGAAAGAGCAACAGTTTGCAATGCAAGTTTTAGAAATCTTTACCCATCATTAATAGAAAGAAAGGCAACATATGAAGAAAGGATATACTTCCCAATAGCAGATGATTTGCCACAAGTAACAATAGCATACGATCGACTTGAAACAGACGAAGATGGAGAACTTCATTTAGTCGATTGGAAAACTGGTAAATGTATGACTGGTAAGAAACTTACAACAGACTTGCAACCAGCTCTATACTTAAAAGCTATACAACACAAGTATGGTAAAATGCCTAAAACATTTACTCTTATATACTTAGGTGATACAGATAAGAAAGGTAATTACAAAACAAGAGTATTTGAAAGAGTTAATGACAATGAGTTTAAATGTGTAGTACGTGGCAAGGAGTATATACAAAACATTGATGAACAAATCAAAGTAGTTAAAAAGATATTTTCACAAATGAAAAATGGACATTTCTCTATACCAGACAAACCAGATTTCTTTGCTTGCAAGATGTGTTATTTCAAAGAAATAGGTAAGTGTGCAGACGCCGAAACACAAAGATGGTTAAATGTTAATTTTGAAAGAGGATTATAGAGAAATTTGTAGAATCATTATTAGTTAATAAAAATATAAATATATAAGGGGAGAACATTATGTTTAAAAAAGTAAAAGCTTTATTATTAGTGGGAGCTATAACATTAGGAGTTGTAGCTTGCAATTCAAAAGAAATAGGTGAGGAAGATAAGTTAAAGGTAGCATTAGTTTTGAGTCAAGGTGGAGTAAATGACCAATCTTTTAACCAAAGTGCATGGGAAGGTGCTTTAAAGGCTCAAGAAGAATATGGTGTAGAGGTTTCGTATTTAGAAAGTAAATCAGAGGCAGATTTCACATCAAATATAGAAACGGCAGTAGACCAAGATAATGATTTAATAGTAGGTGTAGGGTTTCAAGTTGGAAGTGCAATAATGGAGGCATCACAAATGTACCCAGAGCAAAAATTCGCAACAATAGATAGTACATTTGAAACAATGCCGGAGAATTTAAGAGCAATAACTTTCAATGAAGAACAAGCAGGATATCTTGTTGGATTAGTTGCATCTCAAATCACTAAGAGTAATGTTGTAGGGTTCATAGGAGGAATGGATATACCTTCATGTTCTAACTTCTCTGTTGGATTTGAGAAAGCTATGAAAGAAATAAATCCAGATTCAAAAGTATTAATACAGTTTACAAATTCATTTACAGATAGTGCAAAAGCTAAAGTAGTGGCAAAACAAATGAAATCTAGTGGAGCAGATATAATATTTACTGCTTGTGGTGGTGGTAATGTAGGGGTTATAGAAACTGCTAGAGAAGAAAAAGACATAAAGATAATAGGTGTTGATATGCCAATGAGTTATATGTCACCGGAGTACATAATAACATCTGCACTTAAAAACGTTGGAGAAGGTCTTAAATTAACTATAAAAGATACAGTAGAAGGAAACTTCAACGGTGGTAAAGAGGTTAAATATGACTTATCAAACAATGGTGTAGGATATGAAAAGACAGATTTATTATCTGATGAGGTTATTGAGTTTGTGGAGAAAAAGATAGGAAAATAATTAAAGGTTTTGGGAGAGGTTAATCATGTCGAGAAGGAGAAATATTGACCCTAAGGAACAAGTTAATGTTCACATACCTATATCTATAATGATAGAAGTGTGTGAGAGGGCATATAAGGAAGGTAAAAGCATAAGTGGTTTTATATGTGAGTTAGTAACAAGAGAGATAAAGAAAGTGGGGAATGAGTAGTGAAAAAGATAAAAATAATGTGGGAGAATGGACAAGTTTATACACAAACATTTAAGAATTATGCAGTAGGAAATATAATTAATGAACATTTCAGTAGAAAAGATATAGTTTATTTATCAACACAAAGATATCCATTAAAGAGTAATGATGAGATAGTGTTAAAAGATGAAAGAGAAAGAATGACAAATCAAGGAGAATAACATGATAAATATAAAAGTTGTAGAAGGAAATGGACATTTAGATTTAAAAATAGAAGGACATGCTAAAGATAAACTTGTATGTTGTGCAGTAAGCACATTATCTGATACAATAGTAACTATGTTGGAAGTTTTATCCAAACAATATCCAAATGAGATAAGTTTTAATTTAAGGGAGGAAGATTAGTATGATAAGAAAGATAAAGAACAGTAGAGGGGAATTTGTTGATAGATTTGAATTAAAATATGATGAGGCAACACAAATGATACACAGTTTAATGTTATTTAAAGGGAACAAATCAGAGGAACAAATAGAGGGGGAACCGGTTCATAAGAATAAATGGATAGAGGTTCAAAAAGAAATATTAGAAATAGGTAAAAGCGAAGGGTTTGATGAAACCCCTATGTATGACTTAATGTTAGAAATGCTTGAGGAAGTGGAGTTGATATAATGATAGTTAAAGTAAAGAGATTATCGGAAAATGCAATATTACCAAAGTACAACAATCCAAATGATAGTGGGATGGATTTTTACACTCCACATGATTTTACACTAGAGCCAAGAGAGAGCAAAATAATCTCTCTTGATTTGGCTTTTGAATTACCTCAAGGTTATGGGATGAACGTAAGAGGTACAAGTGGTAACACATCTAAAACTAAAATGAGGGTACATTTTGGGACTGTAGACAACGGTTATAGAGGGAATTTAGGTGTTATAGTAGATAATATCGGAGACACTCCTATAACGTTTGAGAGAGGGCGTAAAATAGCCCAGGGAGTGCTTGTGAAAGAGCCACAAGCTACAATAGTAGAGGTTAATGATTTAGACGAATCAATCAGAGGGGATAAAGGGTTCGGAAGTTCTGATAAAAAACTAGGACACAAATAATAATAATAATTTACTTATTTAGAAAAATATGGTATAATATAAATATAGGTAGCCAAAGAGCGTAAAGCCTACTAAAAAATAACTTAGTGTTAATGGGTGGCACAAACCGGATTAACACACAAAAATAATTTTTGAAATTTATATTAAAACTCGTGTTTTCAACAATATTACACAATATATAGTATTTGTGTATGTGTACTACAAAGTAGTAATTATTCAACAAAAAAAATTAAATAATGTCGCAAAGTAGGGAGAACGCCAACCTCCCTATTTTTGTGCACAAAAAACACTTTGGGGGAATAAGATGAGTAATTTTTTAGAAAATATAATAATAGCAATATGTTCTGGGAGTGCAGGTATGATGTTTATGTGCCTAATGTTTATAGCCTCAGAGGATAAATATAATGGGTAAGGTATTAAGTAATGACTTGCTACGTGTAAAGCCTAAGAATGGTTCTCAGAGCCTTAAAATAGTACTTCCTCTTGGTGTAAGTGTAAACAAATTATACACTATGTTTAGAGGTAAGAAACAAATCAGTAATGAGGGTAAAAAATACATAAGAACAGTTGTACCAGTAATAATGCAAAACATTCAAAATCAAAACTGGATTAAAGATGTTAAAGGTGTTTGGCACGTAGTAGAAATAACTTATTACTTCCCAGATAGACGAAAAAGAGATTCACACAATTATATTAAATTACTAATGGATGTACTAGAAGGTTTAGTATTTGAAAATGACCAATTCTGTATAGTACGTGAACAGTATGTGTACCTAGATCGAGACAATCCTAGGTTAGAAGTTACTATAAAACATTTGGAGGAAAGATAATGATAATTGATATGATAAAGTTAAGTGAGGTTAGTTCAAATCAAGACACTAGAGTTTTAGCAAGATGTAGTGTTTGTGGAGATAAAATGGAGTGTAGTGTAGGTGAACTAAGTTACACAAAGATAAATGCAGATAACAAATGCTTATATTGTGATAAGTGTTTTAACAAGTTATTTCAAAAATTAGAAGATGAGCCTTTTTAGGCTCTTTTTATTTTAGGATAAATAGTTTAGAATAATTGACGAGGTGATAAAATGAATCAAAGTACATTAAAATTTATAAGAGTTCCAAAAATACTAATGGAAAAACACGGTATAGAAATAGCAGTATTTTATGGATATTTATTGGACATGAGAGAATTATCTGAAAGCACTACTTTTAATCCGGATGATAATAGAAGTTTTATAGATGATGAAGGTATATACTCTGTGTTGTCATATGAAAAAATAACAAAAGATACTGGCTTATCAGAGAGGAAAATAAGAGCATATAAAAAGAAATTGACCGAGCTTGGACTTATGAAAGAGAGAAGGCAATTAACTGGTGGAAACAAAATTTACCTATTTGACATACCTGTAAGCCAGTAATTGCAAGGTTTTCTGCAAAACGTAAGGAACGTATCTTCATATATGTAAGAAACGTATCTTCGCATATGTACGACCTAACTATACTAATACTAACTATACTAATATAACTAAACTAATTTTCTTGTGCTACGCACTGATTCTTTCCGAATCAGAAGAAAAGATTTAAAAGAAAAAACCTTCCTTTGATGTGAAAAAGACAAATGTTTAGCAAATGTGTTCCAAGCGTTTTTTTTATTAACAAATATTGTCAATTATGGTTGCATTTGTATATAAAGTTTGTTATACTTATATTGTAACTTGGTGATATTAAGTTACACCTCCTTTTGTCTTATTTTAGCTTTATCATTGGTAAATATTTTTCAACAAAACTTTTCCTGTGTTTAATAACGTTTAGTAATTTTTCAGTATCTCCTTTCAGAGTACACGTTCGGTGTGTACTCTTAGCATAAGGGTGTAGTGTAATGGTAGCACAAAGGTCTCCAACACCTTTAGTCTGGGTTCAAATCCTAGCACCCTTGCCAAAATTATTCTTTTACCCTAAATGTCGTCAATTATTCAAAAAAAGAACAACATTCTATACCCCTATTAGGTCAGAACTCACGTGATGTGGGTTCTTTTTCTTTGCATATTAAAAGAGAGTGAATTAACACTCTCTTATTTTTATTTACCTATTGCTATCCAGTTTATATCTATTTGGTAAATATCAGAAGTTAAATTAGAGTTGCTAGTTGCAAGTCTATATCTAAACTTTTCTTTCTCTGCTTTCCTAATATATCCAACAACTTCACGAACATTTGTATTTATATTAAAAGCATTGATTGTACCAACAATAGTATGATGATTAGTAGCGAAAGCTCTTGGATAGAAAGGGAACATAGATTCTCCACCTATCTCACTTATGTTTGGATTAAAACTACCCCACTGGATTATTAATCCACCAAGAACATCTGGCATTTTAACAAAACTACTATTACCAAATGAACATTCAAATCTAAAGTTATCAACAAAATCTATAACTCTTTGTATAGCACTTTTATTTGTATTTATATATTCAGTATTCACTTCAACTTTATTTGACATTGTTAATGTGTCTGTTTTTATTTCTTCTATTTGATTTGAAATTTTATTATCTAAATTTTCATGTTCTTCTTTTTTTACATATGTTTTTAAGTTTTCAAATAGTGACACTTGCCCTTCACGTGCATCTATAACCTCACTATCTTTTTGTTGTTGTCCACTTAACACTTTAAATCTCTCATCAACCTTTACATCTATCTCTGATTTGTAGCCATCTATTTTCTCTTTTAAAGAACTTTGAAGTAGACCGTTGAAAGATTTTAAGTTATCGAAAGACACATATTTCTTTTTCTTAAAGTTTAACATCTGTAAACCACCTTTCTATGAACACAGAGTATGCCTGTGAGGCGTTCAGAGCCATTCTAAGCACACTCTATGTATTTAGTCATATAAA
>JAEIGA010006246.1_pt1 | contig 18138 bp, 28 predicted proteins | sample 9270691 | NCBI WGS metagenome assembly JAEIGA01 (sample SAMN17057246, study PRJNA624740) | gut metagenome | biome: biome; isolation source: fecal sample | host: Bos grunniens | place: China: Xizang | collected 2019
AGAATTATCTATGAAAGTTTTATATGACATTCAGGATATGCTTGAAGATGAACTCAAAAAGATTTCAAAGAAAGAAGAAATCACCTCAACAGACCTCGACAACATCTACAAGATGGTCGATATTGTCAAAGATGTTACAACGGTTGACGCTATGCACAAAGCCGAGCAAGACGGATATTCAAGAGACTATGCGAGAGATTATTCTCGTGGCTATTCAGATGATTATGCCAACGCTTATGGTTCTTATAACTCTTATGCTCGCAGAGGTCGTGACGGCGACGGTGATGGTAGATATAGCGAAGATGGTTCTTATCGTAGAGGCCGTGACGCTATGGGTCGCTATACAAGTCGTGATAGTTCATACGATGGTTACAGTAGGCATAGCAAAGAAGAAATGATTGAACACCTTAAAGAAATGATGAGGAACGCTCGTTCAGAGGAAGAGCGTGAGAGTTACAGAAAGACTATTGAACAGTTGCAGAGATAATGTTTAGTAACATCTAATTTGTTATTAAACAAGAAAAGTGTTAATATAGTTTTGTGAACATACTTGGCGTATTGTTCTGTCTTTCTTTATTGAGAGTAGCGAGAGGAGAGGCTCGCTACTCTTTTTTATGCTCAAAATTTGTGCTTGACTTCATTTCAATCGTTTAGTATAATGTTCACAGTTATAAGCAAAAACGCATTGAAAGTGAGCGATTATTTATGATAAACATTGAAATTAAAGATAGTGTAAAGTGCAACGGAGACTATTCTCTGTTCGTATCATTCGACTATAATGCAGATATAGTTGAAAAGATAAAAGCATTTCCTACGAGGTCTTACAATAAAGATGATAAGACTTGGGAATTGCCGTTTAATCAGTTGGGTAATCTTGTTAATCAGTTATCCGATTATGATATAAACATTTCAGGAAAGTACATACATCTTGAAACAAGCGAGAAAGAAATACCCTCTTATTTCAAATTCAAGACAAAACCTTATGAACATCAGATTGATGGTGTTAGATATGGACTTAATCACGATAAGTGGTTGCTCGGTGATGAACAAGGTCTTGGTAAAACAAAGCAGGTAATTGATATTGCGAGACTGCGGAATGTAAAGCACTGTCTTATCGTTTGTTGTGTAAATGGTTTGAAGTGGAACTGGAAGAACGAGGTTACTACTCACGCTAACGAAAGTGCGTGGATATTAGGTCAGAAAGAAACAACTAAGGGTACTGTAATTGGAGGCAATCCTGATAGACTTGCCGACCTGAAAGATATTGATTTACTTCCTAGATTTATCATTACTAATATTGAAACTTTACGCTACAAAGTAAAGACAGGTAAAAAGATAATGGTAAAGAAAAAGGGAAGATTTGTCGAAGAAGATGAATACATCTATCCCATTACAGATAAGTTAAAAGAACTCTGCAATAGTGGTGAGATTGATATGATTGCCGTTGACGAGTTTCATAAGTGTAAGAACCCAGAGGCAAGTCAGACAGAGCAGTTGTTGATGTTACATACACCAATTCAGATTGCTATGACGGGTACACCATTGATGAACGCACCGATTGACTTATATCCAATACTTAATTGGCTCGGATATGAAAAGCACACTTTCTGGCAGTTCAAGACACATTATGGTCGTTTAGGCGGTTTCAACGGAACACAAGTTGTTGGTTATAAGAACTTGGAAGAGATTGAAGATACGCTCGATACAATGATGTTGCGTAGACTTAAAGACAATGTTCTTGACTTACCTGAAAAGACACTCATTAACGAATATGTTGAAATGGGCAAAGAGCAGTCGAAAGTTTACGATATGGCCCATTCAGATATTGTTAGTAATCTTGCTAATTTGAAAATGGCAAACAATCCGCTTGCAGAACTTATTAGATTAAGACAAGCAACAGGTAACCCTAATATTCTTACGCCTGATGTTACTGACAGTGCAAAGTTTGACCGAATGGAAGAACTCGTAGATGACGCAGTTGAGAATGGTAAGAAAGTCGTTATCTTCTCTAACTGGACACAGATTACTAACCCGGCTTTTAAGAGACTGTCAAAGAAGTATAAGGGCGTAATGATTACAGGTGAAACAAAAGACAGTGAGCGACAGGCTAATGTAGAGGCATTTCAGAATGACGATAGAATTAAGTTCATAATCGGTACAATCGGTGCTATGGGTACTGGTCTTACGCTAACTGCTGGTTCAGTAGAAATCTTTTTAGACGAGCCGTGGAATATGGCACTCAAAGAACAAGCAATCGACCGTTGTCATAGAATTGGTCAGAACTCTAACATCACAGTTTACACCTTGCTCTGCAAGGACACGATTGACGAGCGCATTAACTCACTCGTAGAAAAGAAAGGACAGATGAGTGAAATATTGATTGACGGAACGATTGAGGGAGACAAAAATGCTTTGATTAACTACTTGTTATCTTAAAAAATGTGTATTATAATGTTTATGATTTAATAAATGTTAAGAAAGGAGAATGAAATGGCACTCACACTTTTACGAGTTGAAGAGGTTGCACTTCTTTGCGGTGTGTCTGTTCAATCAGTGAATAATTGGTATAGGTTTAAGCGAGAGAACCCTGACAATGAATATGCGAGACTTATACCTGATTATATTACTCTTGACGGTAGCAGGCAGAGAAGATGGAACAAGTCAGACGTTGACGCTCTTATTGCCTTCAAGCAAAAAATGCCAAAGGGTTGTAAGGGAGTTATGGGTTCGGTAACACAACGGTACATAAAGAAAGGACAGTAAGGAAATGACAGAATTAGAACAGTTAAAGAAGTGTGCGACCGAGTATGTTTCTGACAAAGCAGAGGAAAGCAAACTCAAAAAGAGGCTTGAAAGTAACAACACATCAATCAAGCAGTTAATGGAACTCTTGAAGATGGAAGATGTTGAACTTGATGACGGCTCAAAAGTACATTACGGAGTTACAGTAAAAGAAAGCCTTGACGAGGAAAAGTTACTTACTCAATTAAAGAAATATGCTCCTGATACAAAGTGTATTAAGACGAAAGAGTATATTGATATGGATGTTCTTGAAAGTGAGATTTATCACGACCGATTATCAGCAGAGGCTATGGCCGCTATGGACACTTGCAGAAACGAAAAACTGATACCGACACTCACTATCAAGAAAGCAAAGAAGGGTAAGTAATATGACTATCACTATCAGCGAATTTGCATTAGGAGTTATAGCAACTATCGGAGTAGAAGTAGGTGCTTTGATACTAACTATAATATACTTTGCAATTAGATATAGTCTTAAATCACGCAGAAAGCAGTCTAAATGAGCGAGGAGAATAAAATATGAGTAACGATACTAATTATGAGAGCAAAGCGATTACAACGCAAATTAGAGCGACTTCAAGAGTAAGTGCAAAAATCGGAGACGATTTTTATACATTAGAGTTTTCAGAAGAAAGAACTATCCCTGATGTTGAGGGAGTTAATCTTGATGAGGAACGCAATAAACTTTGGGATGATGTAAACTACTCGGTTGACATACAGTTGCAAGACACAATTAAATCTGTACTTGAAAGCAAACGAAAAAGATGATATAATCATTTCACATCACACAAGTTGAAACACTTGTAATTGTCGGTTATTTGGTGTGAGCATTTAACCGCTATAATTGAATAACCGACAGGCAGACTTGTCGATAGAGTTCTCACACAACTCTTTCGGCAAGTTTTTTATTGCACTAAAATAGGAGATAGTTATGCAGGATTATTTACTGACAACTGATGTTAACGGTAAATATATTGTTAAAACTTTATCTGGTTTTAATACGCTAATAAAACCAAGTGAAGTTAAAAATATAATTTCTGACCTAAAAGACTATTGCAAAAACTACACAGATGAAGAAGTTGACCTGATAAACGCAAACATAAAGGAACATTTCTTTGATAATACATCGGCAGATAAACAAGTGTATGACCGAAAACAAAAAGCAGGATATATTTATCTATTGAAATGCGGAGAATTTTACAAAATTGGTTATTCAAAATGCGTTGAACAACGAATACATCAATTAGATGTTAGGCCATATAAAATAAATCTTTTAACGAAGTGGAAAAGTGATAATGCGTATTTTATTGAGCAGGCATTACACGAGGTCTATAAAGAGTACCGTGTTGATAGAGAATGGTATTCTCCTAAATTACCAATAAACACGATTGATAAAACAATAAAGGAGTTGGAGGCTATGATATGAAATTTGAATTATTTGGGTTTAATCAAGAGAAAGCACTGGAATACAATCTAACGATTGAAGATTTGTTGTTAATTGATTATGTATGGGATATGATTGCAAGTCCTACTATGCAACACATAGTTGATGATGGTGTTGCGTATGTTTGGTTACAACACGATAGAATACTTGCAGATTTGCCCATTCTCAACATAAGTAACAGGTCGCTGATAAACTATCTTAACAAACTTAAAGATTTAGGTTTGTTAGCAGTTAAAACAGTTCACAATGATAGTTTGCGTGGTAGTAAGTCTTATTACACAATCACAGAAAAGTGTGAGGAATTAAGATATGACCAAGTGCAAAATTTTGCAGTTAGTCAGCGACCAAGTGCAAAAAATTGCAGTTCAGATATTAGAGAGACTAACAATACATCTAACAATAATACTAATAAACAACAAGTATTATTTAATACTAATAAAGAAGTATTAGAAGTAAGAAAAAATGAACGCACCCAAGGGTTCGTAGATACATATAATTCAATCTGCGTTTCTCTTCCTAAATGTAATCGACTTAATGCAAAGAGAAGTAAGGCTATTAGTCGTGTCTTAAAGAATTATAGTGAAGAAGAAATTTTGACCGCTTTTAACAATCTCGAAAGTTCAGATTTTTGTAAGGGAAAGAATGAGAGTGGCTGGAAAGCAGACATTGATTTTCTCTTAAAGGAAGATAAGTTCGATAGAGTTTTAGAGGGAAGATATAACAGTAAGCGTAGATGTAACGCAGAAGAAATATCAAGTACAGGAAAAAAGTACAGAGTTTCAGATGAAGAAAAAGAAGAAATGAGAAAGGCGGTAGAGCGTGGAGAACTCAAAGAATACTGATTGTTGGTACGCAAATAATTGTACCGATGACTGTCTTAAATGTGTAGTATATCCGCAGATGAAGTGGCAATTTGATAATAGCGGATTGCCGAAGTCAAAGTATAAGCCTATTCATTTAAGACCTCTTCCTGGTGATATACGAGCATTTAATAAGTTAGCAGACATTCGGGAAAACATAGATGAGTTTGTCGAGCAAGGTAAGAACTTGTATATCTGCGGAGAGATACCAGGAAACGGCAAGACGAGTTGGGCAATTAAGATGTTGCAGACATATTTTCATTATGTTGCAGAGGGTAACATCTTTACAGTAAAAGGTATGTTTGTATCTGTACCCGACTTGTTATTGAAGATGAAAGATTTTAATAACCCGTTATCGAAGGAGTATAAAGAAAATCTGAAATCGTGTGACTTGTTGGTTCTTGATGATATAGCAGTTACGGGCATATCGCAGTATGACTATTTGCAGTTATTCACCCTCATAGACGGAAGAATGTTAGCAGGTAAGTCAATTATATTTACTTCTAATGTAACGAGTAGTCAAAAGTTAGCAGAAGTAATCGGCGAAAGATTGGCGAGCCGAGCATTTTGTAATAGCGTTGTAGTTGAGATAAAGGGTGGTGATATGCGTGGTTGAGTTACAGATAATTGCAAAGATTATTGCTACAAAAGACTTTTCAATAATCGAAGATAATAACATCACCGAAGAATACTTTTTAGGTCATAAAGATAAGAAGGGCAAAGATACAGAAGGATATGTAAAAGAGTTCAGGTTTATCAAAGAGCATTACGACAAGTATGGTAATGTTCCAGACAAAGAGACTTTCTTATCTGCATTTCCGATATATAAAGACGGCGGATTGCCCGAAGTCAGCGAGAGTGATGAGTGGTTAGTTAATACTCTGCGTGAAGAACGCACATTCAAACAAGGCGCACCTATCTTGCAGAAAGCGTCTGAAATCTTCCTTAAAGACGCTAACGCTGGTGTCGAGTATATGTTGAACGCTCTCAAAGAGTTAGAAGTCAACTACGGTATCGGCGGAGTTGACATTATAGCAGAGGCCAATAAGAGATTAGAGCATTATAAGGAACGAGTTGCAAATCAGAAAGACTGGTACTTTACAACTGGCTTTGCAGAACTTGATAATATACTTCACGGCATACAGAGATTTGAAGAACTTGTGGTACTGTTTGCGAGACTTGGTCAGGGTAAATCGTGGCTATTAGTTGCTATCATTTCTCATATATGGAGGTTAGGGTTTAATGTCGGTTATATCTCACCAGAAATGAGTGACGATAACATCGGTTATAGATTTGATACAGTGTATAACGGATATTCAAATCGCAGTTTGATGTGGGGTCTTGACGATATTGATATTGAAAAGTACGAACAAGATATTGCCCAACTTAAAGAGCATAAAAACAAGTACATTGTTTCTGTTCCGTCAGACTTTGATAACAGAATAACAGTGAGTAAGTTACGCAATTACATTAAACAGAATAAGTTAGATGTGTTGGCGATAGACGGTATCACATATTTAACGGATGAACGTTATCGTAGAGGAGATAGTGAAACCCTTTCACTAACACACATAAGTCAAGATTTAATGGCGTTATCTGTTGAACTTAAAGTACCTATAATTGTAGTCTCACAAGCAAACAGAGAAGGTGCAAAAGATGATGTGCCTGATATTACAAACATTAGTCATAGTGACGGTATAGCCCAGAGTGCCTCAAAAGTTATTGCGTTGAGACAAGATGACGGCAACCTTGAAATGCTCGTAGAGAAGAATAGATACGGCGGAGAGGGAAAGAAGTTAAGATATATTTGGAATATTAACGTCGGAGAATTTATCTATACAGAAAATACCGACGATATGACCAAAGAGCAGAGAGAAGAAAGACGAGAGAAGAAAAAAGCAAGCGGAAAGGATGTGTTCTAATGGAATATGCAGGTACATTAGCAGTATGCAAAGTATGCCAGTCTTACAGAGATGGTAAATGTACAGATTGTTTTGAACCCGGTGTAAAGTATGCGTGTATAAATCTTATAAAGGAGCCGAGTGATGATAGTAGACGGAATGATAATAGACGCTGATGTGTCCGAGATTATCAGAGAACTCAAATCACAGTTAGCAGAACGTGGCCTAGAATTATTTGCCAAAACAAAAGACAGTGCAGATGATTTGATGGTATGTTGTCCGTATCACAAAGACGGTCAAGAGCGCAATCCGAGCATGGGTATACGAAAAGAAGATGGTATGTGCCATTGTTTCTCTTGCGGTGAAACACATCCGCTAACAGAAATGATAGGTAACTGTTTCGGTCGTACAGACCCGTTTAACGAGTTCGGCAAAAGATGGTTAAGAGATAACTTCGGTACTGGTTATATTGAAGATAGAAAACTTGACTTGAATTTAAGTAGAGAACCCGAGACCCACGAAGATTGCCAAGAGTTTGTGTCAGAAGAAGAGTTAGACAGTTACAGATATATTCACCCTTATATGTACGAGAGAGGCCTTACAGATGAAATCATAGAGCGTTTTGATATAGGCTACGATAAGAAAACAGACAGTATAACTTTTCCTATGCGTGATTTTCGTAGTGATGGGTGTAAGTTCGTTGCAAGGCGAAAGATTAAATATAAGCAGTTTGATATACCAAAAGGAGTTGATAAGCCTTTATATGGCGAGTACGAACTAATAAAAGCGTTGCTTAATTCTGGGTTTGACTTATTTCACGAAGTATATGTATGCGAGGGTTTGTTTGATTGTTTGAGACTGTGGTGCAACGGCAAGTATGCAGTAGCCGGTTTCGGATGTTTGTTCAGCGATAGTCAGATAAAAGCACTCGAAAATTTACCTACCCGTAAACTCATATTCGCACTTGATAACGATAGTGCTGGTATAGCCGCAACAGAGCGATTAAAGAAACTAGTTCGAGGCAAGATTATGACAACTGTGATATTGCCAGAAGGACGTAAAGATATTGGCGAATGTACAGATGAAGAAATAATGAATTTGCGTGAAACTTTATATTGATTTTCAGTCAATCATTTAGTATAATGATTATGTGTTAAACAACACAACAGATAAAAAACATCAGAAAGGAAACACATTATGGCAAGATTAACCGGTGAAAACATTGAACAGTACAGTAGCGGTAGTAGCAGAGGAAGTTATTTCTCTCTCAAAGATGACAAAGATACCGCAAGAGTAAGATTTCTTTATGACAGTGCCGCAGACATTGAAGGCTTTTCAGTTCATAAAGTACAAGTTGGAGACAAAGACAGATATGTAAATTGTCTGAATGACGGTAACGTAGCAGATTGTCCGTTCTGTCAGGCAAGACTTCCGAAGTTTGCAAAGTTGTTTGTACCCATCTTCAACGAAGATACAGAACAGATACAGACTTGGGAGAGAGGTCAGAAGTTTTATGGTACACTCTCCGGTCTTTGTGGTAGATACCCTAATCTTGTTTCTCGTACATTCGATATTGAGAGACACGGCAAGAAGGGTGACACGCAGACAACGTATGACACTTATCCAGTAGGAGACGCAGATGGCACAACAATCCAGGATATTCTTGACGATTGTGGTCTTGAAGAACTCCCTAACCCTCTCGGAACAATCATTCTCGATAAGACCGCAGAAGATATGAACTATTATCTCGAAAATGAAGATTTCCCTGATGATAACGCACCTATCAGAAGAAGAGGAAGAGACGAAGAAGATACCCCTCGTAGAGAAGGTAGGGGCAGAGGCGGAAAGAGGTTCTAATGGAACAGTTGTCGTTGTTCGGTGATTTAAGCAGACCCGACAAACAAGCAGATATTGAACTCACAAAGAAATCTAAAACAAAACAGAAGAAGGCTCCCACCGTAAGAGGTGGGAGTATATCTTCTAAAATAAATAAGGTTAGAGAGTTCGTTGAAAAGCATTTAGGTAAGTACAAAGACCAGTACGTTACGATTACAACTGAAATGCAGTTAGAGTTTTATGTTAAGGCTTGTATTAAGGCTAAATGCGTGTCGATTGATACCGAGACCACGGGACTTGACCCAATGCTCGATAAGATTGTAGGCGTTTGTTTATACTACCCAGACGGTAATGGTGCATACATTCCACTTCGTCATAAGTCATACATTACAGGAGAACTTTTAGATAATCAGTTATCACCTGAAGTCGTTGCAAAATATCTTGTAATGTTAGTTGACATTGAAGAAGATGAAATGTTCAACGCCAAGTTCGATATGCGATTTATAAGCAACGATTTAGGAGTTAAGTTGCGTTGTACGTGGGACGGCTATCTTGCCGCAAGAAGTATGAATGAGAATGAAGAACACAATAACCTAAAATATCTTCACTCAAAGTATGTTCTTGAAGGACGAGAAGATGAGTTCACTTTTGCTGATATATTTAAGCAGTTAGGAATTACTTGTTTCGATATTGTTCCGATTGATATTGCAACTTTATACGGCGCCCATGACGCAGTTATTACTCACGAATTGCGTAAGTTCCAAGAGCAGTATCTTTACTATGACCCAGCGTGTACGTTTGACGATAGAAACGGAATGAACGGCGTTGCTTGGTGTTTCTTTAATATTGAAATGCCGCTCATAGAGGTACTGTGCGAACTCGAAGATACTGGTATTCTTCTTGATAAAGAGTACGCTCACAAATTATCAGTAGAATATAATGAGCAAAAAGCACAGGCCTTGGAAAAGTTCGCTAACATAATTGCGCAGTATCAACCTGATATTGATACATATAATAAGCGTGCTATCGAGTTTAACCGCAATGTAGCCGGTAAAGAGCAAAAACGTATGCCGATACTAGATACTCCTGTTAATATAAGCAGTCCGCAACAACTGTCTGTATTGTTTTACGATATTCTTGGTTATGAAGTAGTTGATACTAAATCTCCGAGAGGTACAGGCGAAGATATTTTGCAGAAGTGGGACACAGAACTTACAAGAGCAATTCTTGAATATCGTGGTATTGATAAGTTACTTGGAACTTATATTGATAAGATACCGAGAGAAAATGCAAACCCAAATGACGGAAGAGTTCATTGTAAGTTTAATCAGTATGGCGCAGACACCGGTCGTATGAGTTCTGAAAGCCCTAACTTGCAAAATATTCCACACGATAAAACTCGTAAGATGTTTATAGCAAGTCCTGGTTATGTTCTTATGTCAAGCGACTATTCACAACAAGAGCCTTCTTGTCTTGCGGCTTTCTGTTATCAAATGGGGTACGATAAGTTATACAATGTCCGGCGTAGTGGCGGAGATTTATATAGTGCCGTAGCAAGTGCGTGTTATAAGTTGACTTACGAAGAATGTTTAGAGCATAACCCTGACGGTACTACAAATAAAGAAGGTAAAGCAATCAGAAATAAAGCAAAGCCAGTTTTGTTAGGTATCTTATACAGTAGAGGTGATAAGAGTGTAGCAGAAGGAATGGGTATCCCTATCGAAAAGGCAAAGCAGTTGAAAGCAAATCTGTTTAAGAAGTACCCAGAGATAATGATATTTGAAAGAAAGTCATTAGAAATGGGAGAAGATTTAGGTTATGTAACAACTATTTGCGGTCGTAAGAGAAGATTACCTGACTTGCAACTTGACGAATATGAGTTTAAGTGGGTTGACGCACCTAAGTCTGATGATGTACTTGACTTTGACGGAGAAGTTAATGACGAAGTTCCTGATGAAATCTGCAACAAGTATTGGCGTAAGTTGAGACAAGCAAGATTTGGTCAAAAGCGCAAAATCTTTGAAGAGGCTAATAAGAAAGACGGCGTATGGATAATTGATAACGGCGGTAAGATAGCAGACGCCACAAGACAATGCGTAAACGCTCGTATTCAAGGTTCAGCCGCAGACTTAACAAAACTCGCTATGATTGACTTGTATCACAATGAGGAATTAAGACAGTTGGGTTTCAGAATGTTAGTTCCTGTCCATGACGAAATCATAGCAGAGTGTCCAGAAGAGAACGCAAAAGAGTGTTCAAGACTATTGGCAGAAGTTATGTCAAAGGCCGCAGAAAAGATACTTAATATGCCGTTCAAGTGTGACGTAGAGATTACAAGAGAATGGTACGGAGAAACAGTCGAAGTTTAATAAGGAGAGATACAATGCAGACATTTTTATTTGATGGTCCGGAAAAGCAAGGGAGTGATAAGTACAATAAGAAAATTCTTGCGCCCCAGTATGTGCCTAAGAACATTAAGCCTAGCGTAGCAGAGTTATATAGTTCCTCAAAGTACGCAGAACTTGTATCAAGTATTAAGCAGTCGAATGTCTCCGAAGAAGAAAAGGACTTTTTAATTAAAGCCGCAACAAGACACATTGTATTTAACTATGACAAGATTGCTGATTACTACGCACACGCTACACCTGAAATGCAAAAACTTATGGAACAGTCCGCGCTAGTAATTATTGATTTTAATGACGCTATCGCTAACGGATATGTGAAGTTGAGTAGCACAATAAAGAGTATTGTTGAGGGAAGTACAGATGGTCAGGAATGATTTTGCAATCTTAATTATCAGTCACGGCAGACCTAATAATATGCAAGTGCTACACGCTCTTGATAAGTGTAACTACACGGGAAAGTATTATATTGTCATTGACAATGAAGATGATACGGCAGACGAGTATTATCAGTTATACGGCGACAAGGTAATTATGTTTGATAAGAGTGCGTTAGACGGCACGTTTGATTTGATGGATAACTTTGACGGTCGTTCTGTTCCAGTGTTCGCTAGAAACGTACTGTATAAAATTGCGAAAGATTTAGGCTTGAAGTATTTTTTGGAACTTGAAGATGATACAAAAGATTTCGTTTACAGGTTTGTAAGTGAAGAACTCAAATTAAGTTCTAAAAAGGTAGTTGACTTCGATAGTATTTGCAACGCTATGATTGAGTTCCTTGACACAAGTAACGCAGATGTAGTAGCATTTATTCAGGGCGGAGACTTGCTCGGTGGCTGGGATAGAAACTTATGGAAAAGCAAAGTAGTTCGCAAGGCTATGCAGACGTTCTTTTTCAAAGTAGATAACCCAATCTATTTTGCAGGTAGATTTAATGATGACGTTAATATGTATTTGCAACAAGGTAAGATTGGCAAGTTAGTAATGTCTGTTAGAGATATTTGTTTGATAACAGAAGAAACACAGAAATCTAGCGGTGGCATTACTGAAATGTACCAGAAGTATGGAACTTATGTAAAGTCGTTCTATTCAGTTATGTTGCGACCGGACTGTGTAAAAGTCTGGGGTATGACAAGTTTTAGTGGCAACAGAAGATTACACCATATCATTGACTGGGACAAAGCAGTACCAAAAATTATAAGTAGCGATTTTAAGAAAGGAGAGACAGAATGAAAATAGGGTTATTTCCAATGGTAGCAGATGTGCTACACGCAGGTCATATACTTGCGATTGAAGAGGCAAAGTCCAAGTGTGATTATTTGATAGTTGCATTGTATTGTTCGCCCAAGAGAAAGCCTAATATAGTGCAGAGTATCTTTGAGAGGTTTACCCAGTTGTCTGCAATCAAGTATGTTGACGAAGTAATACCTTATGAAGATGAGGAAGATGTATACAGGGTATTATTGTCTGTTAAGTTCGACATTTATTTTCTCGGTGCAGACTACAAAAACAAGAGATTTGAAGGCCAAGATTTAGTAGAGAATTTAGGCAAAGAGATTTGTTACTTATCTCGTAACCACACAATGAGTAGTTCAAAACTTAAATCAGATATTATCAAGTCTAGCGGTGCTACAAAAGAGGCACACGATAAAGTTATCGCCGTTGACTTTGATGGATGTATCTGCACTATGAAATACCCTAATATCGGAGAGCCTAATTGGGAAGTTATAAATGCGCTCAAAGATGAAAAGGCCGCTGGCACAAAACTTATCTTGTGGACTTGCAGATGTGATGAGGCACTTACGGCGGCGGTAGACGCTTGCACCTCTTGGGGATTGCAGTTCGACGCCGTTAATGAAAATGTACCAGAGCGTTTAGTTAAGTACGGATATTCCGACTCTCGGAAGATAAGCGCAGACGAGTATTGGGATGATTTAGCAAAGGTTATTAAAATAAAGGAGGACAAATAATATGTCAACATTTACAACGGAAAGATTAAAGCAGTTAGTCTCTTATGCAATTAAAGGCGCTGGTTTCGATAAGAATATCGAACTCACAACTTATATGGGCATAAGAGTAGAAGATGGGGAGTTGTATCTTAACACAACAGACGGTACAAACTATGTCAGCGTGTCAGATAGGTGCGTAGCAGACAATATGGATATTGTTGTTGACGCGGAACTCTTTGCTAAACTCATTAGCAAGATTAACGCTGATAATGTGGAACTAGAAGTCGTGGATAATACGCTTGTAGTTAAAGGAAATGGTAAGTACACGCTTGCGCTTATCCCCGGCGAAAACGGAGATATTCTTTCTTTCCCCGATAAGTTCCCAGATAGCACGACAGACATTGGTACTATCAGTGCTAGTGATGTTATTCTCCTCAATAACAATATGAAGGTCTCATTAAGTAGTGTAGTAGGCAGTATTTATAGTAACTACTATGTCGGGGATAATATCGTAACAACTGATAGGGCGATGGCAACTGTGTATAACAAGAAGATGTTTGAGGAACCCTATGTGTTTGGCAGAGAATTTATTGAATTGCTCGCATTAAGCACTAATGACGTTGCACTCGCAAAGTTTGATAATAAGTTTGTAGCAACCTCGGATGTTTCAGAGTTTTGTACAATTAGTGTTTGCACTACGGTTACGGATGATGTTACGAAGTTTGATACTGGTGCAATCAATAAACTTGCAGGTCTTGAAACACCGGCGTTCTGCCGTTTCAAGAAGGCTCAAATGCTCGAACTCTTGGACAGACTTTCATTGTTCGTAAGTAAGTTTGATGATGGTGCTATTGAACTGCATTTTACAGATAAGTATATTGAAGTATCATCATTAGCAAGTAACGGTGTTGAGCGTGTTGATTATACCGAGAGCAAAGACACACAAGATATTACCATTAAGATTAACATTGACCGTTTTAGAAATCAGTTGAAGGCATACAGTTCAGATGTTGTTGATTTGTATTATGGTAGTGAAGTCTGTATCAAGTTAGTTGACGGAGAGTTAACACAGATTATTGCCTTAATTAAGTAATAAGAAACAACAAAACATTTATTAGAGGGCGAGCAATCGCCCTTTATTTTTGTCATCAAATTGTAATATTTAGTGTGTTGATTTTCAATCTATCGTTTAGTATAATGTTTACAGTTGATAGCAGTAGTCAACGAGAAAGCGAGGCACTATGAACGACACTATTAAGAAGATTGAAAACTACGACAAGTCGCACGGCACAGACTTTGCGAAGATTGTTCAGGAGAAGATGAACGCAACGAAGAAAGTAAATGTACCTTATCGAAGAGGAATGTTGCACGGAATGTTTCTTATCCTTAACAATTTAGAAGTAATAACACCGAACGAGGCAATAGCACTTTTAGAGGAGGTATCGCCGGATGAATGAAGAAAGACCTATCGTATTTACGATTACACAAGTTGGTAGATTATACACTCTTGTTACAAAAGACAGTAGAGTTGGTACAAACAATCCGTCTCCTGAAATTGGAGCAAGACAGTTAGTAGAAACTATGAAAGATATTTCTGCCGCGTTTAATAACAAAGGTTATGCGGTTTTATTCGAGGTAGATTGAGGGGGTGAACTGATATGAAGATAGTAATTGAAATACCTGAAAAAGAATATCAGGCTTGTGTCCGTAGGGATGTAAATATGACAGGGAGTATATCAGATAGTTATATTGCACAAGGTACAGTTCTTCCTAAAGGACACGGAGATTTGATTGATAGAACTGCCATATTAGATGAAGTGGCATTGACACCCGTTGCAGAGCGTAATTTTAATAATTGTGTGGAGTGTGTTGAGTGTCTGCCAGCGATTATAAAAGCAGATGATGAGGTGAATTGATATGGGTAACAGTCCAAGCACTATCTTATTCAGACTTCATACGAAAGGTCATATTACTGATGAGGAATATGACAAACTTAAAAATGCAATAACCGTAGCACGAGATGAGAATGAACCCACAACCTTTATAGGTGATAGGGGTGCATATGATAGTTGTAAGCGTTGTGTGAAATGCGGATATAAGACTAATCAGTATGCTATTTATGGTGCTAATGCAAAATATTGTCCTAATTGCGGTAGGCAGATAAAAGAGAGGTAGATTGATATGTTATCAATGCTTAAAGACTATAAAGGTTCTATCGAGATTAACGGCGAAAAGTACGATAGCGTTAAAACTGCGTTAAAGCGTTTTAAGAGCGATAGTGACACAATTACGATAAAGTTATCGTCTAATCGTACAGAGAGCGTTAAATCGAGCGTGAGAGCGTCAGAGACACATACGCAAAAGAAGATAACAGTTAAGCAATATATGACACGCAAGGCAACAGAAGATTTTGACTTTATGAAAACTTGGAATAATGACAATCCTATGCCGTTGCGTACAATGATTGGAACTGTTGAAAAAGAAACTCGTGGTATGGTCTATATGAAACTTCACGCAGATATTACGGAAGAAAAAACGCAAAGATGTTTGTGTTGCGGTAGACCCATCACTAACCCCGTATCACAGTATTTCGGAATGGGACCAGAGTGTGGCGGACATAACTACATTAACCCATTCTACTCAAAAGAAGAATTAGAAAATGCGGTAAAAGATTATCGTGAGAATGTTCTGCGTAACATTACTTGGGAAGGATGGATAATTCGGTCCGCCGTGCTTTCGGAAGAAATTATTGATAATCCAACCTAACTATGCTATGCTGATTATATCAATTTATATGGGAGTTATATATATGATTGGCATTTACATAATTACAAGTTTACGAAATCAAAAAGTTTACATAGGACAATCGAAACACATAGAAAATCGGTGGGAAGAGCATAGAACTGCTTTACAAAAGAATGTTCATCCAAATAAACATTTACAACGAGCGTGGAATAAATATGGAGAAAAGAATTTCATATTTTCTGTTTTAGAGGAGTGTCCTGAAAATATACTTGATGTACGAGAACAATATTGGATTGATTACTATGGAGGTATAAATTCTCAAAACACTTATAATTTTAGAGAAGGTGGAAGTCACGGAACTTTTTCCGACGAAACACTAAAAATAATGAGTGAGAACACCAAAAGATTACGACAGGACGCAGATTGGGTTGCTCGTAATTCTCAGGCAATAAGAGATAGTTGGACACCTGAACGCAGGCAACAAATGAGTATTGCAAAAAAAGGTACTAAGTGGACAGAAAAGCAACGAGAAAATAGAAAGAAGTTTGATGATAGTCGTAGAGGTGTTTCACGGGATATAAGTGTAAAAAATAAAATTTCAAATACACTAAAAGGTCATACTGTTTCCGAAGAAACCCGACAAAAGTTGCGTGAGGCAGGAAAGCGACAAATTCACCCACCCGTTACAGAAGAACAAAGAAAACACATTAGCGAAGGTGCTAAACGAGGTTGGGAAACACGAAGAAGAAATATGCAAAAGAAAAAGAGTGAGGAGGAAGTAAATATATGACACAGTATTGGCCTAATGCAATAGTTGTAAATCAGATAGGTAAGCCAGAGAGGTTATTTACTTATAGTGCTTGTCATAGTATCGAACAGTGCGACAAGATATTTGACGGGTGGAAAAATCACTATGAGTATAAACCACTTATGACTTGGGTTGACGCAAGATATGATTGCGGAAGTAAAAAGGTTATTCATAAAACGGAATACAGACAAAATTTTTATTTGTAAAGGAGACAGAACAAAATGGCAAGTACAAAACCAACAAAAGAACAGTTTGAGGACTATGTAAGCATTAGAGATAGTGGGGTAACCAATATGTTTGCAATCTCTATTGTGTGCGACCTGTCGAGTACAGGTTTAACAAAAGATATTTGCTTTTACATTATGGACCACTTCAAAGAATTAGCAGATGAGTACGAGGTAGAAATATGATTAAAATTTCCGAGTTTAAGTCTTGCAGAGACAACCCACCCACAAAAGATGGTTCTTATATGGTAATAAGACTTCGTAAGAATATGTTTACCGATGTGAAAGAACTATCCTACGGTGCGTCTTTATTCTATTCAGTTGAACACGGATGGAATGTTCATCAGAATAGCGACGGTTCTTGGTACACAGAGGCACAGTTGACCTTTGATGATGAGCCAGACACAATTTGGGCAGAAGTAACAGAGGAAGAAGAATGACATATAACAAGAAGTCAACAAGATATTATAGCAGTAGGCAAGAGAAACGAATTGCGAAAGCGGTTAATGGCCAGCGAGTAGCAAATAGTGGTGCAACTGCATTTAATAAGGGTGATGTGAGAACAGATACTTGGCTTTTCGAGGCGAAAACAAAAACCTCGGAGAGCCAGGCGTTCTCTATCAAGAAAGAATGGTTATTAAAGAACAGAGAAGAAATGTTTGCTATGGGAAAATCATACAACGCATTAGTATTCGATTTCGGTGACGGCAATAACTACTATGTTCTTGATGAAAAGACATTCCTTATGATGAAAGAATTGTTGGATAACAACGATAAGATGTTAGACGATATGTCGAAGGAGTACAACAAGTAATGGGAAGAAAATATACACAGTTAAATAATCTTGTTACTGGTAGCAGAGAAAATCTGCATAAAGCCTATGACAGAGGATATGAGCAGGCAAAGAAAGACTATGCAGTTCAGCCGACAAATTTCAAACCAGAACCGCACGAAGGTGGAATACAGTTTAGATGTGAGAAGTGTAAGAGACTTGCAATAGCGTTTTATTCGTATTGTCCGTATTGTGGTAGAAAAGTTGAGGTAGAAGAATGACACGGGAAGAGGCACTTAAAATTCTTAAATCTTGGGATGGTTATATGTTTCTCGAAAGAGAAGAAGGCCATGTCGGGTATAGTTACAAGAAAGATGTTTCACAAGAGGCAATAA
>JAEIGA010006247.1_pt1 | contig 18136 bp, 7 predicted proteins | sample 9270691 | NCBI WGS metagenome assembly JAEIGA01 (sample SAMN17057246, study PRJNA624740) | gut metagenome | biome: biome; isolation source: fecal sample | host: Bos grunniens | place: China: Xizang | collected 2019
TACTCAATAGGGCTACTCGTTTGCCTTTGAGCAAAGGGAGATATTCTTTGGTTTGCTCTGCACCTAATACAACGCGTGAAGCATGGATATTAAGCGCAAGAAAGAGAACGGTAAGAATACTTAAAACGCGTTTCATAAATAATAGAAGTTATAAAGATTATAGGTCTTTTACGAGACGAACGGCATTGCCTCCAGTTCGGTTGTCATAGCCAACCCCCGCGCCATCGCACATAAATAGGAAATAGCTGGCAAAACGCGGACCATATGCTGCATGTGGCGACGCAGTCCAATATAAACCACCTAATTGCATGTATGCTAATGAGGAGCCTAAACGGAAGCCAGCGCAAGGCAGAAAGACTGCCCCAGCAGACTGCATCAAATTCCATTGCTCCGCAGTAAAAGACTGGTGTTCGGCAAAAGCGGTATAGCTATATTCTTGGGAAGAGTAGCCGTTCTTGAAGGTAATTCCCTCTGGAGCGACCCAATTATCAGGCAATAGAATGATACCATTCGTACCATTAACGGCACCGATGCCAATGAGTTGTTTGGCATTTTTGCGCGAAACTCGCAGGTACTCCCACTCGTTAGCGGTGAGTGTACGCCATGTGTTGCCATCGCCTATAGCCGTACCCCAATCTACAAAATTGCCCGTAAAAAGGTCGTTGTTATCTTCCAGAGTCACGCCCCAAGCGGTAGATGGATCGGTGTCTGTGCTCCACGCAAAGAGGTCGATGGTGTCGGCAAAAGTTGAACCAGCCATGTTGCGTGTGCCGATGTAATCGTATTGATTAGCGGCAAAGAGCCATTCGTTAGTGGTGGTTACATATTGCAAATTGCCAGATGAGAAACAGACCTTCTTATTAGCCGCTACAGAAAACTCACCTACGATAGGATCTTCTCCTTCGAAGGTGATGCTGTCAATCTCAGAAATAGCAAATTCTACGACGCCCTGTGACGTCCATAATTTCATCACTTGTTGTGCGTGTAGCGAAGTGAGTAGGCAGAATAGGCAGCTAGTTAGAATGGCTTTTTTCATGTTAGATGGGATGCAATTATATAGGTTATAACATAGAGGCTGCGTAGTTGCAGCCTCTATGTGTATATAGGGCGAATTTATTATTTCGCTTTAGGGAACTCAAGGAGAGCAAAACCTGCGTTTACAGCAGCTGTAAATACAACGAATTTGCCGTTTACCTCAGCAGCATTACATTGTGCAGAAGGTGCAGAAGCAGCCACGTGTGCCTCATAAGGATCTGTGGTAAGCGCATAGCCATAGGTAGGCTCCCAAGGTACTTCCTCTGAATAGATTGCATCTTGCAATTTAACCAATGCAGCAGGAGCATCTACACCATCAGTAATGTCCATAACATACAACATTGGACCAAAGTTCCAGTGCATAGTAGAAGAGTTAGATACCGTAAACATCAAATAACGACCGCGATTGTAGGTTACAATATTAGGATCTACACCGTGGTTAGGACGAGCATCATTCTCAGTCCAGTCAAATTCTATGTCTTCAATCAATTTAACACCTTCCTCGTTCATCAAACGAACGAATGGAACATATGAACTGGTGAAGAGGTATTGACCTTGTTCTACTTTGTTTACATAACCATAGTATGAGCAAACACCACCTAAGTCAATCTCCATTACATCAGAGAACTGTGTAAAGCCAGTAACGGTCCAACGATAGATCTTATCACCTGGCTCTTGTTTGCAGAAGAATGCATAACCATTACCACTCTCGTCCAAATCGATAGAGATGTTATCACCGATACGACCAGCGTATGTGAATTCTTCGTTGAGATAACCATCCCATGTCAATACAACCTCAGGAGCAGCTTCAGGAGAAGCGTAGTGGTAAACTTTGAGTGGTGCCTCTGCACTAACAGCAGTTTGCAAGTTACAGATATAGATATGACCTTGGGTCAAACGACCAGCACTTACCACGTGTACACCGCCTTCAACGCCAGCAACATTCAGCATGATTGGACTATTCGCGTTATCAGCCAAGAGGTCAGCCGTTTTGAAAAGACGTGGAGTAGGAATGTCGGTACCTTCGCGAGATACGATAAGTACGTGCTCACCATCGAAGTCGCTACCACGTACTTGCTCACCCTCAAAGTAAGCAGGCATGTTGCCGCTAGCTACAGAGAAGTCGTGTACAACAGGAGCAGTGAAATCAGCACCTGGGGTTGGAGCTGCTTTGAAAGTGATATCAAGAACTGTCTCTAGACCCATAAACTCAATGATCAATTGACCAGGGTTAGCTACAGAAATCTTGTTGTTTTGCATAGTTGTGAACTTGTAAGTAGCACGAGCTGGGATAACAGAGATGCTAACAAATTCAGCTTCTTGCTCCTCTGGCATACCGATAGCTACAGCGCCATCAAAGAGGAGAGCTGTCACTTCCTCGCCATTGCTACCCTTCTTCATCACTAACTTGTCAAGCATTGGAGCCGATGTAGGGTCTGTGAGCTTGATAATTACAGTGTAAACTCGCTCGGTAGTACCGTTGATAACTTTAACAGGCTGAGTAAGCTCTTTGCCATCAGCAGATGCACCTTGTGTGAAGTCATAGGTGTCCTTGTCTAGTTTTGCACCCAAAGACAATGAAGCAACGAATTGAATAGCCTCAACATTAGTCTCTGCTGCTACATTGTCGAATGTAACGGTGAGAGTAGCCTCATCAACAATACCTTGGTAAGTGGTGTTTTTGATAGATAGTTTTTTGATCTTAGCCTCAACAGTTGATTCTTGTTCTGGCTTACAACCAACGAATAGTACGCCTAATAAAGCGATACTAAGGAAAAAAAGACTTTTTTTCATGATTAATTAATTTTTTATGTGTTGTTAAATAAGATTGGATTACCATCCAGTGGTTTGTGTGAGTGTATATCCTTTGCTCTTGTAGAGCGTGATTTGTCCTGAAGGAACAGGATAGATATAGTTGCGCTTGATAGGACGATTGCGTGCAGCTAATGTATTGCGCAAGATGTATCCTTCTGTATTCACGGTGTCTTTGGCTGTAGGGCTTACTGTCGCTACAATAACAATTTCTTTGGCTCTGTTTGGATAGTTGCCAGCTTGGATATATGCGCCATAACGAATGTCAGGATTGCACTCATTCCACATGTAGTCGAGTTTGCACCAGCGTTTGAGGTCTGCGTTGCGGAATCCCTCCATGCAGAGTTCTACACGACGCTCGCGGCGGATTTCCCAAAGCATAGCGTCGGTGATACCACCATCGGCATGTTGCTCGATTTGCATACGCTTAGGATCATCAAATGGCACACCGTTAATTGCAGGTTGGTCGCCAAGGATTTGCAAAGCAGGCAAGTTGACATCTGCGCGTGCGCGAATCTTGTTGATAGATTTATCCAAATCTTCTTGGGTAAATGCTGCTCCATTCAAGAGATGCAACTCATAGGCTGCTTCTGCATAGTTGAGCAATACCTCCGCATAACGTATGCAAGGTGCATCGGTGGTGTTCTTTGAACCACTCCAACTTGAGTTGGTCTCACCAGCTCTGCTGTCATCCATAAACTTGTTCCATGAGTAGCCAGACAACGCGTAGCTGAATGGCTTAGGTTCATGCCCCTTGATGCAGTATTGAGTACGAATACACATGCTTAATCGAGGATCACGATCTGTAAAGAACTCTGTATCGGTCTTTGCGAGCCAAGCAGGATTAGCCACATAGATTGGCAAGCCTGATGTGGTAACGAAAGATTCTGCCAATGACTTGCTTAGTCCTGATTGAGCCTCAGTGTACGAATAAGTCAAGGTGCTATGTTGTACCAAACCCTCTTCGTATTGACGATACATGATGATTTCAGAATTACCACTCAAGTTCTCGCTGGTGAACAACGCTTTGTATGAAGAATGGATGTCATAGAGTTTTGAATTCATCACCAACTCAGCTGCTTGTTTGGCCATTGTGAGACATTTCTCTGCCATCTCAAGATCGATATTATGATACTTCAAGAAAGTACCCTCGCGCAACAATAGGCGAGAAGCCATAGCTGCTACCACGTATTTGTTGATTTGCAACGAACCATCATTCGTGCGAACACTATCCATAGCATATTGGAAATCAGCTATGATGCAAGAGTCCACATATGTGCGTGGATCACGATCCTTATATAGATAGTCCATATCCTCTTTATTAGAGCTGAGTTTAGGAACACGGTCGTACCAAGGCACATCGCCATAGCGGAACACGAGGTTGCTATAGTAGTAAGCGCGCATGAAGCGAGCTACACCACGCCAGTGGTTTTTAGCCGCTTGATTTGCATCAATACGATCAATATTCTCTAATACATAATTAGCCTTTCGGATATTGGTAAAGCTCCATGAACCATCGCTCTCGGGTACTGATAATGGAGCAAAATCTGTTTGCTCTACTGCAGATACAAAGTCATCGTTGGATGTTTCTCCCATAAGGAATGGACCGTGTGATGTACCCGTTCCAAAACCAGAGAAGACGGAAGTATAGAATCCATACATAAATGATCGAGCTTGAGATTCGTCTTTCCAGAATTCCTCATCGGTGAAATCATCGTAAGGAGGTTGGTTAAGAAAATCCTCGCAACTTGTCATCGTGAGAGCCATTATCATGGCCCAAACGGAGAGAAAAATATATTTAGTTTTCATGTTCATGAAAGTTCTAAAAGTTTAAATGTTCTAAGAGTTCTAAAGGTAGGATTACAAACTGATTTGCAAACCGCAGCTAAGTTGACGAGTAAATGGATAGATACGACCGAAGCCCATTGCGCCACCGTCACCCGCAGAAGTCTCGGTTTCTGGGTCAATAGGAAGGTCACCCAAGTGGTCAATCTCACATACATTCTCTGCACTGAAATAAATACGGAATTTGTCGAAGTGCATTTTCTTCAACACTTTGTCAGGCAAACTATAACCAATCGTGATATTCTTCAAACGGAGATAACTCATATCCAAGAGATAGCGTGTTTGGCAGAGGAAGTTGAATGCCGCTGCAGAATATTGCCCTGGTTGGTTAGTCTCAGTCAAGCGAGGATACCAAGCATTGGTGTTTTCAGGAGTCCAATAGTTGGTTTGGTGAGCATAGTAAGTACCCTCCGAGAAGTTCCATCCAGGAATCATCATAGTACCAGTAGCCCAGTATTGGCGTGAACCAACACCTTGGAAGAAGATGTTGAGGTCAATACCTTTCCAATCTACACCAATTTTGAAGTTATATTCATATCGTGGCGTGGTGTTACCAATACGGCTCCAGTCGCCGTGATTATCCACGGTCTTGTCGCCCCATGTGATTTCACCATTACCATCCAAGTCTTGGTATTTCACGTCACCAGGACCATATTTGTAGTTATAGCCGCTATTGTCCTCGAAATACTTTTGTGAAGCAATACCAGGCAGCAAGTTTCCTTCCTCGTCAAAGTCTGATTCTTGGAAGAGGCGGTCTGTAGTAAAGCCCCAAATCTCACCTATCACTTTGCCTTCGTAGTTGCTACCATCAATTACAGATGTAGTTTTGCGTGGGTGCTTGGTCACGATGGTTAACGCATCTGCAAGGTTAGCAGATACAGTCAAGTGGAGACCATTGGAGAAGCGGTGGTGGTAATCAATACCCAACTCCCAGCCATTGGTGGTCAATTGCGCAGCATTCTCATAAGGAGCGGAAGTACCGAAGGTGCTAGGGACCTCGCTACCGCCTACCACCATACCATCGTTGATACGGCGATATGCATCGAAGCTAAAGCCAAGATCATTATCAAAGAAGCGTGCGTCAACACCAAAGTTCATGGTTTTGATTGTCTCCCATGTGAAACCTTCTGCTAGTGCTGTTGGCATAGAGAATGCCAAAACGTTGGTGCTGCCAATAAGCCAGCCGCTGTTAGAGGAGGTCATAATAGCACGGAAACGGTTGTTACCGATGTCTTGGTTACCGATAGAACCATATGAAGCACGAATCTTCATAAAGCTCCAATATGGGTTGAGAACTTCCCAGAAACTTTCTTCACTAGCTACCCATCCGAGTGATCCAGAAGGGAAGAAGCCCCATTGTTGGTCGGTTGGGAAACGAGAAGAACCATCGAAACGACCATTCAACTCGAGCAAGTAGCGGTTTTTATAGGCATAGTTTACGCGCGCAAAGAAGCCCATAATAGCCCAAGAGGTATGTTCTCCATAGACGATCTTATCACCAATAGATAGCGAGATTTCTGGCTTAGTTTGGTCAAGCAGGTCCCGACATTCAGCATTTACGTGATCTACTTCCTTATATTCGACATTCATACCCGCGAATGCGCTAAATGCATGTGCATCGTTCCATGTATGCTTGTAGCGGAGCACGGCGTTGCCTGCATGGTAGTTGCGATTCCATTGGTATTTATCTACTTTGTTTTTAGACGCATATGCCCAGTTTTCGCTGAGCACCATACTACCACCCCAGAAATCCCAACCACCTACGGTACCACCGCGTTGGGTCTTTGATTGGTTATCTAGGTTGTAGGTATAGTCGATATCCAATGTCAAATCAGGAGTGCCAAGTACGAAGGTTGCTCCCACAGAGAAACGCATATAATCCTTTAGATTGCTATCCATGTTTGCCGCAGCAGTTTCTGTCACTGAGTTGCGGAAAGGAGTTCCCTCGTAGGTTCCGTATGGCATAATGGTAGGCCAACGGTAGAGGTAGTAGAGCGCATCGTAGGATGTAGAGCCAAAGTTGAATGGTGTCTCCAAATTAGTGCGTGTATAGAGTGCTTTGCTGCGCACTTTGAGCCAAGGTTTAATTTCGGTATCGGTAGAGTAGTTAATAGAATAGCGCTTGTAAGAGTCTGGATTCACTTTTACAACACCGCTTTGTCCCATATAGCTGAGTCCCATATAATAGTTGGTTTTGCCAACTGTACCCGAGAAACTCATATTGTGTTGTTGGCTGAAAGAGAAATCGTTGATATACTCATCTGCCGCATTCCAACTACGATAGAAGTGAGGTTCACCCGATTTAATTTCGAAGTCACGCCCCAATTCCATCTCAGGATCAAGGTCTATGCTACCAAATTGTGTGTACCACTCATACATCTTCTCAATATCTTCTGCGTCCCATGTTAATCCACAAGCATTTTTGAATGTCGTTGTACCCGGTTGACGGCGGTTGCGAGCCTCGAGTGCCATCTGTGCGCCTTCGTATGATTTTGCCACCTCAGGCAGAGCAGTAGGCGTAGCCCAAGAGAAGTTGTTGGAGTAGTTGACATTGAACTTCGACTCTACGCCGCTACCTGATTTGGTGGTGATGAGAATCACACCAAATGCAGCACGCGTACCGTAGATACTGGATGAAGCCGCATCTTTCAAGACAGAAATCTCTTTGATGTCGTCCGCGTTGATCATAGAGATATCGCTGATCTCCACACCATCCACAAGGATGAGTGGTTGGCTACCGCTCTCGTTGAGCAGTGTACCTACCGCACCACGGATACGGAACTTAGGCGAATCACCGATACGACCAGAAGAGTTGGTAACGGTCAAACCCGCTACGGCACCTTGCATACCTGTACCGACGTTGGCAATAGGACGACCTTCCAATTGGTCTTCTACGCTAATAGATCCCACTGCACCAGTCAGATTGGCTTTGCGTTGAGTGCCATAACCAACGACCACGACTTCATCTAAGGCACGAGTATCCTCGCGTAAAGTGATGTTGATGGTGCTACGTCCATTGATCTTCTCAGTGACGGTGGTAAAACCCATGTATGAGAATTGCAATTGTGCGTTAGCGGCTGCGTTAATAGTGTAGTAACCATCAAAGTCGGTGATTGTACCATCCGTGGTTCCTTCTATGACTACGCTTACACCTATGAGTGGTTCACCCAATGCGTCTGTTACCAGACCAGTGACCACATCAGCATTGGCCACCAACATGGTAGCCAATGCAATGAATAAAAATGCTAATCGTTTCATTTTATACGTTTTTCGCCGTTAATAATATACATACCTTGTGGCAAGTTGCTATCATCAGTGCCGAGGTATTGACCTGTAATGGTATAGATACCTTCTTTTACAACAGGCATGATAGCTTCTACATTCTCTACGCCTGATGATATGATGTTGAGCATATCTGCCTCAGGAGCAGGTACTGTGCAGGTGTAGTCCTCAGATGGTAGAGCCCATGCGCAGAGACTGCCTGCAGCCGTAGCATATACGTTGCCTGCTACGTCGAATACAATGCTCCAGCAATGTTCACCAAAGCTAGTGTCAAGGCGATACTTGTTCTCTAATGTAGGAACGCCGTTGTTGTAGGTCACTTTCCAAATCATAATGCCGTTTGAAATAGCAGTAGCCATCAATGACATATCTTTGCTGAATCCAAGAGCGCCACGTGTACGACCTCCGAGTGCACCTGCTGAATTGTAGTCCACCTTGCCCTCTTTGTTGATGTGGATCAGAGCTGGTATCTCTGCATTATCAGACCATCTGTCTTGTGCAATCCACCAACCATATGCATCTGGTTGAATGTAGTTGTTACCACTTTGCTCAAGTTTGTCAGCATTATCAAACACAAGTTTGCTAGGTGCTTGCTCCCATGGAGAGTTGAGTTTGCCGATATTGTATTGGAAAAGACCCATTGGGTTCTTCAAACCATCCATATTGATATCCTCGTCAAAGGTATAGATGACGCGGTCTTTGCCTGTACCTTCTACCCAAATATGGCTGATAGAGCCGTGGATATGTTTGCCATTTGCTGCGGTATAAATACCATCTGCGGCAGGTGTTCCACCGAAGATAGGAGTCAATACGCTAGTGTTAGCAGGATCCATGATATAGGCATTGTTAGGATATGCATCAGACCACTCGCAGATATACAACTGGTGGTCAGGACCTACCGTCACGCGGCATGGTGCAGATACAGCCTCAGACCATTTGTTAGATGTAACTTTCTCTACGAGTTCAAGTGTAGCGTCGTAGATATAGATACCTTTGTTTGCCAATACTTTGTCGCCAGAAGCGTCGGCTACATAGAGTTGACCGAAGTATGGTGATTCATAGTCGTTGTCAATAGCCAAACCTTTGGATGCGAGCATATTCTCAGGTGTGTTATCTACAGCGAAGAAAGGCTCGCCGTCGGTCAATGGTAGGCTTGTCGCTTTGAGCGCCCAATGGTAGGTACCACCCGTGATGCCATTGAGATCCACCTCTACGCGGTGTGCGCCCTTGGCGAGGTATTCTGATTTGTTTAATGCACGGGTAGCTACGACCTTGGTGCCATCGAGAATTTGCAACTCTAATGCAGCAGCAGCAGCGTTGAGTGTGTAAGTGATAATCACCTTGTTGTTGCTCAACTCAGCCGATGACATATTAGATGTATAAGCATTCAAACCCTCTTTACGATCGCCGGTTGGACCATGGGTTGGATCCTCAGGCTCTTGACCCTTTTGTGTGCGAGAATAGGTCTCGCGGTTGAGAGGAACGCGGGTAGTGAATGTGTTGTTGTTGTTTGGCAATGAATATACCATCAAACGCTCATTGGTGTTAGATACAATATAGAGGTTGCCTGCAGCGTCGAAGTCAAGACCCATGGTGACTGATTGGCCATCATCCCATGTGATGGTATATTGTTCGGTCAAAGTAGGAGCACCTTGTTTGTTGTATTCAACAGACCAGATCTTCACGGTGTTGTACTCTGTACCCAAAGCGAGAAGCGTACCATCTGCGTTCACCGCCATACCACCTTGTTGAACAGCATCCACGCCATTGTTGGAGATGTTGAAATCGATTTCTCCATTCTTATTTACGTGGAGAAGACCTGGTTTAGCATAGCTACTATTGTAGCGGTATTGACTGAGGAAGAAACCTCCGTGTTGGTCATATGCAATTTGTCCACTACCATTCTCCATGAAGTTCTCAACGTCGGTATAGATTTGCTTAGTAGGCGCTGTAGTCCATGGAAGGCTATCCAAAGTACCGATATTGTATTGTGCAATATTACCACGAATAGTACCCATTGAGTTGTCGCGATCATAGGTATAGAGTACTTCGTCTTTGCCAAGTCCTGTTACATATGCTTGCATGACAGGGTTAGCAACAACAGTGCTCTTATTCTTCAATTGACCTGTAGCTTTGCTACGTTTTCCGTCAAATACAGTCAGGAAGGTGCCATTAGGTTTGCTAGCCTCCATGATATATACACCAGCAGATGTGAATGAACTACTGCTAACGAATACGTCACCGTTAGGAGCAACAACAGGACGAGACAAAGACCATTGGTAATTGCTGCTTGTATTATTCTCACCCCACTCGATATTACCATGCCAAGCGTTATTGCCTTGGTTCGTGATATCCGTAAAGTCGCTACTGAGTACAAAGACACCCACAGAAGAGTGACGATAAGATGCCGCTGTAGCCGCATTTGGATCTTCGCCGCAGGTACCTGCTGATGCATTGCTGACATATACTCGTCCGAAGTATGGACTAGCAGGAGTCTTATCCACAGCTACACCGCGAGGAGCATAGAACTGGAAGATCTCAGCATCTGTACTAATCTTAGCAGGGAATGCTACAGGACGAGCGGTAGCAGTGATGCTGTAATAGTCGAATGCGGTTTTACCGAATGGGTTGGCCACTTTATTGGCACCTTTCTTGAGTGCACCTACGGATTTTGTGCCTACTATTTCGTTGTTCTTCTCAATAGAGATGGTCACGTCAGTGGCATCTTCGTTGAGACGGAAGATGAAGTTCTTGCCATCATAGTCCACCTCGCCTGCGTAGATGTTAGCAACAGGAGAATCAGGTGTTTGATAGTGTTGCATGCCATATCCTTCAGATACGGTAATAACATGGATAGCGTAGCCATCAATCCACGCCATGGTGTGAGTGTTAGGAGCATCATTAGCCTCTACACCATAAGCATCACTAACTTCTTTCGCATTAGCGATACCATTAGTAACATTGTAGAGCTTGAAGCAGTTAGCTTTACCAATAGGTTTAGCCATGTATGATTGACCTGCATAACGCAAGAAGGATGCACCATCCACAGCGCTCACGGTGCCTTGTGGCATGATAGTGAGTTGCTTATTGGTAAGATCCTCTTTTGAGGTCTCGGTAGTCAATGTAGCTTGATTAGTGTCTTCGTTGTAAGCGATTTTGTACATAGTCTTACCTTCGCCAAGATAGAATTTACTCTCCCAACGAGCGCCACTAACCGCGAAAGAATTACCTTTTGTACCGCTAACCTCGAATAGTTTGGTAGGTTGCTTCATATCCTCGTTCCAAGTGTAGAATACGCCTTGGTCTTTTGCTTTTGCTACTAAGTAGTTATCGGCAGTAAAGCCCATGTCGGAGATGGTAACACCGAGTGGTAAAGGCACGGATGTAGATTTAGTAAAGTCGAGAGAGTACTCCGTGATCTTGCCATTGGCTAGAATATAGCATTTGCCATTGCGATACAACGCGCGCGTAATATTATTAGGAGTTGATTTAGCCTCGCCCACTAATTCGAAGTCGTATTTATTCAAAGCAACCACATCTGTTTCGCCTTCTGGATAGTCCTCCATATGCATTCGGATGTTTTTCATACGAACTTTCACTTGTCCGATTTGCTCCGCTTTTACGGTGATTTCTTGGGTTACTGTTTCATATCCATTTTTGGTAATAACGAGTTTGTATGTAGCAGGTGCTAGGTCGTAGAATGCGAATATACCATTGTACCAGTTGTCAGTAGTTTTTTCATCCACTTTGGTTGAACCTTTGTATAGTTCTACCTTAGCACCATTGAGAGGTAGCCATTGGTCATCAGAGTTTTTTACATAGAAGAAATTTTTCTCACCTAATACATCTACAAGTTCGTTACTTGATTTTACCCAACCGCTGATGGTAGCTGTTTGAGGTAATGGAGCCTCGAACCACTTGTGGAAGTGTTGGAACATACGCAGAGCTTCCAATTTGCAATAGTCGTCGTTCATCAAACGGTGTGTCTCTGGTGCGTAGTCATGGAAACTACCTTCGCTGAGGAATCCAGGAACGGTCAGAGGACGCAATACGCCAAGACCCATACCATCGCCGTAGAAGGTTAGGTCGCCGCGTACCATAGGGTTAGGACTCGTCCATACAGTCAATTGGTTTTGTATTTGTATATTACCACTATGTGCAGCCATTTTATCACTAGGAGCAGTAGTTGGATTGTCATTCTCACCACGGAATAACATGAGCAAGTAGTTGGTTTTGCCATTGAGAGCATTGGAGTGGATAGAAAGGAAGTGATCCACTCTGTTGGCATTCGCCTCCTCTGCAATTTCGCTGAGATAGCGGTCGTCACCGGCCATCAACTCTCTCTTTTCTGCTTCTGTTGCATTGGGATAGTATTCAACGTCTCGAGCACCAGATTTATTCGTGCGGCGTGACATGATGACGGTAGCGCCTGCTTTTTTGAGCATCTCCTCTAGCGCCAATGCTTTTGAAAGGTTGGATTTACTCTCCCAATAGCCATCAGGGTTACTCCATGTTTCAGGAACGGGAATGGTCCAGCAACTACGGTCATTAGCATCATAACCACCGTGACCTGCGTTGATATAGATCTTGAGGCCGCTGAGGTCGGAGCGAGCAGGAGCGTCTTTACGCGCAGCGATGCGAGCCGCTTGTGCTTTGCGGTCTGCCTCTAGGCGTTGGTTCTCTGCATTGATGAAGATAGTACGCTCGATCTCAGTAAGGTCGCGCGTAGCTAGCGTGTGAATGTTGCGTGAGAAATAATGGATGTAATCAATCTCATCATGTCCTTTGTAGAACTCTTGCATACCCGATACATGGTTGTTATCCAACCATTTTGGAGCATTCATACGTCCCATAGAGCGTACGTTATTGCCATTGATGTCACACACGAAGGTACCATGTTTGGCAATAGTATAGACAATGTGCTTACCATCTGGTGAAACACTTGCCCAGAAATAACTAGCATCGTCGCCGTTAGGCGCCAATACATAACTTTTTTCTCCGTTGCTGACCAACATCTTTTGATCTTGGATGCTGACGGTAGGCTGTGCTACAAGTAGAGTAGCTAAAAATAAGCCTAATAGTAAAGTAAATTTACGCATGTTTTTTGTATTTTGATTAATTAATGGTATTACCTAAGGTGTTGTATATTTTACCATGGTGTTTAATATATAACTGACCATCCATAAGCCATTTTTCGGTTGCGTTAGATTCTGTATGGATGTTACTAACCGAGTTTTCAAGCGAGATAGTGATTTTTTGTACTTCACTCCAAGTGTCGCCTGCATTAGGGATACGCGTCTTTACACGCCAATAGTAATCGCCTAGTGGCAGGTAACTCAAATTTATACGCAGTTGGGTGTCAAATGCCGTGTTGGTTGTTTCTTGCGCAAAGACGATTTGGGTCATTTCTGGATCTTTGGCGAATTGAATGATATAACTATCTGCACCTTCTACGGCTCCCCAATGGAAGGTGAAAGGCAGTGCTTTGGCTGCTCCATCATAAGGCCACAAATCTGTTGCAGCCGCTGTTGCTCCGAGAGGTAGGTCTAGGATACGCAGGGCGTACTCGTTGTTGTACTTGTCAAGAACACTGACAGCTATTTGATGGGTAGTCGGGCTGATAGTAGCAGGCAATTCAAACGAAGTGCTGTAAGAAATACCAAGCAGCATGTCGCCTCTTGAGTAGATATTAGGTAAGGCGAGTGAATCGTTAGGGACCGCATAAACAGCAAAATGCACATCGCTGTCGGCATGTGTCCATGATACTGTTTGTGAATTGAGTGTGAGATTCTCTACCATCACACGTTCTGCAGTAGGTTTCCAGTTGATAGCTGGTGGCAGTGCTAGATAATGGTATTCCGATCCCGCTTTAGTCATATGTGATTTCAGTTTGTTGCTGCCACTCCATGCTCGGGTGTTGTACCATATAGCTCCTGGCGCATTGTCAGTGACCGTTCTATTATAGACAGTTTGGTTGCGAATCTCTGTGGCATTGAAGTCTCCATTTTCATATCGATACAGCGCCATGCTGGAGTAAAATTGTTTGCCAAAACGGTTGCAGAGATCTCCCCACCATTTGCTAAGTCTTTTATAGTCCTGTGCTCCTCCAATCTTCCAGTAGAGCTGAGGTGAAAGATAATCCACAGTTCCTTCTTCAAGCCAAGCAACAGGATCGCAGTAGATTTCCTTGTACATATTTCCTCCGGAGATACCATTGGGGAGTTTGATATCTCGTTTGTTAGCCACATTGTAGTCAGTTGTCCAAATGCCGAAAGGTGAAATGCCAAATGTAACCCATGGTTTAACAGCTTGAATGGTATCATATACGGCTTTAACCATTTGGTTGACGTTCCATCTTCGCCAATCATCTACATTCATATCGGCAGGTTTGTATTTTTCTACGCTAGCTGCGTCTTGGTTGTATGTGCCACCATAAGGATAGAAGTAGTCATCCATCAGCAGACCATCAAGGTCGTAATTGTTAATAATATCTCCAACCACCTCCTTGATTCGTTGACGAACCTCAGGAAGTGCAGGATCGAGGATAATATCGTTTTTGTAGTAAAGCAACCACTCTGGATGAGTGTGCTTATAGTTTAATTGCGTCGTATCATCGTTCCCCGTCCAATCGTATCCTCCGCGTTCGTTGTAGCGATATGGATTAATCCATCCGTGGCACTCTAAGCCGCGAAGGTGACATTCTTCAATGCAAAATTGCAATGGGTCATATCCAGGGTCAACGCCACGACCGTGGTTGAGATAGCTAGACCATGGTTCATAAGATGATTTGTATAATGCATCACAAGCAGGGCGGATATGGAACATGACTGTGTTTAGGTTAAACTCTACACAGGCGTCCAACAGACCTCTTAATTCCTTTTTCTGACCTTCGATATCTGTGGTATAGGAGATGGGCCAGTCTATATTGGCTACAGTGGTCAGCCAAGTGGCGCGCATTTCACGCTTAGGGTTAGAGTACAGCAAAGAAGGGATGGTAAAAACAGATAGCAATACGGCTAAAAATAGTCTATTTTTCATGGTGTTCGCGCAAACGTTTTCTAAAACGCTGCAAAGGTACAATTTTTTTTGCATACACGCAAGGATTTTTGAAAAATTATTTAAAAATAATAATAGAGAATTTGATGGATGCTTTTTTTTGTAAAATATTCAGATGGTATGTTGTGTAATAGAAAAAAAAATTGTACCTTTGCAGCATAAAATTAATAATTCGTACTAACCATGAAAAAACTATCTATTCTCTTGGCGATTTTCGCATTTGTTGCTTGTTCAAATCAACCACCTATATCCATCCATTGGGAAATGGGAAGAAATGATGTTCAACCAGGCATTTGTGAGCTTTATTACACCATCACCAATCACTCCAATCGACCATTGACTGGTGAGGGATGGATTTTGTATTTCAACTACATGTCCCTTCACCCAATTTATACCGAAGGAGATGAGATATTGCAAACTGAGTTGCAAGCTAGTTACCATAGCATTACTCCTACTGCAGATTTCCGACCATTGATGCCTGATTCAAGTCGTACATATAAGTTGCTCTTCAAGGGCAATGCTATTCGTCAAACATCGCGTCCTGAGGGTTTCTTCTTGGTGAAGGGGAAGACTGAAAACGGAAAGGTGAAAACTGTAAGCGGAAAGGGGAAAGGAGGGAAACCGATAAGTATTCCTTGTACCTATGCTCCGTTTACTCGTCAAGAGCAGATGAAACGCGGCATTGTCACATGGGAGAAAACACCTTATGCTGAAGGTGAGTATGTGTTTGATTATGTGGAGAATATAGTGAATTCTCCGGTGAACGAAACGGTGCATCCTTTGTTGCCTCAACCCAAGCAAATGGAGTATGCCGAAGGTGTCTGCGAGGTGGCAAATGCAGAGCTAGAAATTCGCATGAATGCCAATATGGTTAAGGAGGGTTATACTATGATTATTAGCCCCGACAAAATCACCATTGAAGCAGGCGATGAAGCAGGCGTGTTTTATGCCAAACAAAGTTTGAAGCAATGGGGTGAAGTGGTACCCTGCGGAAAAGTAACCGACTACCCTGATTTGCATCATCGTGGTATTATGTTAGATGTGGTTCGCAACTATTATCCAGTGGATTCTATTTTCCGAATTTTGGATGTGATGGCATATCACAAGCTGAATGTGTTGCACTTCCATTTGACCGATGATGAAGCATGGCGCTTGGAGATTCCAGGGCTACCACAGTTGACTGAGATAGGTTCGAAGCGTGGTTTTACGCTGGACGAAAGCGAGTGTCTGTTGCCTATGTATTGCGGTGGTTGGGATCCAAATGCGCCAACCACAGCCAACGGCTATATCACGCGAGAGAAGTATATTGAATTGTTGAAATATGCGGGTGAGCGCCACATACGCGTAATTCCTGAAATAGACATGCCAGGCCATATGCGTGCAGCAAAGAAGGCGATGGGTAATATGCTGACAGACAGCGCGTTTGATGCTCGCGTGTATAAGTCTGCTCAAAACTATACAGACAATGTGATTGATGTGACCAAGCCATATGCGGTAGAGTTTGTGGATCATGTAGTGACTGAGATCGTGAAGATGCACGAGGAGGCTGGCTATCCGCTCCAACAGTTCAATATTGGTGGCGACGAGGTTCCAAAGGGTGCACTCACTCGCGAGGAGCATCAGACCTTTATTGATGAAGTATTGGCTATCTTAGAGCGCTATAATCTTCAACCAATGGGATGGGAGGAGATCACACACTTCTGCAAGCCTGAGAGCAAGGCAGTTTGCTACTCTTGGCTCAATAGCAACACCAAGCCATTGGAGATGGCAGAGGCGGGTTATCCTGTGGTGCTAGCTAATGCTAATCGCTTGTATTTTGACTTTGCATATTGCAACCATCACGAGGAGAAGGGACTTAACTGGGGTGGTTATACCGACGAGTATCGCTCGTTTGATTGGGAGCCATTGATTCACCCTAATGTAGTGGGTATGAATGCACAACTTTGGGGCGAGGTGATCCGCTCATTCGCTCAAGTAGAGTGGCAGATTTATCCTAAGATTTATGGTTTGGCAGAGCGTGCATGGAATAACAGAAGTGCGTTGACACTAGGCGACTATAACAAACTGGTGTACGAGGTTTTTGTGCCACAGTTGTATGCTAAGAATTGCAATTTCCATATCCAACAGCCAGGTATTCGTGTGGTAGATGGTATGGCAGAAATGAATAAGGTAATGAAAGGTGGTCTGGTTGAATATCGCTTTGATGAAGGTGATTGGATGATTTACTCCGAGCCTGTGCTTGTACCAGCAGATGCGAAGATCATTCAAGCTAAGGTTACCTATTTAGGCAAAGAGAGTAATACCACATGGTTGTGGTTGAGTTCTCAAACGCAGCTAGATGAAAGTGTAGTGGAGCAAAACACAGGAGCAACCTTCTAAAGTGGCTCCTGTAATTCCGAGTTAACTATATTGTTCTATCAGTGCCTCTACCAAGGCGGGAACGCCTTCGGTAGCAGGGGCTGGAATATGTCCTATGCGATCAGCGTAGTAGGTCAGGTTTGGCTCTTTTGGGTCAATGAGGTATATCTCTGCGTGCGCAGGAGCGTACATCAGCAGAGATGCTGCGGGATAGACATTGAGCGATGTACCGACGACAATCATAATATCTGCCTGGCTAGCAATCTCGCATGCCAGAGGGAATTTTGGCACATCTTCGCCAAAGAAAACTACATAAGGACGAAGGAGTGAGCCATCCGGATGGCGGTCGCCATAGTGTTGCTCCCAACCGTCCAGGTCAATAGTGGCGAGTTGGTTGGTTTCGGAGCGAAGTTTGGTGATTTCGCCATGGAGGTGGATGACATCGTGACTACCCGCACGCTCATGGAGGTTGTCGATGTTTTGGGTGATGACTTGGGTATCAGGAAAGACTTCTTGCAGGCGTGCAATGGCGTAGTGGGCTGCATTGGGTTGCGCTGCGAGGGCTTCGCGGCGGCGCATGTTGTAAAACTCTACACAGAGTTGGGGATTGTTGAGCCATGCTTCATGGGTGCATACATCTTCTATGCGATAGCGGTCCCACATGCCGTCGGAACCACGAAAAGTACCTAATCCGCTCTCTGCGGATACGCCTGCTCCTGTAAAAACAACGATTTTCTTAGTCATAATA
>JAEIGA010006248.1_pt1 | contig 18136 bp, 34 predicted proteins | sample 9270691 | NCBI WGS metagenome assembly JAEIGA01 (sample SAMN17057246, study PRJNA624740) | gut metagenome | biome: biome; isolation source: fecal sample | host: Bos grunniens | place: China: Xizang | collected 2019
CAAAATTTGTTCCTAATATATTTTTAGTTAATATTTCTGATGATCCATTAAATATTCTAGCTGTTAATACTGCTGAACTACTTGTATTTGCATTAACTTTTAATCTCATACAAAGTGCATATTTACCAAATTTGACATCAGGAAAATCAGCTATAAATAAATTTTTAGCACTAGTAGTAGTTGTAGTTATATATGATTTACCATTACTAGCCATTAAATCAGTAGTTAATGTTCCAGCACTAGTACAACCTTCTGTAGCATTATCTATTAAGGCAAAATTGCCAAATGATAAATTAGACAAATCTGGAGTTGCATTTTCTAATTCAACAGTTTTATCATAAATTTCATTTATAGCGCCAAGTATTCTATTGCTATCTGTTTTTAATTCAGAATACCAGTTACCATCAGTATATATTTCTGTCCAAGCTGCATGTTCATTTTCAACCATTTCACCATTGGAAAGTCGATAATTGATGCATCTTATAAGAAGGCCACCCATCCAACTTTCCCAAGTAGGATAATGAATTTGAACTACAGAACTATATTCTTCATCTGCATGTTCATACATAGTATATAAAAAGCCCCATTTTGAGGAACTAGATAAACCACTATATAAATTTAAAGTAGAATCATCTGTTAATCTTAACCCTTGAATATTTTCAAAATCATTTGCATCAGCAATACGATTAATGTTATCATAATGCATTTTTTTTGTATTGACTTCATTTATAGCACCTAATATTGTACTATTTTCAGTAGACAATTCATCAGCCCATTCAGACGAATCTAAAACATATTGCCAATTTCCTATATGATTTTGAGAATGTTTTATTCTTCTTTTAAAGATGACATTTACCCAATCGCCATTCATTGGTATATATTGTTGATAACCATCAAGATCTTTATCAAGATAAGTGTGCAAAATACCATAACGATTGTCACCAACCAGATCTGATGGAAGATTCTCTGTATCTACACCGGTAGCTCTGATACCTTGAATATTTTCATAATCATTTGCATCGAATGCTATATCATATTCTCGATTTATGATTATATTATTTAAATAACTTATTTGTAAATTCATTTTTTTCTCCTTTCTAAATTATAGTAATATCAATATACTATTACGATAAAAAAGAAAGAATAATGCAAGTCGCTATATGGCGACTTGCTATTAATATCTATATGGTTTTTTCTTATTATAAGGACCTTTTATTAATTTCTTATATTTTAATTTTAATTTTTTATATGCCCAAGCTTTTTGCTTTATTATTAATATAAAATTATTAATCATAATCGCCTCCTAAATTCATTAAAAATAGCTTTTCTAATAACATATTTAAAAACAGTGACCATTATACATGCATTAATTTTCATCAGTCTCTTTCTCTATAGATTTTATTAGATCGCTTAATGGAAGCACCTCCTCTGGATTAGCATTGTGGCAATAAGCGCCTACATCTATTCCTAATGCTTCTAAATAATCTATTTGATTTTGACTAGGTTTATTAACGTCAGTGACTATTCTATACTGTTTTAAATTAGTTATACTAGAAGATATTTTATTAACTAATTTCATTAAATCTTTTAAATCTTGTTCTAATATTCTTGCATCATATAAATCACTTTTGTATTGTCTTCTTAAATGTGCAACCATTTCTTGTTTCTCTATAACATATTTACCAAAAACATATGGATCTACTTTACTCATGTCCATAAGTTCTATTCCATGTATTAAATTAGATTGTAATTTAGAGTACTCACTCATTTTATTATTTAAATAATCTTGATTATATAATTTATGAAGTTGCTTAACTTGTTTCTTTATATCTTGAGTTATTAATTTACCGTTTCTATTTTTTCCTGTTTTGAATCTACATAAATATCTTTCAGTACCATTTTCAAGTACTTCAAATATACATAATTCTCCTGGTCTTATTGCGCCTACTTGTTCTTTAAGTTCTCTATATATAGCATATGCTTCTTTTCTATTATGTGTTTTCTTAACTATGCATCCGTAATTAGATTCTGGAACAAAACTTATTTTATATTGTATAGCAGCCATGGTAAAGTACCTCCCTATATTATAATTATATTTTATAATCTCTGCAGGTGCTTTATCTTTTGTTTATTAGAAATCTATTTACTTAATTTTATATAATATTCATTTAGTCTTGCTTTATAATCATTATCTGGTGTTAATATCATTAAACTAGTCAACATAGATTTAGTTGGCTGATCAGGTATTCTATTTACTGATAATATTGCAGCTAAGTGTTGTGGTATTTTATGAGATTTAACAACACAAGAAGCTGTTTCAAAATTGCCTTTAGCTTTATTCCATACAACATATCTATTTTCTATTTTCGTTTTGAATATGATTATGCTTCCATTGCTATAACATATATCATATTTAGTAAAATATACTTTTTCATCTGTACCATTGTTTAATCTTATGAATTTATAATAACTAGATTTTTCAGGCCATAATTCCATATCTTGTGCTTCTTCTAACTTTTTACAATGATTATAGAATTCAAGATTTTTGTCCCAATCTAATAAAGAAGAAAAAGGTATACAAAATTCTGTTTTATTGCTTCCTTTATAACGTACATAGAAGCAATCTTCTCCTCTTCTTAAGAATAATATATCTTCATAATTTAATACAAAATCAACCATGGTAAAGCCCCCTTTATTTAAATTCTTTAATTAATTACCATCCTGTTATTTCATCTAATTCCCAAGACGCTACGTTTTCTTCAAAAAACATAGCTTCGAATTTCCAAGTGCCACCAGCTTTTATATTATTAACATTAGCAAAAGCAGAATCAACAACATTACCGTTTGCATCATATAAAGTAAATGATATTTGTAGATAATCATAATCTTTATTAGTATTATTTTGAACTACTCCAACTATATAATTAGTAAATTCATAATTAGCTGCATCTGCCATTATACATTCAGGTCCTTCTATAAATACAAAATCTGCTTGAGGTTCTTCTGCTTCAGGAACAACAACTTCTACTTCTGAATCAGGTTCATCGGGCACAACTAATGTAGCTTCATTTGGACCTACATTTTCTATATACGTAGTCGTTTCATCATCAAAACATGCAGTACATATTAAACTTACTAAAGTACATAATCCTAAAAAATAAACAACGATTTTAAATATTCTTTTTAACATAATCAACACTCTCCTTTAAATTTTATAATATTGGCTCTATATCATTTACATCTACTTCTACTCTAATAAATCCTTGAAGTTTTCCTTCTATTTCATGTCTAATAACAACTGATGCTATATTGTTATTAATCCCTGTTAATACGCCTTCCTTTCCATTATATTTTTCTCCTACTAATTTAACTTGATCCAAAATATGCATAAATCTCCTCCTTTTTGAATTATTAATATTTTCCATGTATATATTAAGAAATAAATAATATATAAGGATCGGTGATATTATGAGTAACGTAACTATATTTAATAATGATGTATTTGGTTCTGTAAGAACTATGATAATAGATGATAAATATTATTTTATAGGTAGAGATGTAGCAGAAGCATTAGGATATTCTAATCCAGCTAAAGCGGTATCTCAACACTGTAAACATGTTGAAAAAGCTATGATTGATGTGAGTTCCCAAAATGGGAATGCACATAATAAAGCTAGAAATTCACAAGAAATGTCTATAATTCCTGAATCAGATGTATATAGATTAATAATTAAATCTAAATTACCTGCAGCTGAACAATTTGAAGAGTGGGTTATGGAAGAAGTACTTCCTCAATTAAGAATGTCTGGTGTATATATAACTGAAACAGCTACTCAAGAATCTATAGACTACCAAGCTTTATATGGTAAAAATAGAATCTATAATACGTTTATGAATACTAATGACATAGAAGCTGAATATGAACGTTTTTATGAAATGTCTAAAGCAGAACGTAAAGCTAGACATATAAACAATGATATTCGTATTGAATGTTCTAAGATAATTCAAAAAGCTTTATCTGATAGATTTGAAGCAAGCTTAGAAGAGTTTAAAAAAACAAAACAAAGATTCGGTCACAGTAAATTATTAGCTATGAGAGAACTGTCTGAACGTATTCAAGTTGACATAACAAAATTATCTAATAAAGCTAATGGCGGCTTTAAAGCTCATATGACTAAACGTATTAAGTTCTTAGAAGATGAAGTTGAAAGACTAAATCATCTACCAGAATTCCATTTAGTTGAAATGTGTCCCCTTAGTGAAAACTTCATGTATGAACCATCATTAAGTGGTACACCCAATAAAGATAGAAAAAGAACTAAAGTATATAATTACTGGAGATCTCAAATTCATAGAGAAGGTGTATTGCCTTTATTAGAAGATTTGGATGTCGATACTGAAGAACCGCTTAAGTTATATATGGTGTTTGGTTGTCCTGAGAATTGGGACGTAACTAATTGTCATAAATCATTAATAGATCAAATATCTAATCATTATGGTTTTGATGATAATCTGATAAAACAATATGAATGTCTTGGTCATTCTATAGTAGAAACTAAAGATGAAGGATTTATATACTTTGCATTAGAAAATGTTAAAGACAATAAACTAAATAATATAATAAATTAAAAAAGACGCCTTATGAGGCGTCTTTAATTATTCTGCATATACTACAATTATATATTCGTGACGATCCCAGATTTTCCAGTTTCGTTCTTCCTCTTCTCTTTGACACTTTTTCGCTTCTGCTTCTTCTCTCGTATCAAAGATTCCTGTGATGTTAATTACATCATTATCTTTGTGTATTAATATATAGTTTATCATATAGTCATTCCTTCCTAATATAATATTATTTAACTAAAATAATGAGTATAAACGAATAATATTGTAAATATCCAAAATATTATCGTCCAAAGTATCTCAGCTATATGATACCAACGTTTCTTGAGTTCCTCGTCTATTTTAATCAGCTCCTTTTTCTTCTTCTTCGTCATATAATGGAACCTCATCCTCTTCTTGCTCTTTGTAATTATAAACAAGCTCATATAAATACAATCCTAATAAAGGTATTCCTGCAATAGCCAAAGTAGTTATTATTGCTTCACTTAATCTCATTACGTCATCTCTCCTTAATTGTTATTTTTAAAATAATTTATTATAAATTCAGTTGCTCTCCATGCATCATATCCTAATATATATATTAATGCTCCTATCATTATTATTAAAATAGCATTAGTTATTTTGAATATTATGAAAGATAAAATTATAAATGTTATAATATCCAATGCTAATGCTAATCCTGCCATACTTATTGCTAAATTATTATTATTTTTCAATTTATTTATAATATTCTTCATAAAATCCCCTCTAATCAAATATTATTTATATAAACATCTTAAAACTTTCATATACATGTTAACTATAAACTTATCGTCATCATTTAAAGACTCATAAGCATCTATATTATTTATATAAACTTCCCAACTTAATGTATCAAATGCCCATAAGCCATTTCCATGTTGAGAGACTATTTCTAAATATCTATCTCTTAGTTTCATTTCTAATGGATGCAAATAATATTCTAAATTTTTAACTGTATTTAATAATATACTTTTATTTTCCATCGTATACACACTCCTTTATTAATATCTTATAGTTCTATAGCGGTCTAATATTCTATTCGTGTCTGTATTATAGTATATCCAGCCGCCATCTTCTACAAGTCTAATAATATCTCCATGGAGCCATGTAAAACGACGGCAACTACGCATTATGTGATTTTTATAACCAATTAATTTAAAATGAGGTATAACAACACAATCCTTAGTTACATTTAATCCTTTGTAGCAATGATATTTCCAATAATCTATTTTGTCTGGATATACAAAAAAATATTTGCTCCATATCATTGCTCCTGCTGACTCACCTACTACAGTTTTACACTGTTTAATTGTTTCAGTAAGTTTAAGGCGTTTTAATATTCTCATTATGTTTTCTGGTCTGCCACCTGGGAGATAGATTATTGTATTATCAGCAAGTAATTTGTGTTTTATAAGATTAATAGGATCTGCAAAATGATTAATAATAACTATGTTATTAGCATCTATGCCTATATCAATAAAAGGTTTTACTGTTCTCCAAAATATAGAGTTAGTGGCTTTAGGGCATCTATCATACTTTTCATATACATCTTCAGCGCAAGATAACCATTCAAAGTCATGTGCAAAAGGTAATACAACTAACTTAGTTCTTCTATTAATCATATTCTTTAATGCATCAATTGATTTAACTCCATCAGCTACACTTGTTAAAAATAAATTCATAATCGATCTCCTCCATTCATTTCATATTGCAATTTATTATATTGCATAACCAATCTTGAACTAGCTGCCATAGTATTTGAACTAGAAATAGACATATAATTTATAGAATCATACGATACATAATATTTACTTGTACCTACGATTCCATTTAATTCTATATAAATATGATCATCATAATATTCTACAGTAGTTAATTCTGTTTCTATTAAATAATCATTATTATCTAATGTTATTTTATGAGAATCTACATAACCAGTAACATCATTTGGTTCATAAGTATAAAAATAATTAGATCTACTCATTTCTGGTTCATATTCTAAAAATCTAACAGCCATAGGAAAATAAGCATTATCACGACATACATACATTTCATTATTGCCAATAGACAATTTAATAAGATTATAAGGCTCAATTTTTTCTAATAAATCAAAAAGAACTTCTTTCACTTCTTTTTAGCTTTCTTTTGTTTTACATATTTGTCGTGATTTTCTTTTTTAATTCTTTGCTTATCTCTATATAAATGATAATATTCTTTTATTTCGTCATCAGTGTACCAGCAAGTAATAGTACGTGTAGAATCGATACTAAGCCTAACTTTATACATATCATTTAATTCATTAAAAGCTATTAATGTACCTAAAATCCCTGCTTCGTTCATTATTTTAGATAACATTTGATATCTTGAGACATATTCATAACATTGTTTTTCTTTATTGTACTTCTGCAAGTTATCATCTCCTTGTAAGAGTCTTACTTATATATATAAGCAAAAGAGGTACAAAATGTACCTCTTCTTTACTCTTTGGCTAACTCTTTATCTACAGGGATTATTTCATCTTTTTCAACTTTATAAAATATTAACTCGTTTTCTTCTAGTTCTACTTTTATTAAGTCACCTTTAACTATCTTATCTTCTAATAAATAGATACTTAATGGTTGTTCTAAATAAGTTGATATTGCTCTAGCTAATGGTCTAGCTCCCATTGTCTTATCATATCCTTGATCAGTTATAAAATCCAATGCTTCATCAGAGCATTTAACAACTATATCCAAATCTTCAAGACGTTTATCTAAAGATTTACCTAATAGTCTAGTTATTTGTCTTTGTTCAACTTTATTAAGTGGAGTGAAGACTATAACATCAGATAATCTATTTATAAATTCAGGTGGTAAATTATTATTTATAGCGTTCATAGTTTTATCTTTTAATATTTCATATTCAGCTCTGTCTTGCTCTACTTCATCATTAGCACCGAATCCTATAGGTCTTGATTCTTGTATTAATCCACTACCTAAGTTAGTAGTTAATACTATTATACAATTCTTAAATGATACTGTAATTCCTTGAGAATCAGTTAGACGGCCTTCATCTAATATTTGTAACATTATATTAGTTAAATTGCCTTTAGCTTTTTCAAATTCATCGAATAATACTACTGAATATGGTTTTTGTCTAACGGCTTCAGTTAATTGTCCGCCTTCTCCATATCCTACATAACCTGGTGCAGAACCTATTAATTTAGTAACAGATATAGATTCAGCAAATTCAGAACAGTCTATTCTTATTATATTTTCAGCACTACCAAATTGTATATCGGCTAAAGCTTTACATAATTCAGTTTTACCAACACCAGTAGGCCCAGCAAACATGAATGATGCTATAGGTTTATCAGGGTTACCTATACCAGAACTATTCTTTCTAACAGCATCTGCAACAGCTTTTACAGCAAGATCTTGTCCTATTATTCTTTTGTGTAATTCGTCTTCTAAATGTAGAAGTTTACTTTTATCAGAAGCCATTAATTTAGCAACTGGTATTTTAGTTCTATCTTCTACTACTAAAGCTATATCATCAGGAGTTAATATAGGTCTTTTTTTCATACGTAATTCTTTATCATTATTTTCTGTTTTAACTTTATTATGTTCTTCACGTTTTAATTTTAATTCTTCATGTAAGTCTATTAAGCCATTAAAATCATCACAATAATTTATTTTAGTTATTAAGTTTTCTATCTCTATTTCTAATTGTCTTTCTAAAGTAATATGGTCTCTATTTTTTAATTTAAGTTTTGCAGCAGCTTCATCTATTACATCTATAGATTTATCTGGCTGATATCTTTCTGCTATATATCTACTAGATAATCTAACTGCAGCTTTTAATGTTTCTTCAGGTATTACAACTTCATGGAAGTCTTCATACTTATAAGCTAATCCTTTTAATATGTCAAAAGTTTCAAAATCATCTGGTTCATCTAGATTTATTATATTAAATCTTCTGATAAAAGCAGGGTCATCCTGTATTGTTCTAACTTCTTTTTCTGTAGTACAACCTATTATTTGTAGTTTTCTAGAAGTTAGTGCAGGTTTTAATAAACCAGCTACTGATACTTTATCATTATTTCCACTAGTACCAGCACTCATTAATGTATGCATTTCATCTATAAATAATATTATATCTTCCATATCAGATAATGCTTTAACAAGGTCAGCACATTTTTCTTCAAGTTGTCCTCTATAAGTTGTTCCGCCCATTAAAGATCCTAAGTTAAGACTAAATACTCTTTTATTAACTAATGCAGGTATATCTCCATTTAATATTCTAACAGTTAAACCTTTAACTAAAGCTGTTTTACCAGAACCAGCAGGGCCTACTATTAATACATTATTCTTAGTACGTCTAGATAAAGTATTTATTATCATATCTACTTCTTTATGACGACCAATTATAGGGTCTATTTCTCCATTGATAGCTTGTGCAGTTAAATCTTCACAATTGTTAAGAATAACTTTAGGTAAAGCTTTTTCAATTATAACATCTTTCTTGTTAGTTATATTCCCAGAACATAAATGACTTACTTCTCCAGTGTAAATTAACTCTATTAAATCTTTTTGTAATTTAGAAATATTTACTTCATCTTCTAGATAATTTTGAATCACATCATTATCAGAATTTAATAGTGCTAATAATATATGAGTTATATCCACTTCTTCAGAAGACATTAATTTAGCATAGCTTTCTGCATCTTTAAATAAAGCTTCTGTTTCCATTGATATTGTAAATTCTTTATCTTTATAGTCACGTCCATATTCTGTATCCTCTGTATCGTATTCTTGATCTAAAGTACGTCTTAACATAAATATAGACATAGATGCAGCATACATAAGTTTTCCTACAGGATCATGCTGATTATTTCTATATAAAGCATAAAGAACAAAGTCGTCAGTTATTGTGTCTTGATAATACATTGTTGTGACTTTTTTTACTTCTTCAAGAACGTCTTTTGCTTTAGCAGAAAGATTAATATTTTCAAACATAAACTATACACTCTCCTTTAAATTTTATTTAGGACCAGAGTTAATATTATGTCCTCTAGCACCAGGTTGTAAATAATCAGGGGATGTATAACCTCCACCAGATCCTTGACTAGCTTTTTTACGTTGCTTTTTACTAGGCGACGTAACCTTCTTAGACATAGCAGGTTTTTTCTTTTTCTTTTTAGCCAAGTTATCAGCTCCTTTCTATCCAAATATTAAAGCTTCTACAGTTGTAGAAATAACTGTCTCTGCAACCCATTTAAAAGTTTTCCATATGAATCCAAATAAAAATCCTAACATAAATCTATTCTCCTTTTAGTATATATAAATTTTTTAAAAAATGTTTATGTTTCTGAGCGAAGCGAAGTATTAACTTAATAAAGCTTGCTTTGCAAGATAATCAGCCATATCATTATAAGTATTTTTACTATGGCTTTTTACTTTAACAAAAACAACATCAATATAAGGTTTTATATTTTTCTCATAAAATTCTACATACATTTTAGAATATTTATTTTTTGCAGACCATTGTTTAGTACACCAATTGCCTATACCAGCATAATCATAATACAGAACTAATCTATTATAACCATATTCTTTAGCTTTCTTCATAGCATACATAGATGCAGCTAATTCTCCAGCTACGTTATTTAATTCTATACCTTCAGTTCCTGTTAAGCTAATATGTTCTTGTTTGTTATTAGAATGTATTAATACAACACCAGAGCCATATTTGTCTTTAGATATTTCTTTACTATATGAACCATCAACATAAGCTATTAGCTCATATGTTTCATTAGTTATAGCTATTTCTTCAGGCAAAAACTCTATAGTATCACATATGTGTTCTATTTCAGGATATCCTAAATAGGCTTCAGCCTCTCTTCTAGTGGCAAAGCCTTTAAATTCTGCTCCTGGATATCCTTGAGTCATTTCTTTACATCTTTCCCAACTTGTAAATATTCCTACTGATCTTCCTCTACGAACTGAATAGTAACGCTTCATTTGTTTAAATCTCCTTTCTACATTTCTTTCCAAGATAATATATCTAATTCATTTACTTCTATTTCTACTTCTTTAGTGCAATCTTCACTTAGATAGCCCCAACAACATTCATAATCACATGTTTCTTCGCACCAATTACTAAATAAATCATCTTGATCATCTGCTTCGTAATACTCAATTAAGTCTGCTATAATAGCAGCTTTTAATTCATTTTTATATTCAATAGCATCTTCTTTTGTATTAAATAACTGAAAACTTTTATCCATTGCTTGGTCACTCCAGCATTGAATATGTGATACTAAATATACTTTATTCATATTAACATTCCTCCAAATTAAATTTCATTATAGGCTTTTCATATATACGAAGTTTGTCATGTCCATATTCGTCATAATCTATAAATAAATATTCATTGCCATCACCAGTAGGTTGTTCATCTATATAAAAATTATCATCGGTTATCATATCCTCTAAAGTTTCGTATTCTGTATAATCAATATACTCTTGAATAATATTTGCTTTCATCATTTCGAAATAAATTTTAGCATTCTCTAATGTTTCAAATATTTCAACTTCAGAGCTATATGCATCATCCATATATCCATAGGACTCCCAAACTATTGCATAGACATTCATTATACTTCCTCCTCTAATGGTTCTATAAAACCATTATTCAATAGATCTACTAATATTTCACAAGCTTTACGTCTCATTTGTATAGCATAAGGAGTCTTACATCTTAATGAATTAGCGACAGATGGTTGTCCAAATCTATCACTTATTATGCAATAGTCTAGCATACCATCTTTTTCTTGAGCCATAAAAAATTCATCTGCATATTTTCCTTCGCCTATCTTTTCATACATAAAATGCATAGGTTTAACTACTTTAAATTCTGCACCATAAAACATTTAAATCACTCCTTCTACAGTTTTTAATGCTTCCCAGTCATTTACATATAAGAAAAAACCAGGCACGTCATCATAATCGTATTCATTTAAATTAACATATAAATTATTATCATCATCGTAATCTTCTAATAAAAGCCAAGATCCTTCTAATATATTTTTATCTACTAGATGATCTACATATTTATCATCTGGAACTATTATCCATTCGCCTCGTACAAAAGCTATTTCTCCGCCAGAATCATATATATATAATTTATCTTTTGTTATTGGTGGAACTTCGGTTTTATTCTCATTATATCTAAATTCATCACTAAAGATGTCTGAGTAATCCATATATTCAAATATTTGAGAGAATTCATATAATATACTATTGAATTCTTCTTTAGAACTTATAAGAGAAGAGTCACGACCTCCTCTATATTCGGTATAAAAGAATATATTATTATAGTTGCAATAACCTACTACGATTGAAGTAACAAGTATATTTTCATCGTTGTATACGTTATAAACAGTACTAAAACCACTAAAGTTATTATTAGCATTTTGAAAAGTATAACTCATAATAACCTCCTATTTAAAGCTCTTCATATTCATATAAAAATGTATCTGCATCTATGACTATTTGCACATTAAAGTATAAACTAGCATAATAAAAGCCTTTAGTGCAATCAACTAATTCATAATGACAATCCAATTTAGGAAGCCAACTTTCACATATTGCTTCATCTAGTAAGTCTATAAGATCATCAAAAGAACGGTTCAATACTTCTTCAAAGCTAATTTCTACAACTTCTTTAATAACGTTTTCTCCTCTTTTGATCATTGCTGTTATATCTTCTAAACTATACATAAAATCGCCTCCTATTTAAACTTTAATACGGGTTTTTCTTGTATATAAAATTCAATATTACAATCGTCTTCTATATACCAATTAACATACGTATCAGATGCATCATTTACATCTATATATTCAAGCATTAATTGTTCTTCAGTTTCACAATCGTAATTCTCCATAAAGTCTAATTTATATGATTCCATCATCATTTGCATATATTCTATAGCATCTTCTTCTGTTTCAAATAAAAAGCTATCAAATTCTTTTGTGTCGTAGAAATTATCATGTTCTATAATAAATAAATATAAATTATTCATTATTAACTACACCTTCTTTATCTAGAAAATCAACTAGATCTTCTGCTGTTATATTTTCTAAGATTATACTTACATCTTCTGGAGTTTTTTCATGGAATATTTCTAATCCTATGATTAATATTTTAAATAGTTTTTCATAAAATACAGTTTGCTTATGTGTTTTCCAGAAAGCTACGCCGCTAGCTATTGCTCCTGTTGCACATAAAGATATTATTATTGGAGAGCTTAATGCAAAGAATCCTACAGAGCCAGCTAAGGCTCCTGTTAAACATCCTATTTGTTTTAATTCGCCCATATCTGCAAGATATCTTAATGCTAAGTTATATTTAATTATATCTTCTGCATCTTGATTCATTATTTCAGGTATGAATTCTTTCATTAATTTATTCTCTAATTTTTCAGTATTTATTCCAAACATAATATATCCTCCTTATTTTTTAGCTTGATAAACTTTTTCGCCTATATAATATTTAAAATCATTTTCTTCTAATGCATCATATATAACATCCCATTGATATTCACTGCATCTATAATCCAAAGTTTCTATTAAATTATCTGGGCCTGCTATTTCAAATAGTTCCCATCTATCTTCTACAGTTCCTAAATAACAAGATACATTTCCATATGTTATATATACTGTAACAAAAGAATTAGCGACAACAGGTCGCTCTTTTATAAAGAACTCTCCATTGTCGCTTAAAGATACTTCAGTTTCTATTTTTAAATCAATTTTTACGAGATTCATTGTTATCATCCTCATCTATTTTTGTTCCAAAAACAAGTACTGCATACATAAAGAAAACGCCTATAAATATACCTAATATCATTAGAATACCTCCTTAATTATTTAATCTTTTATTCATATCACCTGTTACTATTTTTATATTATTGTCTTTACACCAATCAGTTACTATTTCAAAGTATCTTTCATTAGTGCTAACATATTCATTATATTTTAATTTAGCTTGATGTAATTCATATTTGACTTTGTTATCTTTTTTGATTACTCTTAATTCAAGACAAGCTTTATATTCATCACCTTCTTTTATATATGCTATTCTACAGTTACGATGTTTAACATCAAAGCCATAACCTCCTACACATATGTGCATTTGGTTACCTATAGTTGTTAATTCATATTCATTTAAAGCTATTGTTATATCTTTGCTTTCTAATTTAAACACTTCTTCTTCCATTTCAAATGGTACAGATAATTCTGCTTTACGTTTAGCATCTTGCATTTCTTTAAATGCTGGAGTTCTTGTTATTGCCATTAAATCATCATGGAATTGTTTTTCATTATGAAACTTAACATTAGCATTAGGGTCCCAATCTTGTCCATAAACAGCTTTTATATTATATATTGTTCTCATAGTATCTTTCATGTTCCAAAGTTTATTTCTAAAATCTGTTGAAGATTCTATATTTGATAAATATTTTTCAGTTCTGTATTGTAACCAGAATTCCATTGCATCATCAAGATTATAATATCCACTAACACTTGAGAATCTTATCAACTTATAAAGTTTATTTACATTTTCTTTCTTTTTGAAATAACTTGCTACTACTAAGAATGAAAAGAAAGCATCATCCCAATGTAGTTCTGTTTCTCCATTAGCAAAATCATTTAATATCAATTTCTTTAATGATTTACTTGGACTTATAAAAATATTAACTACGTCCATTAAAGGTTTATTTGTTTCTCTGTGTAGTTTCTTATATGTCTTTTTATTCATATATTTTAAATTATTTAATGTTCTAGGAAGGTTTACTGCTAAATCTATATAATCAGCATTGACAAATCTATTGTGTAATACGAACATACTTAATATATCTTGTCTTACTCTTTGATATTCTTTCCATGAAGACTCTTTACCTGGCATTCTTTCCATTACGATTTCTTTAACTGATTTAATTCTATAATTAAACTTATTATTAAAATAATTAGTCATGTAATTATCTATTTGTATAATTAATTTATCAGATATTAAATTTCTAAGTTCAAATTCTTTATCATGTATTAATTTTAATAAGTTTGGATAATTCGCATATTTCATTCTTAATTGTCTTGTTTTAGTTATGGCTACTAAACGTATTTGATTCCAAACGCCTTCTGCATAAGTTGCATTAAACATTTTAGGCGCATTTGATTCATGTCCATTTCTTCTTTTCCATATTCTATTAAATTCAGCATAACAACATCCTGTATTAGTCATATAAGTGTATCCTGTTTCAAGATTCATAGTTACTCTAACATTTCCTGATTGCCAGAAATAATTACCATGTCTATTTATATCTGCAATTGATTGTATAATAGATATAGATATTTTGTTATTATCAAAATATATATCTCCAGTTATATCTTCAGTTATTCCTGTTCTTGGTATTAATTTACATTCATCAAAAGTAAATTCAGCGCCACAATTACATATTAATTTGCCGTCTTCTTTTTCATAAGAATAGATATTTTCTATCTTATGACATTGATTACAGAAGAATTTATTATTGTTTATTATTGTAGGCACATTATATTTATTAAATGTTCCATTTAATAAGTTATGTTGGTCAACTAAAAAGTCAGTTTGACTATAATAATTATCTGTCATTACTCTAGGTTGTAATTCGTTTATGTCAACTTGATGTCCGCATTCACAAGTTATAATATTGTTATTTATCATTAAATTTTCTATCTCAGTACCTTGTTTGCATTCTTCACAATTAAATATATAAGATTTTCTTTGTCCTTCAGGTCTTTCATAATTATAATAAGAAGTCACATAACTTCCGTCTTCTTTATTAGATTCAAAAGCATATTTTGCAAAATCTATAACATTATATTGTTTTTTTAAAGTTATCATAAACGACTACCTCCTAATATTTTAATTTATATAAAATAATAACCACAATATCTAGGAACTTGTTTAAGATTCATTCTTTTAATAGCATCTCTACTTATTAATTCGTCACTAAGTATCAATACTGGTTTACCTTTAGTATCTATAACTCCTTTCTTAATCATTGATTGTAATGTAACAAACATATTATGAAGTTTTTTCTTTCTTGTTTCAAATAATTCTACTTCGGCATCTACTTCAAAATGAATAACTCTTCCTGTTATGACATAACAGTCAACATTATCAAATAAATCTAAATAGCCAAATAAATAATCATTTGAACTATCATATAAGTTTATAGTATAATCTCCTTCGTCGTCTCTTTTATAAGTCATATACATAATCTACTCATCTCCATTAAAATAATAAAAGACGCCTATTATGGCGCCTATGGTATTCTTATTAAAGCTGGTGCTATTTGATAATAATGATTTTTACCTTTGTAAGTTGTATAAGTTAATTCTGTATTAAGTGGGTTATTAGATATTAATGATTCAAGTATAGGTTGATAAATATATTGTGGCCATACTTGCATCATACCATACTTAGTACAGTAATATACTTTTTCTTCTTCTGGATGATCTTCATAATAAGCATTTAGTATTGATGCCACTAATCTAGAATGTGGTTTAGGTTCTGCCTTAGTTGTGAAAATTGCATAAGCAACTGCTAACTCTGTACAAGTAAGCATATGCTCATAAGATTCAACTTTTGTATAATATGTGTAAGCCATTTTAATGTATACCTCCTTCTTTATTTTTTTCTCTAAGTTCTTTTAATTCTTTTAACCATTCTGCTAATTGTAAATGTTCTTCCGCACAAGCATAACATTGTTCTTTTTCTGCTACTTCATAGCAGTGCTTAATTGCTTGATCTAAAGTCATGTTTATTCCTCCTTATTCTCTTTTTCCTCTTTTTTAATTAATTCTTTGAACATCTCAGTTCCTTCTTCATCAAATCTTTTGATAAAATAAGCTGTTACTCCTAATACTGTTAATGCTGATATTACTGTCGCTGCTACCATACTCAACACTCTCCCTTTAATTATAATATAAAAGACGCCACAATGGGCGCCTTATTACATAAATGATATATCATCTAAGCTAACTGCTTGATACTCAACTTTGTCTTCTTGTACTACATTTTGTTGTTGTTTAACAACTGGTTTATTAGCAGGTTTTCCCGGTCTAGTAGGTCTTACAGCACCTTCCGGTCTATTGACTTTTTGTCCTGCTTGTTGTCTAGGTCTATTAGTATAATTAGGTTTAACCACTTTATCAGTTATTTTCCATGCATTATTTATCATTTCTATTTCATTTTTATATAATAATTGACTTCCTTGTATTTTAAATCTAACTACTTGAGTTGTTAAATAAGCTCTTAATTCATTTGCATAACACATTAAGTCAACAAATTCTTGAGTTAAACTAGCTCCTTTATCTGTTTTATATCCATTATCTCTTATATGTGCTGGTTGGTCTAATTTTAACATTAATCCTAAACACTTAGGTAGTAAAACTATGTGTAAGTCTGTACTATCTTCTGGTATATTTTCTAATACATCTATAACTGCATTTAAACTAGCCATTGTAGTACTTTCATCATTAAATTCAACATATTTATTGTCTTTTAATTCATCACTTTTGAATACTAATGCTTTGTTTTCTCTATTTGTAACTATAACATGCTTAACCATAATAAACCTCTTTCCGGCTTTCGCCATTGCTAGCCTCGACGGACTAGCCCCTAATTATAATTTTATATTTATTTTAAAAATCAAAAAATATATTTATGTTGCTGAACGAAGTGAAGCAATTTTATATATAAGCTGTATCATACAATGCTACATAAGTTGTATATCCTGAATAAAACGGTGAAACTTTATAATTTATAATAGCTAAATCTTCTTTTGATTCTCTAATTAATTCATATAATTCTCTACGCATATCTATAGAAAGTTCATCGAAATTAGAAAAATAAATCATTTGTTCAGTTCTATTTATTCTTATAGTGACAAGACTTAAAAACTTTTTATTCTGATTGTCATATATAGAATAAACTTCTATATCATTTTTAAAGAAACGAGTATTGTCATTATCATTATCTCCTACATAATGCAGACTAAACATAAGTCACCTCCTTAAAATGGTAAATCATCATCACCAACTTCCATAGTGTATTCTTTTTCATTAAGTTCATAATTATTAGTATTATCTATATCAGTTTGTTCTTCTGTAAATAAATAAAGCAGGAATTCTTCCCACTCTCTTGATTTATAATCAATATATTCATTGTACATTCTAAATATGCTCATAAATACCTCCTATTTAACTTTATATGATTCTTCTATTCGTGGTTCAACAAAAATAGAGTCGCAATATAACTGTCCGCAACCTACATGTGTTAAATGATAAGTGCCTTCAGTGTCTTGCCACTCTTTTATATCATAATGTATTTGTCCTTGTTTTCCGCAATATCCACATATAGCAGGATATCCAGCTGCATAATTACATTTATAAGATTTAGGTCCTTTCCA
>JAEIGA010006249.1_pt1 | contig 18135 bp, 27 predicted proteins | sample 9270691 | NCBI WGS metagenome assembly JAEIGA01 (sample SAMN17057246, study PRJNA624740) | gut metagenome | biome: biome; isolation source: fecal sample | host: Bos grunniens | place: China: Xizang | collected 2019
ATCATATAAATTAATATTAACTCTGTTATTTGTATTATTCCAATAAGTACTATATCTATTATAAATAGGTTCAAATGTTACATTTCTATATAATCCATCTATATTTGGTTTATATTCACCTGTATTATAAAAATTGTTATAAAAATTCTAAATTGTTTTATTTCCTATAGTTTCATCTATTATATTATTTTTACTAATATCAAAATCATAATATTTAACATTATTAATCATAGTATGTAAAGATGATCTAGGAAATTTTACAACAGATGCAAAATTTGCAGGTTCCGGTACAGTTAAATTTTCAATTTGATTTTTGAAAAATGTAACAGGAATTGCGTACATATTAAACCAAGTATTTTCGTTTGTAACATCAAACATTTCATATTTATTAGTATGTTCATTATATATGATATATTGTAACTATGGAATTCTATCACGATAAAAATACATCTTATCTAATAAATAACCTATAGCTGTTATTGCATTATCGTTTATATCAGATACAAAATTAAGCTATACACCAGATTTAACAATATCAAATGTATGTGGATTAGCTTGTAAATTTACATAATGTAAAATGTTTCGTATTATATCAACAATATCTTCTTTTCCTGTTGCATAATTAGAATATTCAATTTTTGATATACACTAAAACCAATGACTTGATACAATATTTATTCTATACTTAATTTCATTTAATGATCTGTTTAAAATCTATACACTATTAACATAAAAATTATGATACAAATGCTATTTTTTAGATGGTGTTTCGATAGCATAATCTTTATCACTTTCAACTGTTATTTCTTGTAAATTTATTTCACAATATGAAAACTATTTATCAAAAATTTTATCTATTTCGCCACGAACATCGGTATATTCAATATATCCAGTTAAATATAATTGATTTATTTCATTTTGATAATAAAAACTATTTATATGATTATTATCAAGTGCAGTTGATTTTGATGGATCATTTTGATCCCAACTTAAAATTGCGGTAAAAATAAATCTTTTTCCGCCATACTAAAATGCTGATGGATTAAGTGTTCCCATTATGAATTATAATTATGTAATGAATTAATTATTGTTCTAATATATGCTTTCTATATATATTTTACAGTATTTCCAGCTAATATAGGTCTAAAAATATTTTCTAATGTTATTCCATTTAATTGATATAATACCCATGCAAGTCGAGTTGTTCCATATATATTGTACGATATTAATGGCCAATGACTATCATATGTACATGTATAGTCTAATATTAATGAACTATTAATACTAATATTAGTTGTCTAATTTAAATTAAAAAACCAGTTATTATTTTTATCTTGATATACATTAAGAATATTTTCAAAATCAGTAGATTTTAAATCTAATGATTCTGTAATATTTTCATCTGTTATATTTTCAACATCTAATTGTGCTAATGTCATATTTAGTATATTTTATTAAATTATTTTATGTGTATTTTGCTTTAATTGCTTCAAATTTTGTTGTTTTTCAGCATTTTTCCAAGCTTCAGTAGTTTTCTTTACAAGCTTCTTCATTGCATCAGTAAGACCAGTAAATCCACTTTCTTGAACTGCATCTTTCTGTTCCATATTCATCATATCTTGTTGAGTATAATTATATATAAATGTATTAAAATTTTGCGGTAAAACAGACTAAAATTTTAATGTCAAATCATAAACATCTGGAATTTTTATTAATCGTTCATTAACAATTTTATCATTAAATCTACTTCCAACATGTTTTTTTAATAAATTAAAAACTCCTGTACTTGGTTTACGTAATGTTCCTTTATACTATACTGAAAAATTTCCAGTACATGCATATATTTTTCCAATACCAGCCATAGCAACATCATATAATGAAGATGAATGCTACATTATACCATACTAAATCCAACGAGCATTTGCAATTAATGAATTTATAAAAACAAAATTAGTTACTGCTGCTTCAGCTGAATCATTAAATAATGAAAATTTAAATTCAACTTCAGGCGCTTTTGTTTCAGAACCTTTTGAAGCATCCCACCAAGGAGTAAAATTAATACCTAAATTTCCAAATAATGAATCTAGCATTTTTCCTAATATCGGTATACTTTTTGCAAAATCTGGTAATATACGCATACCACTATTTCCAGTCCATCCAGGCATACCATCAGATGTAAACATAGCATTATTAGATGGAACACATGGTAATTCATATATGGATGTTGTTGTACATGACTATAAATTATAATACAAATAATATGGAAATTGTACAACAGATCTAAATTTTTTATCAACTTCACCACCTGCAAATGATTTTACGCCTGCAGTATTTTTAAAAAGTGTATCAAAAAAATCATCTCCATCAAGATATTGCATAACTTGTTCTAAAACATTACGTAATCTATCAGTTAATGACATCGATTTTTCTTTTTTTTCAGTGCTAGTTGCATTTGATACTTCTGCACCAGCAGCCTCAGTTAATTTTTTCTCTTTACCTTTAAAAATAGAAGAAAATAAATCAGAAAAAAAGTTTAAAGACTAATCTAATTTAGTATCAGGTAAATATTCTCTAATTGTTATACATGGTAATGTATTTAATATTTGACTAAATGTTAAATTTGAAATATTTTGATTAGAATATGAAATATCATATTTAAAAAGTTCAGTATTTAATTCAATTGATGCTGGTACCATATGTATTCTACCAACATCAGCTGGTCTTGACGTTTTAAAGGAAAATTTCTATAAATCTTTATTTGCAGGATTTAACTAAAACGGAGTAAATTCTCGTTTAATATTACCTGGTATTCTTAAAAATGATGTAGTACCACCTGCCATATTATTGCGCTCCTAATAATGCTTGATTATTTACATTCATAGATGTTGGTATTGGAAGTAATTGTGGATTATCCAATTTTTCATTTATATTCTAGAAATTAATATCAACTTTTTCAAACATTGACTGTAAAAATCTACGTAAATCATTATTTGTTATATCTGTATTTTTTTCTTTAACTTCTGTTTCCTTTATATCTGACATTTTCTCAGATACTTCATTTATATGTTTCTTATTTGAATCATTAATATTATTTATAGGTTTAAACTATGAACTTATAGATTTCTATGTAATTTGTAATTTTGGCTAATTATCTTTAAAATATTTGCTAAATAACTCATTATTTTTAAATCTATCATAAATACTTGACTTCTTAAATCTATTAAATAGACCGATTCCTGTTTTCTTAGCTTTCTTAAAGATACTTGACTTCTTAAATCTATTAAATAGACCGATTCCTGTTTTCTTAGCTTTCTTAAAGATACTTGACTTCTTAAATCTATTAAATAGACCGATTCCTGTTTTCTTAGCTTTCTTAAATTTACTAGAAAAACGTGCTTTCATTTTATCTAAAAATGACATTGGTTTCTTAGCTTTTTCAACAGGTTTTTTCTTTTTTTCTGTTGATATACCTAATTTTTTCAATATTAACTAAATACCTTTATATATAGATTTAACCATATCTATCATAGTTAAAGGTTTCTTCTTTTTAACTTCTTTATTTTTTGAAAAATTATTATTTTTCTTATATTTTGCTGCAAATCGCGCTTTTAGTTTATCTAAATATGACATCGGCTTTTTCTTTTCTTCTTTTTTCTTTTCTGCTACTTCTATGCCATAATTTTTAGCAATTTGTTTCAAAATATCAAACATATCTTGTAACATTGGCAGTATTTTTTTAGATAATGCTGTAGCTATTAAACCAACACCACGTATCATTTTTATAATTAAAATACGTGGAATAGTAATTTGCATTGCAGCTTTAAGTTTTGCTTTTAATTCTTCACAATATTTCACTAAAAACTTATTATCTGCTGTTAATTCTTTAATTTTTTTCTATAATTCTTCATTTCCACCATCTATTTCTTCATCGTCACCACTATCATCAGATTTAAGTCCTTTTAAAAATCCAAGTGGTTTAAATTTAAACTTCCAAAAACCTATTTCAAAATCAGCAAAACTTGCTAACCAATTTCCAATACCTTTAATTATTTTTTTAACCATTTTTATAGGTGATGTTAAAAAACTCCAAACTTTTTTAATGATACCCCAGACAAAATTAACAACACCTTTAATTACATCTACAGCAATTTTTATACCTTCTACTATGACTACTACAACACCTGTTATTATATCAAATAATGGCTATAATAATGCCATAACTAAATCAACAATCGCTTTTATTCCCTATAATATAGGCATAATAAGACCTATTATAAAATCAAATATTGGTTTAACAATAGCTATTATTATTTTTACTATTTCTCCAATCATTAATAAAACAGGTTTAATAATAGACATCATAAGATTCCATATAGGTTTAAGTATATTTTCAAAAATAAGTGCAATCATATTAAAAATAAATACGATAACAGGAACTACAACTGCAACTATTTTTGATATAGCAGTCATTATACCAGTAATTAGTAATTTTATTGATTCTAAAATTGGAACAATTATTGCTTTTAATGTTTGTCCAATGTAATCTATTATAGGCATTAATACATCAGCTATAACACTAGCTATTTTTCCTATAATTTTTCCTACCGGTTCAGCTATATTTTTAATAGCTATTCCTATTAATTGTAATGGATAAAATATACCACCAATTATATTAGCAAAAGTGTTTATGAAATTACTAACACCATCCATAAATCTTTCAATTGCTTTAGGATCTATAGCTTTTAATTTTTCTTTTATTATTTCACCTAAATCATCTACAACATAATCAACTAATTTTTTTACAGCCATTGAAATAAGTAAAATACCAATAGATATTAATAAAAGACTTGCTAAAATTATTATACCCCATGGTGTCATAAATATAGCACGTAAAATAATTCCTATACCTTTGGCAATTATTTTACATATACCAATTGCAATAGTTTCAAAAATTTCAAGTAAATGTTTTGCAATATTTTTAATAAAATTTTTAACACCATTTATAAAATTATTAAGTTTGTTAAATATTTTTGATTTTTTCTTTTTTTCTTTTTTTTCAGCCGCTGATGGTTCAGGAGCTTTAGGTGCAATAGCTGCAAAACTTTTCGCAAATATATTTCCAGGAGAACCACGTTTTTTCTTTTTCTTTTTCTTTTTAGGTTTTACAAAATTCAAAATATTTGAAATTTTATTTCCTATAGTATTTTGATATAGTTTAGAGCTATTTTCTTTCAACGTTGTTGTCATATTTTTTGTATGTTTAGCAACAGCATCTTTAATAGAAAGTATTTTTCCAACTGAACCTTTCATTGGATTTTTAAAGCCAAATAATTCTGAATTTTTAAAATTTTCACCAAATGTGTTTATACGTCCATTAAGATTTCCTAATTGTGTAGATAAAATCTGCTATATTTTTTCAAATTGTAAAGCATTTTTATTTAAAACATCATCTAATTCAGTTTTAATTGAATTATCTGTAAACATTTGTGATAATTCATCTTTTAGTGATGTTACTTTATCATCATTTTCTATTAATTTATTAGATTTTTCAGCAGCCGATACAACGTCAGCATTTAATACCTACTATTGTTTTAATGTTTCGTTTAACGCTGAATCAATATCATCTTTAGATAAACCATTTTGACCAGACTAATCTTCAGTTTTTGTTTTTGCTTCTGTTAAAGTACTAGCAGCAATAATATCTGTAATAAATGTTTTATCTTCATCTGATAATGATATTTTTTTATCGTCAGATGAAGATAAAGTAATTTTTTTTACATCATCTACTATACTCTATTTAAGTAGTTCATATTGATTTGAATTATCTGTATCTGAAGCTTCTTTTAATTTCAATAATGCTTCATGTAATCTTTCAAGTGTTGCATCAATACCAGCACTAGTAATACCTTTATTATATTCATAATAAGTATTTATTTTTTCTTCAATAAAGGTTGCTAATGAATTAAGTTCATTAGCATTTTTACCTGTAAATTTTGGTAATGCAACGCCATTCGGTTTTATAGAATTCAAACTTGAATCCTATGAACCCGCTATATCACTTCTTGATCTACCTAAATTAAATGCCATAGTATTATAACTTTATATTTAAACCTTCTTTACCCATTGTCATAAATATTAATATATCACGCAATGCAACTAATGATTTTTCAAAGTCTTTTTTATTTATTGATTCATCCTCTTTCTTTATTTTTTGTTCTAATATTTGAATGTAAGATACAAGATCTGTTAATGTTATACATTTCATTAATTCAAATGGATTTAATTTGAATTTTTGGAGAAATAAGAATTCAGCTTCAATAATGTATCTATACATTAAAGCTGAAACTTCTCCTAACATTATAAAAAACTTTCTGCACTACTTACATCATGTTCATATTTTTCTCCACAATTAAAACATGTATGTACATCAAATGTATCGTTAATCTTCTTTATATAATTATTTGCGATATATTGAATAACACCATCATCTGAATAAAGTACGTCTTGAGGAAATACTGCCATTATATCTTCAATATCACGTACAGGATAATCAGCAAATACAATTTTCTTGCTAGTCTTTGAAATTTTATTAGTTAAATCAATTTGTTTAATAAATAGATTAATATAATCAACATTTGACATATTATCAAGTGATTTTACCATCTATGAATTTGCATTACGATATTTTCCAACGTTTCCTTTATGAAATTCAGCAACTGTTTTTACAGATGGATATTCAAGTTTAAAACTATATTTCCAATTTTTATTTTCGTAATGGTATTCTTCTTCATTTAATTCTATTTTATCTAACCTATGAAGAACATTTTCAAAATCAAGCTTATATTGATTTTCTGTACCACATTGAGAACATGTAAATTTAACATCATTTTTATACATATTAGCTTGATACAAAGCAATAAGTAATTTTAAACGATCAAATTCAGAACATTGATAGACATCAAAAGATTCTCGTTCTAAACATGCTTTATTAATTAATGCACATTGTGCATCAAAAACAATATCTTTACGTTTTTCATTATCAATCATAATTCTTGATAATGATTTTTGTTCTTGTACTGTAATTTCTCTGAAACCGATTTCACGTTTTATTGAATTTACGTATATTCTATTAACAGATGTAGCAAAATCATGCTCTAATGCAGCTAAAAGATCATTTTTTGTCATCTTTTTTTCTGGTTTTTGATTAATATTGTTAACATCAGTACCAGATAATTCTGTTTCAATTGTATTTTTATTTTTTATTTGTTCTTCTGACATAATACTATTACCTTTACTTATTTATAGTATTATTTACTCAGAATAATATTCATTATAATAATCTATCTTGTATATTTTTAGAATTATTAAATGATGATGTTGCATTTTTAATAAATTCAGTATTATATTTTTCTTTTATACCGTTATTACTAGCGTATGTAATAAACATATAATCAAATATCATAGTTACATCTCTAGTAGGTTCACCATTAGGTTCTTGTGTAGGCTATCTAGATGCAATTGATGATGGTCTGCATCCACAAAAAACATATCTTGTATTGCTATGTTTATCAAATTTTACTGTTACATTAGCTGTTGTATATGGTCTATCATCATATACCCAATATGGCATTGTTACTTCACGCATCCATGGATAAAAAATATAATCATGAATTGACATTTTTGTATTTAATATCGACATAGTAAAAGTATTATTATCAGGTTTTACATATAAATTATTAACAGGAAAATCTCCAAATAGAGTTGGAACTTTTCCAGCTTCAGGCATTTGCATCTATGGAATAGACATTGACTAAACATAAAAACTTAAATCTAATATTAATTTTTCTTTTGTCACCATATTTTTATCATCAGCAGCAGTACTCCGTAAAATAGTACTAACTATTTTATATAAAAATGTTTGTGGAAAAAAATCAAATTGAACATCAAATGTACATAATGGATCTATTATATTTGCTAAAATATCAGTATTACTAGTATGACTTAAAAAATTAGTAAGTGTTGTATTACCATAATTAAATATGTTTTCAGATTTATCAGAATCTGAAACAATACCTGTACCAACTGCATCATTACTTTTTAATTTTATTAAATTAACATCGGCGATTTTTTCTAAAATTATTCCTGCATCTGACATAACGTTTATATTAATAATTTATAAGTTTATCCATATTTAGTGGCATATGTACATATTCAATAAATGTTCCATTTATAGTAAATGTTTGAATTTCTGTACTTGACTAACCAAATGATAATCCAGAAATTGCGGTAAATCTTACACCTTTAGCTTTAATAATTGAACCCTAATATGCAATTACATTTTTATCACCAATTAATCTAGTTTTTGAACCAGATATTTGTCCAGTTAAACAATGTATAGTTAAAGTATTTGAAGGTAATGTGTTGCGATTATATGAATCTATTTCAATATAACTTTTAAGCGCAGTATAAATATATCCCTACATATCATTAATTATCGTCATTGAAAATTCATGTTCATTATCATAAATTACAGGTATTGTTATTTTTATACCATCATAAAATACATCACATGTATTTTGTTTACTTCCAGGAAATTCAATAGACTGTACAAAAAAAGTTATGCCATCAAATGCTGAAAATTCTACTTCAAAATTACATCTAGTTTGTATTCCAAATTTATCAACATTATTTAAAAAAGATACTAATGATCTTCTTCCTGTTGAATCATTTGCATTATCACTAACACGTGCGAAAGAATCATTTTGTATAGTATTAATATCTTGTATTGTTTTTGATACCTAATTCATAATAACATTAACTCAAACATTTATAATATTTACTTATATAAAAAAAATAATAAAAAAATAAATGTCTTTCGACATTTATTTTTAACATATTTTAATATGTATTTTAAGATATATTATCTTTGATATAAAGCATGACCTTCTTTTGCGTATTCAATCATCCAATATGTTGATTTAAATCCAACTTCGAATGTTGCTTTATCGCCACCTTCATATGTAAGACTTAATCCACCAACTGATGAAATTTTAATATTAAAGAATTTATAAATTGATGCTACAGTTCTATTATCCCAGTCAAATAACGTAACACGAAGATTTGATTTTGGATTCATTCTGCGATCGCCTTCAAATACTGAACCACCTTCAATATCTGGATTAATAACTTTAGCTTGCCATGCAAGAAATGCGCGGCGCCAAGATCCATTAACATCAGAAATAATTGTCATTGTGTGATCTGATTCCCATTTCATTGTTGTTGGAACAAGGTTTGTGAACTCTGCACCTTTATATGATACATTTGCAAATTCAACTGTACGATTAGGAAGTGTTATACCTTGACCAAACATAATACCGGTATGTAATGCATTGTCAAGATCTGGATATCCAGTATAAACTTCAACTTCAAACTAGTTTGTACAACGAATTGTATTTGCATTTGTAGCATTTAAGAACTCTTGTAAACTACGTGCCATAATTTTATTTTCCTTTTATAAACGTTTATAATTTTATATTATTTATTTACTTTGAAATTGTTATATTTGGAATGTTTTTAGATAAATTATTTTTAATTAAATTGTATTTTATATTATAAATATATAAATACTTCTAAGATAATCCTGGATATACTTAGAATAATTATGGATTATAAAAATAAAAGCAGCTGTTAAGCTGCTTTTATTAATTAATGTTTATATGCTTAAATATTAAGCTTTAGGCATTAATGTTTCAGTTGGAAGTGGGGATGGAGTAGCAATAAACTGACGTTGTTCACCCCAAGCATATTTCTTAGCATCAGAACCAATATCAGTAATCTTCATAAATGCATAGTAGTTCTTTGCATCCCAAGGATTTGCCATGAGACCGTAACGTGTACGGCATCCGACACTTGGTGTGAAGGAACCAGGCTGCATTACTTTAGAAAGCTGAAGTGGAATGTATGGGCAGTAGATAATACCAGAGTCACCAGCTTGTTTACCTTTATAACCCATGAGAACATAGTCAGAACCACTTGCCTGAACATAAGAGTCACGAACGAGAAGCATTGAGTCATCATTAATAAGACCAACTTTAGCAAGAGCACCAACACCTGTATCAGGTACTGTAGGAATTGCAGCTGATGTCTTGAATGAAGTGAACTTATTCATTGAGAGCTGCTGGAGAAGAGCGCAAACACGTGGTGTTGTAACAGCGAAGTTAGCATTACCGCGACGTGTACGAATAGCGATCTGATTAGCTTCAACAGTGATCTGAGTGAGGAGTGTAGCGAGACGACCCATCTGATCAAGACCATCAGCAGAAACTGGAGTCCATGTTGAAGTAGAACCACCGATAATAGCAGCTTTAACCATCTCTGTAACAACCTGACGATCGATTTCAGCACCAACTTCGTATGTGAGGGTGTTAACCATTTCACGTTCAACGTCGATACCATGCATTGCTTGCATATCTTCAGCGAGTTCAGGAGACCAGTGAGCAGCGAGCTTACGTGTCTTAGCTTCAACAGCGTTCTTTACTAAGTTGAAGGAAACCATTGGATATTGACCTTGTGTAAGATCAGCAAATTCAGAATCAGCACCGATATTAGCACCAGTACCAAGCCATTGATCTCCACCATAAGCTGACCAATAATCACCTGCAGTTGTTACATTACCAGAATAAGTACCATCAGCGTTAATAGCACCTTTTGCTGCATTGAGATCATCAGCTTTTACTGAACCAGTGAAACGAGTATCAGTCGGAGCATAACCAATTTCAGCATTTGAGGTAAGAGAATCACTACCATTAATACCAACTCTTCCGCCATAAATTGGACGATAAGCAAGAGCATAACCGACTGGGCCGTTTAAAGGCTGAACACCAACGAGTTCGTTAGCAATAAGATCAGGCATAATACGGCGGAGCATTGGCATAACAACGTTAGGAAGGTAGAAGTCACCTTGACCAGCGTTTGAATATCCGTTAGGACCTTTTAAAACGCCAGCACCTGGAGTATATGTACCTGCAACAGCTGGCTGTGCAACGCCTGCTTCATTAAGCATACCTGTCATTTTGTAGAAATTACGTGTATTCTCAAGAACCTGAGCGAGAGCAATCTTTGTTGACTCTGACTCGATTGGCTTACCTGACTCAAGAATAGCACCCCACTTTTTGAGAAGTTTTCTCTGATGTGGATCTGTAAGTAAACTATTATTCATAGTATTTTTTACCTTTTATTTATTCTTTTGTTTTATTTTTATTTTTGGATATTGACTACCAAGTCAATAAATTGTTTCTTTCGAAATTAAAACATATCTTGTTTATTTACTGATTTATATGTAAAACTATCATTCTTTCCTATTGGACGTTTATTTGAAAATAATTGCTTAAACGCAATTTTTATCTAATTTAAATCTGCTAAACCATCAAAAATGATACTTTTACCATAACCAATGGTACCGCTTTCTGTAGACCAAAATATAGTATATGTATTATTTTTTTCTTTACATAAATAAACAGTTGCTAAAAAATCTCCATGTACATTATCTGTATCTCTTGTCCAATGTGGAACAAGCGTTTCAAACATTAATATAGTTTTTTTACTTAATGATGTATATATAAATGATTTATTTATATCAACATGATCAAGTAAAAAATTTACTACATCTATTTTTTTAATAAATTTAGTCTATTTTCTTTGATTATTATATGTACCAAAAAGAATACCTTTTTGTACATCAAAATTGCCAATAAACTTTTTTCCATTTACATTGCAATAAATATCATTTAAATCATTATTCATGGTTTTCAACTTATATTACTTAATTCTTTCTGCCATCATGCAAAGAGATTTCATATATTCTGCATCAATGATATCTTCAGATTCAAGAATTACATCACCATACTTATCAAATTTATAAGATTCCATTGTTTCATATGGTTCTTCATCTTCTTTTACTTCCTCTTCAGCTTCTTTAACTGGCTTTTCTTCATCTTCTGCTTCATCTATATGACCGTTATGTTTGCGACCTTTGAGGTAATCATTCTCTTTTACTTCTTCATCTGCTTCGAGAATGTTATTAATTTCGTCCTCAAGTGTTGCTTCCTGTTCTTTTTCATCTTCTTTAATTTCTTTCTGAACAGATTCAAGAACGCGTTTAAAATTCTTTTCAATTTCAACTGTTGTTGCATCAGCAAAACGTTTCTTCATTTTACGTGCTTCAAATGTTGGAAGATCTTTTGTTTTTGATTCGAGAAGTTCCATTGCTTTAAATGAATCAATCTTACTATTAAGTTTCTGTGTTTTTCTCATTGATTCATTAAGTTGAGCTTGAAGCTTAGCAATCTTAGTTTCATATGCTTTTTTATCTTTATTAAATGATTCTGTTAATTCAGCTTTCTTTGATTGAACTGCATCTTCATCAACAACAAGCATATTCTTAAGTGATTCATGAAGTGTTTCAAGTTTCTGCATACGATCATAATCAACAATTGTCTTTTTAGGAAGAACTGATTCAACATAAAGATCGAGATAATTATTAACTTTACGTGCAATCTTCTTTGATTCATTAATTGATTGGATCTTTGACTGAACTTTTGCAGCTAACTCAGCATTTTCAGCTTGATGCTTCATAATGCTTTCAAAAACTTTTTGATATTCTTTTTCAAGATGTTCAGTAACAATCTTCTTTGTTGCTTTAACTGTTGCTTCTTTTTGTTTACTCATTTTTGATTCAAGAGCAACAATAAATGTATCTAAACTTGCTTTTTGAGATTCATTAAGCTTAACACCTGCTTTAGCAAAAGCATTAATTAAACCTGCATAACTTTCTCTAATTGATTTTAAACTCATATGATTAAACCTTTTATATTATTTACGCGTATAATTTTATTTACTCACTTTAAATTTATTTTCTAATAGAAATTTTATTTTTATTTACTTTTATTAAATTAAACTATTAAAGAAATCTGTAACAGCTTTACCTAAATAATCAGCTTTTTTGCTTGAAATATTTGTTTTTGGCATTTTACATAATTTCTTTTCAAAATCTATAAATTTTTCTTCAATAATTTCACCATGTATGTTACATACAAATTGTTTACTTTCAAGTATACCATTAACAAATCTATTACCATCAGCTGTAACCATTTCTCCAATACTTGGATTTAAAACAGTATCAATAGTAACTAAGTTAAGATCTGATACAATACCTGTATCATCGTCAACAGTACCCATTGCTCTGGAACTTACACCCCATTTTGTACCATATTGTGTGAGTGAATATAACGTATCTCCACAAACTGTTCCTTTTATTCCAAACTTTTCATCAGAACAAAGCATAACAGCTTCACCTATCCATTGTTTATTGTCTTCTTCTAATGAAAGTATTCTAGCTGAAGCCCTAGTTGGATCAATTTCACAGCTTGAAGGATGTTCTAATTCCATTAAAGCACGATTCGTTTCAATCATTTCAGTTTTAAAACGTTCTACTTCACGACTTAATTCTTCATATGGATAAATTCTATTATTACCATTTTTCTTCTCAGAAACTAAAAAAATTCCTTTAAATTTTATTGTACGAGGCTTAGTTGGATCATAAGCTTCTTTAAGAATCTAAACTTCAGGTACAGATTCTGTAATCATTTTTAAAATTTTGTTATTCTATTTTTTCATAGCATTATTTATTTACTTTATTTGAAAATTAAAAAAAAATAAAACAAACATTGCTGTTTGTTTTATTTTTAAGATTAAGCTGTATTCTATTATTAGAAACCTGCTTCTGCCCAAGAACCACCTGTACGAAGCGCAACGAAATCGATATAAATGAATTCAGCAGTTTTAACTGGTTTAATACCAATTGCGCAGTGTAATTCATTACGATCGATTGTATCAGGTGTATTATTTGATTCATCACATTTAATCTTATAATCGTAAATACCACCACCTGCTTTTGCTTCTCTGAAGTAAGGATCAAGAGCATCAACAAGACGTTGACGAGTATATGCTGTATTTCCTTCATATACGAAATAACGTGAAACTTTGTAAGCTTGACGTTCAAGACGAAGGAATAAACGACGAACATTAACACGATCAAATGCTGAAGGTTTAACCTGGAATGTCTTTTGACCTTCAAGAACAATACCATCTTGTGGATAATTAATAGCATAGTTCCAATTCTTTTCATAAATTAAACCAGCTTGTGCCATTGTTGGTGAAAATGCAACATCTGTTGCAGCAATAACGCCACGATTTAATCCAGCTGGAGCATCCCAATACATAAAGTTACTATCAGTATTAAGATAAACGCCCATAGCTTTAATCGATGGAGGACACCAGAATAAATCACCAGAATAATCATCAGCTTGTTCAAACCAATCAAGATATCCTGCACCATAATTAGTATTAAGTCCTGTTATGAATTTAATATATGGAAGAATTTCACCATCAATTGTATTAGCTGGTTTTGTTGGACGAATAATCTTCTTTTGACCTTGAAGAACAAGTGGACGTGGACCATCTGCAATAAACATACAATCTTTACGAATATTCTTACAGAAATTATCGTATTTCATTTCAACTGTTTTCCATGTCTTAATAGCAGCATTATTTGATTTGCATTTCCACATACCAAGTAATGAGTTACCAACATCATCTGTTACACCAAGATCATATTCACCTTTATTTCCATATAAAGCTTTAAGATATGATGCTATATTAGCAACACCTGCGTCACAAACTATATCAATATTTCTTTCATTAATATCAGAAACTTTTTCAAATGATTTATTTATACCATCGTAAATAGATTTATCAATTGAAATATCTTCTTTAACCATTGACCAATAGAAACCTAAGGAAGCAGTTGTATCATCTTCATATGGTTTATTAATGTTCAATAATTCAAGTTGTATATTTTCTAAAGTTGGAATAATTTCATCATCTATTTTAAGAGCATTTTCAGTATTAATAACATTTTCATGAGTTATTAATGAATTACATGAATTAATTAATTCATCAATTGTATCACCACTAAAACCATCTGGACCAATGTTTTTATACCATATATTTTTTACAATATCATAATAATCTCTGATTTTTTCTTCATCAACAATTGATACATCAAACGGATATGTTTTAGGTGGTTTTATAATAAATGTATCTAAGTCTTTATTATAATATTGTTTTGTTGTTTTTGTACTGAAACAGTTAGAGAAGAAGTTTACATATTCAGATTGACTATTAACAATAGTATCAATAAATGTTGTTACACCTGTATCTGGATCTTTATCATCTTTACATAATGAACCTGCGAAAGCTTCAACTGGTTCAAAATTTATCTTATTTCCTTCAGCTGGATCCATATACATTTTATAAACAATTAAACCAATCTTCTTTAAATTAGTTCTCTCAAAACGTAATTCATCTGTTTCATCGGTGAAAACGTTTATTGTTGGGAAGTATGTATTTGCTTCTAATGAAACAGTATCAGGAATATCATCATCACCTAATTTATTATGCCAACCATATCTAGTATCAGTAATTGGTAAATTAATATCATTTGCGAAACTAAATGATGCTTTTATTCCTGTAAGTGTATTTCCTTCTTTAATTTCTTCAATTTGATATTGACCATTCCATTCTTCAACATATGCACTTGCAGTTGGAATTGATTCAATAAATTTTGTTATTTGTAATTTTATTTCTGAAGCAGGAATTGCACTTAAATCAAACGGTCCGCGTTCAATAGATATTGATGCGGTTGATAATTCAGCTGTAGTTGTTATAAAATTATAATGATCACGTGTATTAAGTAAACGTGCGCAATCAGATGTTAAAAGTTCCATTGATTCTGGATATTCATCACCTAATTGTAATTTTGCATTTAATGTTCTAATAGAACCAATTGATTCGTAAGCAAAAACTTTTTCATAACCAACGTTAATAAGACCCTGTGTATACATTGCGTTAGCAGCTGTTGTTACAACAGGCATTATACCAATGAGTTCACGTTTTTCATCTTTACGAGTTTTATCTTCTTGAATTCTATTATAACTATTAAAAGCTATATCAGCAATAACAAATGTATTTGGTGCTACTTTTGCTTCATCTGTACGATACTCATCAATTGCTGAAAGATCATATAATGTAGGATATTTTGCTGGTTCAATTAATGTAACATTATTAATTGTATTATCTTCATCATAGATTTCACCAAAATATTTACCATATGTACTAGTTTTATCACTTATATCTTTATCAGTATCAAGTGTATATTTAAATGCTACAACCTTCTCAAATGAAACGTTATCATATGGAAGTCTTGCACAATATAAACGTCCACCTTGATTTAAAACCTCACACGCTGCAGCGTAAAAATAACGTTCCGCTTCTGTATCAGGCTCACCATAATAGTTTAACCAAGCTGTTCTACTTGTAAATTCCTGTGGCTGATACGCTTCACCTCTATTGGCAAAACCCATGATAAAGCATGCGGTATTATCCATAGCTGGAGAATATTGACTTTTGTCAATTTCATGTATCATTACGCCAGGTGCTGTAAGTACTTGCATAATTTATTTTCCTTTATTTTAAAAACTAAAAATATTTTTATTTTTATTTACTTTAGTTAAATATCAATAATTGTGTTTAATTAATTTCTGCGCATTTTACATATAAATATGCATCATAAAATCTTGAAAAATTATTCCATTTACCAGAAACATATATAGTTGTATTAGCTGGCATGTATATATAACTTGTTATTATTTTATTATCACCATCTGCATCAGTTTTTGATATTTTATCAATTAATCCTTTGCTACTATCATATATTTCAAGATATTGTGTTGTTCCTGTACTAGGACATGTAATAGTTAATTCTGCTAACATATTTTTATTAGCAGTAATTGTCTTATATTCAAAACTAATATTTCTAGAAGTGCTATAAGATTTAGATTTTTGAATTAAAATATCGCGACTATTATCATATACTTTAGTATTATCAAATTTTTCATTTATATAGTTTCTAGTATAATCATCATCTATTTTATATAAAACAGTTGGTTTAGTAGGTAATTTTAAATCAGATGGTGTTTTTGTAACATATGTATTGTTTATATATAATTCAATGCTTGTAATATATATACCAATTTCACTAGGTGATTTTGAACTAAATGCAGATGTAATCTAATATTTTTCATCTTTATATACATTAAATTCAGCTTTAAATGCTTTAGAACGCACGTTATCTGTGAAATTAGATTCAAATATTTTTCTTATTTCAAAAAATTCAATTTTATCTTCATTTATACTAAAACCACCTGTTTGTTCTTCAACTGAACCATAAACATCTGTTCCATATACACCATTTATTATTAAATATCCATCTTCAGGTATTGTAAAATTATATGGTGCTGAATACTATGTATATTTTTTATTAACAATAAATGTATTTGTCATACTATTTGCAACTTTACGTGTTGAATAAATTGGTTCAGAAGGTGTTACAACTTTATAATATCCATGTCCTGATTTACCTACATGTTTGAGTGATTTTCCTTTATTCGCTCTTTTTGTATCAGTATTACATGTTGGAATCCATTTTCTTACTTCTTGTGTATATCCAGAAATATATCTTTCAGTATTAGGTCCATATTTAGTCCATTGTTTACGACATGATCCAATAATTGCATTTTCTAAAAGTACAATTTTAAAATATGCTGTATATTCAACTGTATTTCCAGCTATTCCAGAAATATTTATATCTGAACCAACTGTTTCATTATGTTTCCATCTATAAAATTTGTATATATCTCCTAACTAATAACTTCCACAATTTGTTTTTCCTTCATGCTTATGCCATTCAGCTGGTTTTTCATAATATGCACAACCTTTTTTTGCTACCCATTTTCTTGTTTGTATAAGTGGAACAGCTTTTAAAACAAAGTTTTTACTTGAACTTTTATATGTTGATATATTATTTTTAACTTCAATTGGATTTAATTTTTTTTCGTTCTGATAACATTCAATTGTTCCACCTTCTGTACTAATACATTTAATATAATATATAGGTGTATATCCAGACTGTATTATTGTTGTATTAGCAGTAAGTTTAATATTTGATTCAGCATCAAC
>JAEIGA010006250.1_pt1 | contig 18135 bp, 16 predicted proteins | sample 9270691 | NCBI WGS metagenome assembly JAEIGA01 (sample SAMN17057246, study PRJNA624740) | gut metagenome | biome: biome; isolation source: fecal sample | host: Bos grunniens | place: China: Xizang | collected 2019
CAAGTAGTCAGCGCTGATGTAGTCGTTCTTGTTCTCGTTAAAGAACTTTTCAACGGTTTCCAGCGTAGCGGCATCATGATAGCCATCCTGAATCTGCTGTGCAAACTTGGAAGCCAGCGCGCTCAGTTCAAGTGCCTTGCGAACGTCCTTCTCCTTAACGCCCTTACCGTACAGAGTATTCAGGTAAGAGTTCAAAGAATAGCCGTAAAGACTTGCGTACATATCCAGATACTGAATCTGGCTCTTGACGGACTCGATATCTTCGTCTTCCAGCTCAACGCCTGCAGCTTTAGCAGCTTGGCAGTAAACGAGGATCTCCTCGACCTGCTTGACTGCCAGATCCTTGAAATACTCAAACCAGGTCTGGCCGGTCTTCTCGTCGTAGATCTGCTTCTTCAAGCTGACGTTACCGTCGATGCCGATCAGCGCAGAGGCCGAAATCGACGTGCCGAAGTACTGCTGATAGTAGTTCGTCCAGTAATTCACGTAATCGGTATACTGGGTATAGATGAAGTAGGACATAACGGCGCCGTTGACCTTGAAATCGTCCGTTTCAGCAGCCGTTCTCGAGCGCATGAAAATACCGGTGCCGACCAGTGCGTTGAACAGCAGAGCGACAACCAGAATTACGGCGAAAACGCCCATAGCGATTGTACCGTAAAATACGGATTTGTTTTGATTTTTAACCGTCTTTGCGGGAGCCGTTGCCTGCACCTGCGCGCGGTCTTGTCTGTTTCTTGTACCTTTTCCCATTTTTGGGTCCACCTTTAGTAAAATATTTTTTTGGAACAGGCGACAGTACCCCTATCCCACAATCTTATGTATTATACATGATTTGCGTGTTTGTTTTTTGAACAAAATATGAACAAATTAAAAACTTTTGGGGATTTCGACATAATATGCGTATATTGTGAGCAAAATCCCCGTTTTTTTCATAAAACCGTCATCAAACGTCCATGATCACGGGAAGGATCATGGGCTTGCGTCCCGTCTTTGCGTACAGGAATTTGGTCATATCGTCCTTGATACGCTTCTTGAGCGCCATGCGGTCGACGTAGTCGCCCTTGCCCTTCAGGCTCTCCATAATGGCGGCGCTGGCGATGGCCTTTGCCTCCTCCATCAGCGTCTCGGACTCACGGACGTAGACGAAGCCGCGGGATACGATATCGGGGCCCGAGAGCAGCATGCCCGTATCCTCGCCCAGGGTCGCCACGACGACGATCAATCCGTCCTGCGCCAGATGCAGTCGGTCACGAAGCACGATATTGCCCACGTCACCGACGCCGTAGCCGTCGACCAGCACGCGGCCCGAGGGGATCTCCTCCTGGGTAAAGCGTGCGCCCTTGCGGTCGATCTCCAGGACGCGACCGATGTCCGATACGAAAATATTCTTGCTTTCCATACCCATATACAAGGCGATGTCACGATTGGCCATCAGGTGGCGGTATTCACCGTGGATGGGCATGAAATACCTTGGCTTGGTCAACGCCTGCATGAGCTTGAGTTCCTCGCCGCAAGCGTGTCCCGACACGTGAACGGCTACCGAGGATTCGTGCATGACCTTGATGCCCGTGCGGGTGAGCTCGTTGATAACGCGGCCGACCAGCTTTTCGTTGCCGGGGATGGCGCTGGCAGACAGCACGACGAGATCGTTCTGTCCCAGCGTGATCTGGGAATGATCCGAGTAGGCCATGCGGTACAGCGCCGACATAGGCTCGCCCTGGCTGCCCGTCGTGACGATGGTCAGCTCCTCAGGGCGGTAGCGCTTGACGTCGCCAATGTCGATCAGCACGCCCGCAGGCACGGTCATATAGCCCAGCTCGATGGCCGCACCCATGATATTGGTCATGCTGCGTCCCGTGACCACCACCTTGCGGCCGTGGCGGGCGCTGGTATCGATGATCTGCTGCACTCTGTGAACGTTGGACGAGAAGGTGGCGATGATCAACCGCTTGTCCTTATGCTTGTTGAAGATATACTCAAATGACTCTCCGACCTTGCGCTCCGAGGGGGTAAAGCCACCGCGCTCGGCGTTGGTCGACTCGCACATGAGCAGCAGCACGCCCTCGCGTCCCAACTCGCCAAGGCGGGTCAGGTCCATCATCTCGCCCTCAATGGGGGAGGTGTCCAGCTTGAAGTCGCCCGTGTGCAAAATAGTGCCCAGCGGCGTTTTGATGGCCAGTGCACAAGCGTCGGCGATGGAGTGATTGACGTGAATGAACTCGACGCTCATCGCGCCTGCCTCAATGACATCGCCCGCCTTAACCTCGCAGAGCTTGGGGGTATTGGCAAGCACGTGCTCACTGAGCTTGTTTTTGATGATACCCAGCGTCAATCTCGTACCGTAGATGGGAGGATTGATGCTGCGCAGGGCGTAGGGGATGGCACCGATGTGATCCTCGTGCCCATGCGTTAAGAACATACCGCGGATGCGGTCCTTGTTGTTCTCCAGATAGGTGATATCGGGAATGACCAGGTCGATGCCGGGCATATCCTCGTCGGGGAAGCCCATACCGCAGTCGACCACGATGATATCCTTACCGTATTCGATGACGGTGATATTCTTACCGACCTCACTCAGCCCGCCCAGGGGAATGACGCGGATTTTCGCGTTGGGATCAACGGGCGGCTTGCTCGCCTTTTTCCGTTCAGTACGCTTGGGCTTTTCGACGGGAGCGATCATCTCCGCCTCCGCCGTGCTCTTTTGAACCTTAGCCGCCTTAGTTGCGGTGGGTTTGGTCGACTTGCGCTCATTGGTTGCCTTGCGCGCCGTGCTCTTCTTGGCAGGTGCGGTCTCGAGCTCGCTGACCGTGTCCAGAATATCCACGCTCGTGCGCGTCATCTCGCGCTTGCGCGTCGAGGCGGTCTTGCGGCTGCCCGACTTGGGCTTTTCAACGGAAGAAAAGCTGGGAATCAGCGCGGGCGGATCACTGATGCGCTCGCGGGCAGACGCGGTGTCCTTCGCTTCACTCTGACGGTGATGCGCACCACTCGCACGTCCGCGCGCAGACGAGGCTCGCTTGGCCTTGCCGACTGCTTGTGTATCTTGCTTTTTCGTTTGTTTAGCCATAGATAAAGTAATAATGTCTCCTTTCTTTGAGTTATGTAAATACGGTTACTGTCAACTGTTAACGTTATCACAGACGGAGCGACGCATTCGGCGCACAAAAGCGAGCCTGCCGACAAAAAGGGAAATACGCAAAAAATCCCCCTTGTCGCGGGCGTCCGTCTCTTTCATTCAATTTTGGCGGTCGGGCTGACCGCATCCCCATTGGCGTCAAACGATCACAACGCGCGAGAGGAAATACTCGGGCGCGCACGGGCTGCCCGATGAAACACGAACAAAAAAACAGTACCATTATTATATACCATTCTCGCCCGTTTGTCAATAGCCCCGACTCACAACAATAAAATCACGGTCAAAACCACTCCTGCCCCCAGTAGCGCCCCTGCGAGACTCCCCCAGAAAAAGCAAGCACGACGAGATGGCTTCGCGCGGCTTTTCGGCTGAGGCATCAACTGGCTTTCGTGCAAAATGCGATTGGCCTCGGCCATCATGGTGCTCTCCGCTTGCGCGTCGCTTCCCCTTCCCTCGCGCAAAACGAAATACGCCTGCTCGTAATAAGCGCTTTCGTTGGTTCTGACCACCACCATCTGCTTGTGCGTTCCCTTGACCATACCGTCCTCCGTTTTTTGATTGATACGTACCAATCATTGCCAAGTTGGGCTCAATTCAAACAAAGACGGACGAGAAAACAGGAAAAGAAAATGCAAAACAGCATCAAGAACAGCGAAACGGGCAACGCATAGCGCGTTTTCTCGACCCCGACCGAGGAAAAATACAGCGACAGCACGTAAACGGCCGTGTCCGAACTGCCCATAATGACCGACGCGCAGGCGGCGGCAAAGCTGTCCGCACCACACGATTCCAACAAGGACGCGTAAGAAGCCGTAGCGGCGCTCCCGGAAAAGGGGCGTGTCAAAAGGAGCGGCAATAGCTCACTCGGCACGCCCAGCGTAGAAAACAACGGCGAGATCCACCCGCTGATCACCCCCACCGCGCCCGAGGCACGTAGCATTCCGATGGCGACCAGCAAGGCGACCAGCGTCGGGCAAAGCCGGACGGCCGTTTCCAGCCCCGAGCGTGCCCCGCTCAAAAAGGCGTCAAAGTAAGGGCGTTTACCCCACAGCATAAGCAATCCAACGCCACACAAAAGTAAAGGGATCAGATAGGCCCCCGCGCGGTTGAGGCCGTCAAGCAACGACTTCAGCGTGATCATACACACCACGTTTCCAGCGCGTCGGCGATCCGTGCGCTGACCCGACCGTCACCGTAAACGTCGGACGGCCGCGCCATGCCAAGACGGATCTGCTCATTGTCAAGCAGATCAGCCAACGCCGCGCGAACGTACCTTTCCTCCGTTCCGACAAGGCGAAGCACGCCCGCCTCCACGCCCTCTGGACGCTCGGTCACCTCACGCAGTACCAACGTCGGAACGCCGAGATAGGTCGCCTCCTCCTGCAAGCCGCCGCTGTCGGTCAGCAGCACCTCGGCACGGGCCAGTAGATGCTGCAGTACGGGAAGCCCCAACGGCTCGGTCAACACAACGTTGTCGCATCCTCCGAAGGCCGCCTCCGCCGCCGCACGCACGACAGGCGAAGGATGCATGGGAAAAACGACAAGCACATCCCGCCGCCCCTCCACCTCCGCGCGGATGGCGCGAAAGAGAGCACGTCTCTCCTTTTGCCCCAGCTCTCGCCGATGAGCGGTCAAAAGGATCAGCCGCTTCCCTGTCGCCGCGTCCGGCAAGGAATGCGGGCACGGCCGCGCAAGGCACAGCCGCAACGCGTCCGTTGCCGTATTGCCAACGACAAGAATGCTCTCGGCCGCCTGCCCCTCGGCGAGCAAAGCAGCCCTTGCCCGATCAGTCGGTGCAAAATGAAGACGGCTCATGGCGTCGATCGCGCGGCGGTTGAACTCCTCGGGAAAAGGAGCACGGATATTCCCCGTGCGGAGTCCTGCTTCAATATGCACCACGGGAATGCCCTTGTAAAATGCGCACAGCGCACCGACGAAGGCCGTGGTCGTGTCGCCGTGGACGATCACGGCGTCAGGCGCAAAGCCACTCGTTTGCAGATCGTGCGAAACGGCTGACAGCAGGCGCTCGGTCAGGCTTGTCAGCGTCTGTCCCTGCGTCATGACGCCCAGGTCAGCGTCGGCTCGCACGCCGAAAAAATCCAGCACGGGCAGTGGCATCTCGCGGTGCTGTCCCGTCAGCACCACACGAAGGCGCACGTCGGTGCGGCGGCGCAGCTCTAAAATCAAAGGACACATTTTGATGGCCTCGGGGCGGGTGCCAAGAAAAATCAAATAGCGCTTCATATCATTCCTCCTTGTCCTCTGCTTCAATGTATGAAACCAACAGGTTAGTTATGAACCGCTTGACAATGCGACTACCTTCGTTTATAATGTTGATGGATGGAAAACGCTACACATCGAGGAGGCTGTCATGCAAAACGAACAAAACTCCCGTACCGCCATGCTGCTCGGAGAAGCAGCGATCGAACGGCTTGCCAACGCCCGCGTTGCCGTCTTTGGCATCGGCGGTGTCGGCGGCTATCTGGCCGAGGCCCTTGCCCGTGCTGGCGTGGGCGCGCTGGACCTGATCGACAACGACACGGTTTCCGTGTCCAACATCAACCGCCAGATCATCGCCCTGCGCTCGACCGTAGGACGGCTCAAGGTCGAGGTCATGGCCGAACGCATCCGCGACATCAATCCCGACTGCCGCGTGCGTGCCCTGCCCCTCTTTTATCTGCCCGAGCAAGCCGACCAATTTGATTTTTCTCAATACGATTATATCGCCGACGCCATCGACACGGTCAGCGCCAAGATCGATCTGGCCGTCCGTGCGCACGAGGCTGGCATTCCCATCATTTCCGCCATGGGCGCGGGCAACAAGCTGGACGCGGCCGCCTTTGAGGTTGCCGATCTGTCCAAAACCAGTGTGTGTCCTTTGGCTCGCGTCATGCGCATCGAGCTGCGCAAGCGAGGCATCAACCACATGAAGGTGGTCTATTCCAAGGAAGAGCCCCGCACGCCGCTGGGCGGACAAACCGCAAACGAAAGCACGCCCCGCCGCGCCACCCCCGGCAGCGTCTCCTTCGTTCCGGGCGCGGCAGGACTGATCATGGCGGGCGAGATCATCAAGAGTCTTTCGCTGTCTTAACTTCTTTAAAAAGGAGCATCCCATGCAAAATCAACCGAATCAACAACAAATGCCCTCTCGCGAGCCGCTGATGCGCGCCCTCGCGGCATTTCTCCTTACGATACTGTGCGTCGTCATCGGCGTCTTACTTCGCCCCAAGCTTTCGGAGGCAACGATCGACGCGCTCGGCTTCGTCGCGCTGGGTGCGATCGGCGTGATCGTCTTGCTGATCATTTTCAACGTCATCGCCGCCCGTGTGTTTAAGAACAAGAAAGAAATGAGCGTCCGTCAGGCGCAGGAGTATTATCTGGAGCGCCGCGACCGCGCGCAGGCCGATCTGCCCCGCGCCGTGCGCAGGATCGTCTTTTTGCGCCGCCTCATCGGCGTATACACCGCCCTCATCTTACTGCTCAGTATGCTTCTTGCCGTCGGCATGGGCATCGGCGGCGCCTCCTTCGGCTTAGCCGTCTTTCCTTTGTACGTTCTGCTCGGCTTTTTCAACCGCATCCAGGCAGGCGCGCCCAAATTCAAATTTGAGGGCTACACCAAGCCCGAGGATTATCCTACGCTGCACGCGCTGGCACACAAAGCCGCCCGAGCGCTCGGCAAGGACGGTGACATTCGCATCATCCTGCTCTCCAACTGCAACGCTGGCATTGCCAAGATCGGCAAGACGTATTCCTTGCAGCTTGGCATCATGCTGCTGGACGTGCTGAGCGAGGAGGAGCTGTATCAGGTCCTGCTTCACGAGTTTGCCCATCTGACCAAGGACGGCAACCCCACCGACCGTGAGTTTCGTCTGTTCGTCTATATCACGGAGCAAGCGCCAAGCACCCAAAAATCCGTTCTCGGTCTGCTGTTTGCCTTTTTCGACGTGCTCTACGTCTACGAGTATATTTTCTACCGTCTGACCTCCTCCGTTGCGATCGAACAGATCGCCGACAGCGCCATTCTGACGCACGGAGACCCCGAGGTCGCGGCAAGGGCGCTTGCCAAGACCGCTTTCTCCGATCTGTTTGACAATGAAATGATGGACTTCATCGAACATTATTTTGCGCCCGAGCAAATGCGAGAGGATCTGGCCACGCTGCTCTGTAACAGCTTCCGCCGTGCGATCGAGCAGCGAAAGGACTTCTGGAAAGAGATTTTGATGAACGAGATCCAGCCCCGCAACGCCTCTCACCCCATTTTCCGCTTGCGTTTGCAGGCGCTGGGACAAGAGGACTTTGACGTCACCCTGCCGCCCGCCGAGGGTGCTTATTTTGAGGAATGTCAAAAGGGCAAGGCCGCGCTGGACCGTGAGTGCTACGAGGCGCGCAAGGACGCTTATGCCGAGGAGAGACAAGAGGCGTATCTTGCCCCCTTGAAGATCGTCGAGCAATGGCGCGAGGCTGATCGCGTCGTCACACCCGAGGAGTCGCGCCCCGTCATCGACGCCCTGCGGGCATTGAATCTTAACGACGAGCTGGAAGCGCTGTGTGACCGTCTGATCGCGGAAAGTGAAAACCCCTTTGCCACCCCCCACGCCCACATGACCAAGGGCGCGCTCCTGCTCCGCCGCTATGATAAGGCGGGCATCGATCACATCTACCGCGCCATCGAGCTCAACAACAATTACATCGATGACGGCATCGTGCTGATCGGCGAGTTCTGCTGTCGCATGGGCCTACAGAAGGAGCTGGACGAATATCGCGAGCGCGCCATTGAGCTGCATCAATTCAAAAAGGACGAATACGACAAGATCTCCTTCTTGCGCCCCGACGACAATCTGGTCGCGGACACCATGCCAAAGGAAATGCTCGACAGCATTCTCGCCTATATCCACAGCGTGTCCGACAAGCAGATCTCGCGCGTATATCTGGTCCGCAAGATTGTATCCTCCAATTTCTTCGCCAGCGTGTTCGTCATTCGCTTCCGCGAGGATGCCGAGTTTGACGCGCAAAAGGCAGGCGAGGTCATGAACAAGATCTTCAACCATCTGGATACCCGCCCCGAGGACTGGCACTTTTCCCTTTTCGTATATGACATCCAAACCGCGCAGGCGGTCAACAAGATACACAACAGCTGCGTTTACGACTGTCTGACCGGCTTGGCAGAGACCAAAGACGAAGCCTGATATCAAACCTTTTTCGCAAAGAGAGGCTGTGCACCGCTACAGTGCACAGCCTTGTTTATTTCACTCTTCCTCGCAGTAGCCTTGTGATGAGCAGCCCCAGCGTCGCACAAACAAACGAGCAGATCCAGATAGGCACGACCACCTCAAACGGCCGCGTCGCGCCTGCCTGCTGTCGAAGCGCCAGAATGGTCGATGGAACCAGCGCCACCGAGCAGGTGTTGAGCACCGTCAGCGTGATCATATCTCCCGTGGCGGTGTCGGGGTCGGGATTGGAAGCCTGCATCTTTTCCAGCGCTCGTAGCGCCATCGGAGTCGCGGCGTTGCCGATCCCAAGCAGATTGGCGGCAAAATTGGCGCAGATCTCCTCCAGCCCCTCCCCACGTGCGGCCGCATCGGGAAAGAAAAAAGCAAGCGGGCGGCGCAAAAGCCGCGCCAATTTGCCGATCACCCCCGCCTCCTCCAGCACGCGCATAACGCCGCACCAAAGGCACATCATGCCCGAAAGCGTCAGCGTCAGCTCGATTGCCCGTCCCGCGCCGTCCAGAGCGGCGGATGCCATTTGCTCGCCCGTTCCATTCCGAAAACCAAAGAAAACCGCGACCAAAACGATCGCGCCAAACACCTTTCCAAGCATAAAACCACCCCTTCACCACAATGTTTTACCATTTATTTCCAATTTACGCCCTGAAATCCACTAATCCGCTTCTAAAAAAGGAAAAAACAGGAATTTATACATATTTTTACACTATTTTTACACAAATTAGGAAGAAAGCATTGACAAAGCGCGTATTTTTTCGTATAATGAACACACCGACAGTCAAGAAATGACGAAACTGAAAGGAGCAAAAAAATGAAATCCACCGGTGTTGTAAGAAAAGTTGACGAGCTGGGACGCATCGTCCTGCCCAAAGCCCTGCGTGAAATTATGGATATTCAGGAGAAGGACCCCCTGGAGATCTTTACCGATAACAACCGCATCATTCTCCAGAAGTACCATCCCGCCTGCGAGTTTTGCAGCAATGCGGATAACGTGGTGTATTTTGGCGAGAAGCGTATCTGCCGCGAGTGTATTGACAAGATCAAGTCCATGTTCTGACGCTTACATTTTATGACGTAGCGATCCAGATAAGAACACCGCCCCGTTCACCTTTTTGAACGAGGCGGTGTTTTATAGTTTTATATTAAACAACGTCTTCTTTTGACGCTCATACTGCGCGACATCGTCGCGCGCTGAGCTGTGCGGCATTTGATGTTACTTCTTTGTCATTCAACAAAGAAGTAACCAAGAAAATGAACCAAGACGTTCCCCCTTGGATCCCCCTCGGCATTGCCGCGCTACATCGTTAACCACAAGAGATTACATAGACATCTTTCATACCCTGCCCCAAATCCTGCCATCACGCGCGGCAGTCGAAGATAGCAAAGGGGTTGCGTTCCGTTTGCTTTGAAATTTTTATCTATCGCAGGGAGCGTCGCAGAAAAACAAAAAATTTGCTTTCGTTTGTTGCGTATGTCTTCCGTGTCGGCGTTTTTCTTTGAAACGCCGACGCAAGTGCTGAAGAAGTTTAACTTCGCGCAAACATGAGCGGAGCGCGAGCGCAGCGTCGTTTGCGCATTGCGGGAATCCAAAGGGCATTAGGCCCTTTGGCGACCTTCTTCCGCCACTTCTTGGGGCGCGCCAAGAAGTGGCACCAAACCGCACACCGAGCGCGTGCGCAGCGCTGTGAGAGGCCGTAGAAGAAGGAGTGGAGGATTCAAATCATCCTTTTCTCCTTACCCACGCCAAAAAACACCGCCCTGCTCACACAAAAGGTGAACAGGGCGCTCTTTATTCAATGGAAATGCCGTGCATGGAAAAAATATTTTTTTCGTCCTTTTGCGCTACGCACAGATAGATCTCGGCGCTTTCGTATCCCGCCCCCGACGCATACGTTACCGTGATGCGGATGGTTCCGCTTTCATACAGCATCAGCGTCGTTGAGGAGATTGGAACGTCCGACTGACCCCAGGTGACGCTGCATACGTCTCCCACGCTGCTTGCGCGCCATCCGTCGCAGTCCAAATCATCGGCCGTCGCCGTACTGAGCAGTTGTCGCAGCCACTCCTTGTTTTGGCTCCACGCTTCGGATAGTCGCTCCTCGGTCATATCGCCATCCTTGGCCGCATCGCTTTGTCCGTCGCGACGGATCAAAGCGCTATTCCCTATGACAAGAATATAATCGTCTTGCCAGCTCGCCTCCTCGCTTGCCGTATCGGCAACGCGGGTGTAGATCTGCCGCGCATCCTCCTGCGAAAGCGATCTGCGAGGGTCGCAAGCGCACAGGAGCAACACCAGCGCAAAAGCTAAAGCCATCAATTTGACCGCATGTTTCATGGGCGATCTCCTTCCTCGTTGTAATATCACGCCTCACTCAGATCCACCGTTTCGATCTCTCCGAACCAACCGAACACCTCTCCCGTCGGCAAGGCAGCAACGTCCACCGTTTTGCCCTTTTTTCTCGGATGGGCAAACGTCAGCCGATACGACCAAAGGCCGATGGGCAGTCCGTGATCGCGGGCGCCGTATTTGCCATCGCCGATCAGGGGCAATCCGCGAGACGCACATTGCACGCGGATCTGATGGGTGCGCCCCGTGTGCAGACGGATCTGCAACAGCGAGCACTCGCCCGCAGGGGTATCGTCTTGCGTCGCAAGCGCGGCGTAGGCAAGGCTCGCCTCCTTGACGCCCTTGCGCTGACGCTCGACCACGAAGGTCTTATTCTTGGCGGCGTCCTTGTAAAGATAGTCCTTCATAACACCGCGGTCCTCACTCGGTCGGCCGTGAACGACCGCCAGATATTGCTTGACCAGCGTGCGATTGGCCACGGCGGTCGAAAGCGCCCCCGCGACGTCCTGCCGCTTGGCGAACACCATCACGCCGCCCACGCCGCGGTCCAGGCGATGGACGAGCCCGATATAGGGCTCACCGCCGTCACGCGCCTTCAGCTGATCGTGCAAAAGCGAGAGCATATCCTCGCCGCTTCCCGTGACGTCGGGCTGGGAGAGGACGCCTGCGGGCTTGAGGCAGACGAGCAGAAACGGATCCTCGTATAAAATATCGATCATTCTCCGCCCTCCTCATCCTTTTCTTCCGTGGGTGTGAGAATGGCAGGAAGACACCGCAGCAGCCAATGCTGTGTTTCGGGCGGAAACATCAGCGTATAAGTCAGCGCGCCCGTGCGCGGAGAAAGGCGGGGCTTATCGTAAATACCGACCTCCTCCGCTCTCTCACCTGCGCGCAGGACTCGGCGCTCGACGAACACGCTCTCCACCCGTCCGTCCGCGAAGCCCGATTGCATCAGAAAATGATTGATCGCGCGGGGCGGGATGGGCGGCTTGCCCGCCGCCACGGCCGCGGCGTTGAGCCGCTCGTAAAATTCCGCTGCGGGGATATCCTCCTCACAGCATATGCTTGCCGCCTGCTCGTCGGTAGGAACGAAAACCTCCTCTGCATCGGCCGCACGCGCCAGCTCGCGCTGAAGATACGCCGCCACGAAGGCAAAGCAACGGCGCAGTCGGGGCTGTGAGAGCACCTCGTCGTCCACGACGCGTCCCGTCAGCGGGTCGCGCCCCTCGGACAGCTCGCGCAGATAATCCCTTGCGCGGGCAAGCACGGCTTTTTCGTCTGCCATATCAAAACTCCTTGTTAAGCGTTACTGTTGTACTTCATAAAAACGATGGTCAAACGCGTTTCTTTCGTAGGCGTAGCCCTCGTGCAGCTTGGGCAGCGTCACGCTGTCGACCGTCACGGTTTCCATCGTTTCGGGATCGGTATAGGTCAAAAGCACCGTCTCGTTGCGTGAGAAATTGAAATCCAGCTGCAGCTGTCGCAGCGCCGCCGTAGGATCATAATTTTTGCCGTAAATGATAACCGACTCGCCCGCCTTGACGATCATGACGGGCAAGCAGAAGCGCACGCCAAGCGTGCCGTCGTCCGTCAGGCCGTAGCCCAGCGTAGACACGTCCTCACCGCTGTAGTTGGTCAGCACGACGTAATCTTCGCCGCTCATATAGTCGATCTTGCTGATATATAGTCCCTTCGTCGGACGCAACACCAGCGTCACCTCGACCTTGCCCGTTTCCGCCGCCTTCAGCGGAATGGTACGCTCTTCCGTATGATACGTCTTACCGTTGATGATCCAATGGGCAAATTCGTAGCCAAGCGGTACGATGGGGTGGATGGTCGTATCGTAATTTTCGTAGTAGGTTCCCTTGAAATCACCCTGTCTTGCGATGGTGTTGACCTGCACGCCCGCACCGTCGGGCACGTCGACGGTCAGATCATACGCCGCGCCCAGGTCGTACACGCCGCCCACGTTGAGGATCATCGCCTCGGTGCGGAGTTGAACGTAGGTACGGAGCGTTTCGATGCGTCGGTCGAATTTATCCAGATCGAAATTGGCGGGCGCATAGGGGCTTTCCTCCAGATACAGCGCCAGCGCGTCGCGCATTTCGTCCACCAGCTCGTCCAGCACGGCCTCCATGTGATCGGGCGCGAACGCGTCGTTCGCCATGTCCAGAAAATAGGTCACGTAGGTCTGGCGGCAATCGTCGCGCTCCATCAGATGGCAAAACAGCGGGCTGTACTGAATGGCAGTCTTGTCATAATAGCGAAGCAACGTATTCTCAACGGTGTTGCCGCGCAGACCCCAGTCGGTATCGTGCGGCACGAAGTACCATTTGCCGTCCATGCCGTACACATCTGAGAAATCCTCGCCCTCGGCGGCGAAATACTTGAACACGCGGTTGTTGTTTTGCGGCCAGTCGCCGTTGTTGACCAGCGCCATGGTCGCGTTCAATCGCAGATAGCTGTCCACGTCAAGCACGCGGCAAAGTGCCTCGTAGTTTTTGTCGATCGTCAGATCCTTTTTGGCCAGCGCGAGCATGGCGTTGTAATCCTTGAGAGGATCAAAGCCGTCGTGCTCCTTGCCGTCGGGTTGCTTTGCCTGCTCGTGTCCGTCCAGGACGACGAACTCGCCCTGATAACCGTACGAATCGAAGCGGCGCTCGAAATACGATTCCTTATACGGCTCGTGCATCCAGAAAAAGCCGTACAGCGCGCCGTTGATATAGACCAGGCAGGGGCGAACGGGCTCGGTAAATACGAAGCCCTGATGCGCCATGAGAGTATGGATATACTCATCGCGCAGATGCGCGTCACCGAAATCGTTGCCCGTGTTGCGGATGACGAGATCCTCAAAGTGATCCATCAGCACGCCCTCGTCGTCGTAGCGCAGACCAAACAGATCGATCGAGTCGAAATCGTCCAGCACCGCGTCGTATTCGGGGCGAGCGATGATGCGCATGGACTTGAGCACGTGAGCGCGCGAATAGCCACCGTAAATGCGGATGCCCGCGGGCATGTCGAAGACGAGCGAGCCGTCCGAGTCAAACAGTTGGATTTGAATCTCGCGCTCCCACTCGCGGCCGTGCTTATGCTGATTATTGTTATGTAAGACACCCGTAACGGGATCCCACAAGGATTCCTCGGGCGCGGTGATAGAATAGACCATCACACCACCGAACTGATCGTCAATATCCTTGCCAACGAAATACGTGCGGCAGGTGACCTCGGACCAGCTGTTGGTGCTGCTGTAAAAAACGGAGGCGGCGATATGATAGACGCTCGGTGCTCCCCTGCCCGCCTTGAGCTTGATGGGGTCGAGGTAGCGGCGAATGCTGTCACTCGTGCGAGGGTCGCTTCCGTCCGTCGTATAATAGATGCGGGTAGAGCCGTCGGTGGCACTCATCTCAAGGGTCTGATCACCCGACAAGAACGCGCTCTCCGCCGCGTCGGTCGAAAAACGGACGATCTCGACGATGGGCGCGGGCTCTGCCTCGGGCGGCGTGGTCAGCTCCTCTAAAATCGCATCGTAGCCCTTGGAGAAGGCCTCGACGCTGATGGAAGTACCGTAGGCGTCGGGCGGCTTGACGTAGGAACGGTCGTTATGGCGATAGACCAGAAATACGGTCACGGCCAGTACCGCCAGCACCGCGGCGATGATACATTTTCGTTTATCGATGGAACGAAGCACGACTCGCCCCCCTTTCTTTGAAAATCGTTCAGTCAGAAATCAGATGTCACCCGTATACTCGACCAGCATACAGTTGCTCACACCCTCAATGGCGGCAACGCGGCTGTCGATGTCGCGGTTGATATTGAACCAGATAAACACGCTCGCGGTGATCTCAACGGTCTCACCACCCGTGGTGCGGCTGCGGATACGCGCGTGTGCCTCCTTCAGGCAAGCGTTTACGGCTTCCGCGGTCTTGGCGTCGGTGCGAATGATGAGCAGATAGGTGCGGGCGCGGCCACGCAACAGCTGAAGCACGATATAGACCAACGCGATGAACAGCGTGCCCATCAGCGAGAACATATACAGCCCTGCGCCGCAGGTGATACCGACGGCGACGCTCCAGAACAAAAATCCGACGTCCAGCGGGTCCTTGATGGCCGCGCGAAAGCGGACGATACTCAGAGCACCCACCATACCAAGGGATAGCACGAGGTTGGCGGAAATGGTCATGATGATGGTCGTCGTAATCAGAGCGGTCATCATGAGCAGAATGCTGAAATTGGCGCTGAAGCAGGCTCCGCGATAGAAAAAGCGGTAAACTACCAGGATCACCAACGCGCAGACGAGCGCGACGGACAGGCAAACGACGCAATATTCCGCCGTCAGCTCCATGAGCAGATTGGACTGCGCCACCGCGTCCTTAAAGGTTTCGATCAAGCCGGCAAGTGTCATAGGTTATTCCTCCTTGTGTGGGTGATAGATGCAGAGCAATGGTCGCAGGGCTCTGCCCTGCACCCGCTCAAGAAACTTTTTGAAAAAAATCAAGAATAAAAGGGAAAGAAAATTCGCTTTTCCGCAGTTACTGCCGCAAGCTCGTGGTCCCTCTCCCTTCCGTTCTGACGAGTCAGATAGTAAACATTTGTCTATTGGATAAGGAATCGTTTACCTATCGTATGTAGCGCGTCGCGGCACAGCACGTATTTGGATGCGGCGAGCAACGTGCCGCCCGTTTGCAGGGCGTCGGTAATGAATTTTGGGATAAATTCATCGTATTTGATCTCCAGAATGACGGCCTCGGGATATGGAAATTCGCCCGTGGGGAAAACGGGAAGGTCGTCCGCCATTTGTCTGAGCATAGATTCGCCCGTCCAGCCCGCCCGCAATTGCTTATCGAAGGTGATGCGGGTATTGGACAGCGGATGGACGTAGGCCTCGCGCAGATAGCTGACCACAACGCGAGGCGTCATTACGCGCGACGCACACAAACCGTACGTCTCGCGGCAAAGATCGTTGTCCTGCGCGGCCAGCGCGCTCATATCTCCTCGCATCAGGGTGTGGTAGGTTGCCTCGTCTAAAGGAGCGGAGCGCTTTTCAATGCGATCGGCCGCCTTGTGCTTGCATTCCAGACGAATGCGGGAAAGATCGCCGTTGTAGATGCGCATACGGTATTTTTTTCGATCGGCACTGCCCGACAGCTTTTCGTAATAAGCGCTCTCCTGCATATCGTCGAAATACAGGCTGGAGATCAAGTATCCCTGCGCGCTTGGCATATGCGGATCGGGCGTCATCAGCGCCCGCATGCGTGCCGACAGCACGAAATACTGCGCCCGTGTCAGCACGATCTTATGTTCATGTCGCAGCAACGTCTCACCTCCTTTGCATTTCGGTCAGTTTTGCTACAGTTGGTTCTTGTATTATAGCAGATATTGTGCAATTTGTAAAGGGGAACACAGGACATTTTCAAAAAGAAGAAAACATTTTGGATTTTCCCGCAAATGATCAAAAATTATGATTACTTTTTTTATTTTTCCTCTTGACAAACGCCCTCTTGCGTGCTATAATCTGTAAAGCGTTTTGCTTTACACCTTGTTTTGATCGTTTCGGGAGGCGTCATGTTTACAAAAGACCTGAGTGTTGCATATCTCTTGGACTTTTACGGCGACGTGCTGTCCGACCGCAAAAGAAGCGTACTGGACGATTATTACAACAACGATCTTTCCCTCTCGGAGATCGCGCAGGAGCTTGGCATTTCCCGCCAGGGCGTCCGCGAGCTGATCAAAAAGGCCGAAGAGGAGCTGAATTTCTACGAGCAAAAGCTGCATCTGGCACAGCGCTTTGGCGAGGCGGGTGAGCACGCCGCCGCGTTGCGTGCCATGGCCGTCGCGCACGCGCTGCCCGACGAGTTTATCAGAGAAATACGGGCGCTGGAGGAATGCATCGGCTGACTCCGCCCGTGACGATACATTTGTAAAGAAGGAGGGACGTTATGTTCGACGGTTTGAGCGAAAAACTCAATAATGCCTTCAAGCGTCTGCGCAGTAAAGGTAAGCTGACACCCGACGACGTCAAGGTTGGCATGCGCGAGATCAAAATGGCGCTGCTTGAGGCCGACGTCAACTACAAGGTCGTCCGCGACTTTATCAAGACGGTGTCCGAGCGCGCCGTCGGCGTTGAAGTCCTCGAATCCCTGCTGCCCGGTCAGCAGGTCGTCAAGATCGTCCACGAAGAGATGATCGCGCTGATGGGCGGCTCGCAATCCAAGCTGACCATCGCGTCCAAGCCCCCCACAGTGATCATGATGGTCGGTCTGCAGGGCGCGGGTAAGACCACCCACGCCGCCAAGCTGGCCAATATGTATAAAAAGCAAGGCAAGAACCCTATGATGGTCGCCTGCGACGTTTACCGTCCTGCGGCGATCCGTCAGCTTGAGGTGCTGGGCGAGCAGCTGTCCATTCCCGTCTTTTCGATGGGCACGGGCGTCTCTCCCGTCAAGATCGCACGCGAGGGTCTGAAAGAGGCAATACGCCGTGGCTGCGACATGGTGTTCATCGATACCGCAGGTCGACTCCACATCGACGAGGAACTCATGGAGGAGCTGAAAAAGATCAAGGCCGAGGTCAACCCCACCGAGATCCTGCTCACCATCGACGCCATGATCGGTCAGGATTCGGTCAACGTGGCCGAGAGCTTCAACGAGCTGCTTGACATCACGGGCGTGATTCTGACCAAGCTGGACGGCGACACCCGCGGCGGTGCGGCGCTGTCCGTCCGGCACGTTACGGGCAAGCCCATCAAGTTCATCGGCGTGGGCGAAAAGATGGACGCCATCGAGCCTTTCCACCCCGATCGCATGGCCAGCCGTATCCTCGGCATGGGCGACGTGCTGACCCTTATTGACAAGGCACAGCAGCAGTTCGACGAGAAAAAGGCCGCCGAGCTGGAGCAAAAGCTTCGCAAATCGCTGTTCACGCTGGACGATTACCTCGACCAGCTCGGGCAGATCAAAAACATGGGTAACATCGAGCAGCTCATGGGCATGATCCCGGGTATGAAGCCGGGCGCGCTCAAGGACGCCAAGATCGATGAAAAAGCCCTGGCACACACCGAGGCCATCATTCGCGCGATGACCATGAAGGAGCGCGAGCATCCCGAGATCATCAACGCCTCGCGCAAGATCCGCATCGCCAAGGGCAGCGGAACGAGCGTTGAGGACGTCAACAAGCTGCTCAAGCAGTTCGAGCAGATGAAAAAGATGATCAAGCAATTCTCGGGTGGCGGCGGCAAGAGAGGCCCCTTTGGCAAGATGAAAATTCCGTTCTGATTTCACGGATTTTTATAAAAAATTAAAAATAAAAAACAAAAACATTTGGAGGAAACAAACCATGGTAAAGATCAGACTGAAGAGAATGGGTATGAAGAAGGCTCCCAGCTACCGCGTTGTCGTTGCTGACGAGCGTATGCCCCGCGACGGCCG
>JAEIGA010006251.1_pt1 | contig 18132 bp, 16 predicted proteins | sample 9270691 | NCBI WGS metagenome assembly JAEIGA01 (sample SAMN17057246, study PRJNA624740) | gut metagenome | biome: biome; isolation source: fecal sample | host: Bos grunniens | place: China: Xizang | collected 2019
GCTTCATTACCATGGCATTCGCTCAAATTCTTGAGCCTGTTAAATGGGATGCCCAAATCAGTCAAGATGGTAAAAATGCAGAGATTACATTAACTGCTACTATCGATGACACATGGCACATCTATGGTTTGGAAGAGACTGACAAAGGTCCTATCGCAACCAAAATTGAATTCAACAAACTTGTTGGCGCAGAACTTAATGGTGAACTCGAAATCAAAACAGAAGCTCACACAATCTTCGACAACATGTTCGAGTGCGAAATCACTTCATTTGAAAAAACTGCAGTGTTTGCACAAAAAATAAAAATTACTGACGAAAATTGGGGCGTTGGCGTGGCTGCTTCTGGTCAAGCTTGTTCAGAAGTAGTTGGTTCTTGCCTTCTTTTTGGTCCATACAACTTTGCTTTTGGTCCTAAAGCAAACGAACCAATGCTTATCGCAGAAGAAGCTACAACTGAAACTGCTGTAGAAGAAGCTGCTAATGACATCTACACTCCTGTTATCGACGAACTCAAAACTTTCGGTGAAACTACTAATACTTCAGATTCTTCATTGTGGGCAATCTTTATTCTTGGTTTCCTCGGTGGTTTTGTAGCTTTGTTCACTCCTTGCGTATGGCCTATCATCCCTATGACAGTTTCATTCTTCTTGAAACGTTCAGGTGACAAAGCTAAAGGTCGTCGCGATGCTTTCACATACGGTGCTGCTATCATTATCATCTATTTAACTCTTGGTCTTTTGGTGACTGGTATCTTCGGTGCATCTGCATTGAACGCACTCTCTACTAACGCTATCTTCAACATCATCTTCTTCTTGATGTTGGTTGTGTTTGCAGTATCGTTCTTCGGTGCATTCGAAATCACATTGCCAGCTTCTTGGACATCTAAAATGGACGCTAAAGCTGAAACTACTACAGGTTTCATGTCAATCTTGTTGATGGCATTTACTCTTGTACTTGTTTCATTCTCATGTACAGGTCCTATCATCGGTACATTGCTCGTTGAAGCAGCTCAAGGTTCATGGATGGGCCCTGCTGTTGGTATGTTCGGTTTCGCTATCGCATTGGCATTGCCATTTACTATCTTTGCAATGTTCCCTTCAATGTTGAAATCAATGCCTAAATCAGGTGGTTGGTTGAACTCTGTAAAAGTAGTTCTAGGTTTCTTGGAACTTGCATTGTCACTCAAATTCTTATCAGTTGCTGACTTGGCATACGGTTGGGGTATCCTCGACCGCGAAACATTCCTCGCTTTGTGGATCGTTATCTTCGCATTGCTCGGTATGTATCTCCTTGGTAAAATCACATTGCCACACGATGACCAAGTTGAACGCATCGGCGTTGGTCGTATGATGTTGGCTTTGATTTCATTTGCTTATGCTATCTATTTGGTACCTGGTTTGTGGGGTGCTCCTTGTCGTTCGGCTTCAGCATTCGCTCCTCCTTTGACAACTCAAGACTTCAACCTCTATACTAACGAAGTTCACCCTGATACTCACGACTACGAAATCGCTATGCAAATGGCTCAAACTGCAGGCAAACCAGTATTGGTTGACTTCTCAGGTTTCGGTTGTGTAAACTGCCGTAAAATGGAAGCTTCTGTATGGACTGACCCTACTGTTGCTGGTATGTTGCAAAACGACTTCGTACTCGTTACATTGATGGTTGACGACCGTACTCCACTTGCTAAACCATTCGTTGTAACTGAAGGTGGCGTAAGAAAAGAATTCACTACTGTAGGTGAGAAAAATAGCTACATCCAACGTAGCAAATTCGGTGCTAACGCACAACCATTCTACGTTGCTATCGACGCAGAAGGTAAACCTCTCAACAAATCTTACGCATTCGACGAAAACCCAGCTAACTTTGTTGAATTCCTCAAAGAAACATTGAACAACTACAAAAAATAATGGTCAATATTGACTACATTATATAGTAGAGACGCAACATTTTGCGTCTCTACTTTTTATAGTGCCAATATGTCACACTTACAATTTGGCAATGTTTTTGATATAAGAAATATCAGATTATAAATTTTACAATGATATGAAAAAAGAAAAAGAAACACTCAACGAGACACAAGACTCAAAACAAGAAACTCAAAACACGCAAGAACAAAATGTAGAGACTCCAGAAACTGCTAATACGAATACAGAAGAGGTTAATGAGTGGGAAAAGAAATATAACGACATCAATGATAGTTACTTAAGATTGATGGCAGACTTTGACAACTATCGCAAACGTACCATCAAAGAGAAGGCAGATTTGATTAAAAATGCTGGTGAAAGAATTATCACTGACTTTTTGCCTATCGTTGACAATTTTGAACGCGCATTAGAGAGCATGAAGACTGCAGAAGATGTAGATGCTGTACGTCAAGGTGTTGAATTGATTTACAATCAAGTGATGTCGATGATGAAAGCAAATGGTGTAGCTGTAATCGAAACAAAAGATGCTCCGTTCGACACAGAATACCACGAAGCTATAACGACAATCCCTGCTCCTACTCCAGAATTGAAAGACAAAATTGTAGATTGCACTACAAAAGGTTATACAATGAACGAAAAAGTTATCCGCCACGCAAAAGTTGTTGTTGGAGCTTAAATTAGTTACTAGTTAGTAGTTAATAGTTACTAGTTGGTGATGAAATAAAGCACAATAAAAATAAAATATATGAGTAAAAGTATAACATTTGACAAAAGTAAAGCTTTTGCATTAAGAATTATAAAATTATACAATTATCTAAAGGTTACTCATAATGAATTTGTTTTATCAAAACAAATACTTCGCGCTGGAACTTCAATCGGTGCAAATATAGCAGAAGCAGAATTTGCTATTAGCACTAAAGATTTTTTATCAAAATTATATATAGCACTAAAAGAAGCCGCAGAAACAAAATATTGGTTAGACTTATTAAATGATGCGGAATATATTACAAAAGAACAATTTGACTCTATAAACTCAGATTGTGAAGAAATAATCAAATTATTAACAAGCATAACAAAAACAACAAACCTAAATAATACAAAAAACTAGAAATTAACTAGTAACTACACACTAGTAACTAGTAACTAAAAAAATTATGTCAAAAAGAGATTATTATGAGGTGTTAGGTGTACAAAAAGGTGCATCTGACGACGAAATAAAAAAAGCATACCGCAAAAAAGCTATTCAATATCACCCTGACAAAAATCCAGGAGATAAAGAAGCGGAAGAGAAATTCAAAGAGGCTGCTGAGGCATACGAAGTGCTTAGCGACCCTGACAAACGTGCTCGTTACGACCAATTTGGTCATGCTGGCATGGGTGGTGCTGGAGGTTTCGGCGGAGGCGGTATGAATATGGAAGACATATTCTCGCAATTCGGCGATATATTTGGTGGACACTTTGGTTTTGGTGGTTTCAGCGGTTTCGGCGGAGGCGGTGGTTCTCGTCAACGTGTCAATCGTGGCTCTGACCTACGTGTTCGTGTCAAATTGACATTAAAAGATATTGCCACAGGCTGTGAAAAGAAAATTAAAGTCCGTAAAGCTGTAACTTGTACCCACTGCGGTGGCTCAGGAGCAAAAGACGAACATAGCACTACTACTTGTCCAGAATGTGGTGGCTCAGGCTATGTAACTCGCGTACAACGTACAATTCTCGGCAATATGCAAACTCGCACTACCTGTCCTAAATGTGGTGGCGAAGGCAAAATTATCAAAGACCAATGCCCTCACTGCAAAGGCGAAGGCGTAACTATGCAAGAAGAGGTAATTACAATCAACATTCCTGCAGGCGTAGCAGAAGGCATGCAACTCAGTATGTCGGGCAAAGGTAATGCTGCACGTAGAGGAGGTATTCCTGGCGATTTGTTGATTGTAATAGAAGAAGAAAAACATCCAGAACTCATCCGTGACCAAAATAACCTTATATATAACCTTTTACTTGACCTACCTACTGCCGTATTGGGTGGTATGGTCGAAATCCCAACTATCGATGGCAAAGTAAAAGTAAAAATTGACAAAGGCACACAACCAGGCAAAGTGCTTCGTTTACGCAACAAAGGTCTTCCTGATGTTAATCGTTATGGCACAGGCGATTTATTAGTAAACATCGGAGTATATATTCCAGAAGATTTATCGTCAGACGAAAAGAAAACATTCGAGAAATTAAGTGAATCGAAAAATATGAAACCTAATGCTTCTGCAGCAAAAAATTTCTTTAACCGATTCCGCAATTTATTTGAATAATATATTTGAAATTTTAACAAAAAAAAGAGACGCAAAATACTGCGTCTCTAATATTATAAGCACTTTCTAATATTAAAGTTTAGCGTTCAATGCAGAACCTGCTTTAAATTTAACAGATTTTTTAGCTGCAATAGTAATTTTAGCACCAGTAGCAGGATTTACACCTTGACGTTCAGCACGTTCAACAACAGAGAAGTTACCAAAACCAAGAAGAGCAACTGTATCGTTAGCAACAAGAGCTTCTTCAATTACTTCTAACGCAGCATCAACTGCTTTTTTAGCGTCAACTTTAGTAAGATTTGCTTTAGCGGCAACTGCAGCCGCAAGTTCTGTTCTGTTCATTTTTTAAAAATTTAAAGATTATTATTGATGTTCGTAAAAAAGCATAACTTTACGATGCAAAAATATATTAAATTATTGATATAGACAAATTTTTTGAATATTTTTTTGTATTTTTTTTATAAAAAAAACTTAGTATAACAAAAAATATGTTGTAAAACATATAAATATGGCATATTTTTAGTAAATTTGCGAAATAAACGATAAAAATATGAATTACAATAGAAGTTCATTTTTAGGCAATATACCGCCTGCTGTACTCAATTTAATGATTATCAACCTACTTTTCTGGGTTGCATCACAAGTTTTACCATCTACTTTTGGCATAGATTTGGTGAATTTGTTGGGATTACATTATTGGTTTTCTGAAAAATTCAATCCCCTACAACTCATAACATACATGTTCTTACACGACACAAGTAGCATAAGCCACTTGTTTTGCAACATGTTTGGCGTATGGATGTTTGGTCGCACACTTGAACAAGTATGGGGAGCAAAAAAATTCTTGTTTTTCTACTTTGTTACAGGTATAGGAGCTGGAATTATACAAGAATTGACATGGATGATAGACTTGCACGGAATTACAACAGCAATGAATACTGCTATTGCCGAAAATTCGGGTGAAGCATTAGTGCCATTTAGCAGTATGTTCACCGGTGGAAACATAGCCAATGCTACAGCAATGGATGTTATAAGACTAAAACAACAGATATTTAATGCACATGTAACAGTGGGTGCTTCGGGTGCTTTGTTCGGAATATTGTTGGCATTCGGATGGTTGTTCCCAGAAGCAAGAATGGGACTCTTGTTTGTACCAATAATGATTCCAGCACGTATTTTCGTAGGCATATATGCGGCATTTGAACTATTCTTCGGAGTTACAGGCTTTGCTTTCGACAATGTGGCACACTTTGCTCACTTAGGCGGTATGATATTTGGTGCTATTGTTTTGTGGATTTGGAAAAAACAAGGAAAACTTTATTAATAAGGAACAGGAAATAAGGAACAAGGAATAGGGAACAAGGAATAATACATAATTAACCTATAACTTCTAAACTCTAACCTTTAACATGAATTGGAACGATATAAAAGCTTTTTATTTGAGGGGAACTTCGTTGATGCGATTGATTTACATCAACGTGGGTGTCTTTGTATTGATTAAGGTGATTTCGCTATTTTTGATATTATTTAATATCAACACTACACTGTTCACCACGTATTTAGAACTACCATCTAATTTGACGACTTTGCTATATCAACCATGGGGAGTAATTACATATATGTTTTTACATGCTGATGTGATGCACATATTTTTTAATATGATTTCACTCTATTGGTTTGGACGCATTGCCTTGGAACGTATATCTCAAAAGCAATTAGTAGCACTATATATATTAGGTGGATTAGCAGGAGCTGCATTGTATCTATTATCGTACAATTTATTCCCCTATTTCTCAGGTGCAGTACACAATAGTTATTTATTAGGTGCATCGGGAGCTGTTGTGGCTATCTGCGTGGCAGCAGCAACTTTACAACCAAACTACCCTATCAGATTGATGTTTATAGGCGAAGTGAAATTAGTTTGGTTAGCTACAGGCATGGTTGCAATCAGCCTATTTGGTATCACAGGCAACAATGCAGGCGGTGAATTTGCACATATCGGTGGGGCTATATTAGGCTACTTCTATGCCAAAGCATGGATGAGAGGCAAAGATTATTCACGTCCTGTTACATCGGTAATCAATTGGCTGACAAATTTGTTTAAACGCACACCTAAGATGAAAGTAAATCAAGGTGGACGTCAGACCGCTACTCGAATGAAAACCGATGCAGAATACAATAAAGAAAAACGAGCTAATGAAGCTGCTATTGATGCTATCTTAGACAAAATAAAACAACGTGGGTATGAGAGTTTGACTGCAGATGAGAAAAGAGAGTTGTTTGATAGAAGCAAGAAATAATGAGGAATGAGGAATGAGGAGTGAGGAATGAGGAGTGAGGAATGAGGAGTGAGGAATGAGGAGTGAGGAATGAGGAGTGAGGAATGAGGAGTGAGGAATGAGAAGTGAGGAATGAGGAATGAGGAGTGAGGAATGAGAAGTGAGGAATGAGAAGTGAGGAATGAGGAATGAGGAATGAGGAATGAAGAGTGAGGAGTGAAGAATGAGGAATGAAACTAATAACTACTAACTAGTAACTACTAACTAGTAACTACTAACTACTAACTAGTAACTACTAACTACTAACTAAAATAAAATGCTGCGTAGTTTTGTGAAATATATAATGATTGCCGTGACTGGAGCGATAGTGCTATGCTATGGCTTAGGATTATTGGCAGGATGGGTATCGCCTGAAAAGTGGGCATTACCTACCTATTTTGTCATGGCTATGCCTATATGGATTTTATTGATGTGGTTTATTACAATATTTTGGGCTTTATTCAAAAAATGGGGATATATGTTGGTTTTGTGCGGTGTAATGGTATTAACATTCGGACAATGGAGAAAGGTCATTACCATAAATAAGCCTTTTAAAAGTCAACAGATATTACCCCCCTCCCACGATGGGGCACTCCCCCTAAAACAGGGGGAGAATATGCGAGTAAATGGTCAACAGTCAATGGTCAAAATATTAACATTCAACACTCACATATTTAATAATCACAAAGACAATAGTTTTGAAAAAGTTGCAGAATTTATAAAAGAAAGCGATGCTGATATTGTATGTCTGCAAGAGTTTGGTCACTTTTATAGATATGGAACTTCAAAACAAGAGATATTGAAGTTTTTTGATTCGATATATCCTTATCGCCATTTGTGGTTTAAGAATCAGCACAAATGGGGAGAAAATGGTTTAGCTACTTTCAGCCGTTACCCAATAATAAAAAAGAAAAAGATTGAATATAAATCGGCTGATAATATTAGTATTTACTCAGATATTGTAATAAATAACGATACAATAAGACTGATAAACAACCATTTAGAATCAAACAAATTAAATCAAGAGGATCGAGAAATAGCAAAAAAAATAATGGCTGAGGGCAATAGCAGACAAGAAAAGATAGATGCAGGATTGAAGGTCGGCTCGCGATTAGTGTCAGGTGCAAAAAACAGAGTACAACAAATTGATGCTGTAAAAAATGCAAAAGAAGAGACAAACCATAAGATAATAGTTGTAGGCGATTTCAACGATGTACCGTTGTCATATACATACAACAAAATTTGTGGTGATTTACAGGATGCATACGCCAAAGGTGGCTCTTGGGGATACCATTGGACCTATAATAAAAGTGCTATGCTATTTGCTATTGACCATATATTAGTTGATAAAGAATTCGAAGTCGTTAGTAGCAAAGTACATCGCGAAATGAAAATTTCGGACCACTACCCTATGAGTTGCACTATACAGTTGAAAGTTGAAAGTTGAAAGAGCCATGCGGCATTAACCTCTAACCTTTAACCCCTAACCTTTAACCTAATAGCCAATAACCTCTACCTACTAACTACCAATAACAAGTAGGGACGCTCGGCTCGAGCGTCCGCATGATTCAAATGATAGAAAAAACACACAAAACTCGTTGTGGCACTATTCATTATTGGGTGAACACGAAGAAAGAGTCACAGATGTCTTTGGTTTTTCTGCCGGGCTTGACAGCTGACCATAGGCTATTTGACAAGCAGATTGAATTCTTCGAGGATAAATACCATGTTTTTGTATGGGATGCGCCAGCACATGCTTCATCTTGGCCATTCGATTTTTCATTCGATTTGAAAGATAAGGCGATTTGGTTAGATGAAATTTTTCAAAAGGAAGATATCAACTCTCCCGTTATCGTCGGACAATCGATGGGAGGATATGTTGGAGATGTATTCTCAATTATTCCCCAACAAACTTAAAGGATTTATATCTATCGATTCTGCTCCACTGCAAAGAGAATATGTAACAGCAGCGGAAATTTGGTTGTTGAAAAGAATGGAGCCTGTGTATAGATACTACCCATGGGAAATGTTATTGATACAGGGCACTAATGGAGTTGCCACATCAGAATATGGAAGACGATTGATGCGTAATATAATAATGGAATACGATGGCGATAAAGAGAGGTATGCACGAATATCAGGGCATGGCATGCGAATACTTGCCGAGGCAATGGAGATGAATTTACCATACGAAATAAAATGCCCTGCGCTGTTGATTTGTGGTGAAAAAGATATGACTGGCTCCTGCATTAGATACAACAAGGCTTGGCACAAAAAAACAGGTATTCCACTTGAGTGGATTAAGGGGGCGGGCCATAATTCCAATACTGATGCGCCTGATATGGTGAATGAGTTAATAAATTGTTTTGTAGAAAGATTAAAATAAAATCCGAATAACTATTGGTTATTTGGATTTTTTGTTTTAACTTTGCGACATCTTTATGAGATAGTTCACACTGAGTAGCGTTCTCAGGTGGTTTTGTTAAAGCATTTTTGCTTTGTTCTTTCTTGTATCGAAAATTTGGCGATTTAAGGTTATGAAAGAATAAGTTAAAAAATGCCCATTGCGTATATATAGCGTGGGCTTAACTTATTCGTATAACCGAGGTCACGCCAAATACCTGATACAAGCGAGAAAGTTGAGTTCTCGCTTTTTTTTTATTTTAAGATCAAATAGTTATGAAAAAGTTTACTCTTTTATTTTTGGCGGTTGTTGCCATGATGGTGGCAATGCCTATGTTTGCGCAAGATCGCAACAATGAAGACTCGGTGATTATTAAAGGGGATTCTCTACTTACTGAGAAATGGATACGTTCAGTTTATGAAGAGAGTTTTTCAAATTCTGACTTTGGAGGTTCTGGTCTTGTTCGTGGAATGGATTCGTGGAACGGAAATATGTACTTTCCATTACGAGGTACACCAAATTCTATTATCGTGATAGATGGAGAAACAGGGAGTAAAAAATACACAATAACTTTACAAGATGATATTTTTTCTGGGGTTACTTTAGCCAATAATGACCTCAATTTTGATTCTGTAGGTAATTGTCTTATTGGCAGTTGCTCTGAAGCAAATAAGATTTTTTTGATTTATAAAGTTGATTTAACAACAGGGACTACTACCGAATTAATAAATTCAATTGTTTCATCTCGTGTTGATGCATTTGATGTTTGTGGAGATGTTAATTCTAATGCTATCATTATGGCTACGAGTAGTTCTGGTAACAAATGTTTTCGCTGGGTTATAACCGATGGCATTGTTGGTAATATGGAAACTCTGTCTTTACCTTTTATTTCAGGTAATGGTGCTAGAGTTCATATTGTTTCGGAATCACTATTTTTTGTTGATGGAAATAGTATTTGTCCCATACTTTGTGAATTAAATTCAGGTTCAATATCAGCGGTAAGCAAATTTGAAGATAATCCAACAACATTAGCACATAATATAGGGCATAATGGATTTGAACAATTTCAACTTGTTAATGAAAACGGTGATATTGAATATTATGCAATAATGGCAGCTACTAGTACAGCAATGAGCCCTGAATCAACTTACTTCTTAATAAAATACAATTATGAAGATAAATCAACTTTGTTAAGCAAAGCAGAGGTTCTTTATCAATTTCCTGAAAATGGTTTTGGTAATAATACCAATGCACATCGCACATCAATTGCAAGTGTGGATGTTATTGGTAATAGAGCAAATATTTATCTTTATGTCGGAGAAAATGGATATGCTAAATATACTTTTTCTAATGGATATTTTATACCAGACAATTTAGTGGTAGAACCAAACAATAAAGAATATGGATACACAAAAGGAAGTGGCTTGTATGAAAAAGGCGAAAAGATAACAATTCAAGCATTCAACTATAACGGATATATTTTTAGTCATTGGGATGATAATATTAGTGATAATCCTCGAACAATTACAATAGATACTGACTCAATAATTAAAATTACAGCTATTTTTGAAGAGGATACAAGGGAGACAAAATTGAATGGATTGTTTTCTGTAGCAAAAAATAAATATGTTACTTTTTCGCCTGGAAATTTGCAATATAAATCAACCCTTAAAGCTTGGAGATTTGCAGAGAATCAATATGATGTAATAGGTTATGATAATAGAAATATTTCTGCAACATGTTATAATTGGATTGATCTTTTTGGCTGGGGGACATCGGGATATAATAATAAATACCCTGAAAATATGCGATCTGACAATTCTGAGGATTATGGAGACAGCAATAATGATATTGCCAATACCAATTATGATTGGGGTGTATTTAATGCTATAAGCAACGGAGGAAATAAAGCAGGTATATGGCGTACATTGACAGCTTCGGAATGGCAATATATAATCAAAGATAGACCTAATGCATCTTTGCTTTATGGCTTAGCTCAAATTAATGGTATAAATGGCGTTATATTATTACCCGATAATTGGGAACCTATACCAAACATAAATTTCGTTTGCTATGATTTAATTGTAGAAAATAGAGTTGTTAATATTTACTCATTAGAACAATGGGAAATATTAGAAAATACAGGGGCTATATTTTTGCCTTTAGCTGGACTTAGAGATGAATATGACAATGTTTTATTCCAAAATACCATAGGAGTATATTGGTCTTCTTCTTCTAGTTCATATACAACAGCTTATGGCTTATATCTTGATACTATAGAAGTAAATTCAAACTATCATAATTTTAGAGATATTGGTCGTTCTGTTCGTTTAGTTAAAGATATTATAATTACATATAATGTTGTAGTTAAATCAAATGATAAAACTATGGGTAATGTAAGCGGTACTGGTGAATATAACCATGGGGCAGAAGTAACATTAACTGCTACACCTAATACAGGTTATGAGTTTGTTCAATGGAGTGATGGCGTTACAGATGCTACTCGCGTAATTGTTGTAACTGAAAATATTGAACTTGTAGCTGAATTTAGAGCTATTTCGATTGGCACCGATGTAGATGATACTCAAACTCAGAAAATGAGAGTTTACACTAAAAAACAAACTCTTTATGTAGAGGGTATTGAAAGTGAATATTATGTATTTGACGTTACAGGAAAAGTGACATATTACGGAAAATTACCTATGATAACATTACCATGTGGAGTTTATATAGTTACAACAGATAATGGTACAGAATATCAAAAAGTGATAATCAAATGATATGGGTATATAAAAAAAGAGTGACTAATAAATCTATTAGTCACTCTTTTTTTGCTTTTTATTTTTTTAAAGCAAAAAAGGTTATCCCAAATTAACGTTAATTTATCGCTATTTTTTCGGCACAACGAACATCTGCTCCTGCAGGGCCAAGTGTACGAATAATATGGTCGTAAGATTGAAGAATATGCTGACGGCGGTCGTCATCAGTAAGGATTGAGCGAAGTTCGGCATCAGTGCAATCGAGAGTATAGTTGTGCGCTAATAATTCGGTAACAACTCCACTCTGAGCAATAATATTAACCAACGACACCCACTTAGTTTTTATAAACAAAGGCTTAAGCATCATAGTAAATCGACCGCCAAAAACCTTATAAACTACAACTTGCGGAACTCTGAAAAGTGCAGTCTCAAGCGTTGCAGTACCTGAATTTACGATAGCAGCTCGAGCAATAGACAAAAGCGAATATGTTGAAGCGTACAACAATGTTATCCTACATCTCGTGTCTCGTGTCTCATGTCTCAAAATCTCTTTATAAAACTCAGATTCGATACCTGGAGCGGCTGCAACAACAAATTGATAATCAGAATAGCGTTCTGCTAATTGCACCATAATAGGCAAACACGAACGAATCTCTTGTCGGCGACTTCCTGCCAACAATGCCACTACGGGACGCTCATCAAGTCCGTTCGTAGCACGAAATTGCGCCTCATCAAAAGGCTCAGCCATAAATGCCGCCACCGAATCAACCGACGGATTGCCCACATATTCAACCTTATAACCACGAGAACCAAACCACTCTGTTTCAAACGGAAATATCGTGAACATCCTATCCACATAACGCTTAATAGCCTTCAAGCGATACTCTTTCCATGCCCAAAGTTTTGGCGCAATATAATAATTAACCTCAACGGAAGGAAGGTGAGTTTTCACAAACTTTGCAAATCGGAGATTAAAACCTGGATAATCAATCAAAATAACCTTATCCGGAAAAAACGAAATCACCTCACGCTCGGCAAGTCGCTGAAGATGAAATATTTTACCTATATTAAGTAGCACATTCACAAAACCCATAAACGCCATATTGCGATAATGCACAATTGGCTCCGCACCCACAGCCTGAGCCATAAAATCGCCCCCAAAGAAACAGAATTGCGCTTTGGGGTCACGACGCTTCAACTCTGCAATCAATCGACTACCATGAAGGTCGCCTGAGGCTTCACCTGCTATAATAAAATATTTCATCTACAAGAATATATCAATTCAAGTCCGAAAAGTCTGAAAAGTCCGACAAGTCCGACCAACAACTTTACGAATTTATAACTACAAACAATGCCGATATCGCAATAAAAAGAAACAACGACGTAAACACCCCACGACAAGCACGCCACATCTCCCATGTATTCAACAAAAACACCGCTGCCATATCAGGAAATACCGATATACACAACAACTTGACAATCATACTATTTGTACTTGCCAAATCAAGAATCGTGCGGAGAGAAAAACCATCAAATGTATTGTTTTGTATAAACAAATACAACATCACAACTGGCATAATTAGCCCTATCAACATCCCAAACCAAAGAGTATCAAGCTTCTGTTTCATATAATTTAGACACGAGATATTAGACACGAGATATCTCTTCCTCATATTGTTTGCAAAATTCAAGAGCCTTATACGCTGTCATATCAAATTGCAATGGCACAACGGTAATATAACCATTTTCGATAGCGCATTGGTCAGCTTTCATATCATTGTCGTTAAGGAACATAAAATCGCCAATAAGCCAATAATAATCATTAGCACGAGGTGCATCTGTCTTACCAAAATCGTTAGCCCAACGACCCTCAGCCTGACGGCATGCACGAACGCCCTTCACCGCTCCTTTAGGAGCATTGACATTCAAGCAGATATCTTTTGGCATACCCGACTGGATTGTCTTAGCAATAATCTGCTCAAAATAAGGCAACGATGGCTCAAAATCGGCATCAGCAGCATGATCGCACAACGAGAATCCAATCGACGGAATACCATGCAAAGCACCCTCTATCGCAGCCCCAATCGTACCTGAATAGATAACATTGATACTTGCATTAGAGCCATGATTGATACCCGAAATCACAAGGTCAGGTTTCTCATCAAGCAACTGACTAATAGCCAATTTTACACAGTCTGCAGGCGTACCACTAACGGCATACTGAATAATATTTTCGACATCCGAAGGCACCGGTTTCACCGACACAGGCACTTCGATAGTCAATGCGCTTGACTGAGCCGAACGTGGTCCATTCGGTGCCACCACTACCACATTACCATACTTTGCCGCTACACGCGCAATTGTCTGAATACCTTTGGCTTGAATGCCATCATCATTTGTTATTAAAATCAAAGGCGTTTTCATTATTTATTTTTAATTTGTTTTGTTGTAAGATAGATAAATCCAGCCGTAAGAGCAACAAAATAGACCAAATCGCGACTATCAATCACACCTCGCGAAATTGATTTATAGTGTTCATTTATACCAAGTTGGCGCAACCAATAGGCAGTTTCGCCCGAAAATAGTGAGCCAAGCAATTCAAAACCATAGAAAAGCAAGAACGAGATAACCACCGAAGTAATAAAAGCCACTACTTGATTAGAAGTAAGCGAAGAACCAAAAGTGCCAATAGCTACATATACGGCAGCCAAAAATAATAAACCCATCCATGAGCCCCAAAAAGCTCCCGAATCGACATTACCCATCGGCTCGGCAAGAACATAAACCGACAAATACCACAACACAGAAGGCAACAAGGCAATAATTACCAACACCCAACCTGCTAAAGCCTTGCCAGCAACAATCTGAAATCGAGAAATAGGCTTAGTGAGAAGCAATTCGATAGTACCATTTGCTTTCTCTTCGGCAAAAAATCGCATCGTAATAGCAGGACACAAAAAAAGATAAAGCCATGGTGCTAAAAAAAATAAAACATCAAGCGAAGCATAACCACTATCAAAAACATTCCACTGACCAGGCAATACCCACAAAAGCAAAGCATTAGCAATAAGAAAAAGGACTATAACTATATATCCCGTAATAGACGAAAAAAAAGTCCTAAACTCTTTAGAAAAAATTATTTTCATATTTTTTGCTTGTATTAAAAAAAATTAGTATCTTTGCAAATCAAATTGTGTTAGTATATCTAATAATATAACCCCGAATAATGCTCGGCAAAGATACAAATTTTATTTTAAATTATGAAAAAGATTTTATCTATTTTACTGTTTTTTTGCATAATTTTCTCTATTTCAGCCCAAAATAACAATGCTGTAAAAGTTAAATTTTATGGTGGCTATGTATTACCAACAAATATATATAAGCAATTAGGCCCTAATGGTCCTGTATTAGGAGGCGAACTTAACTATGAAATTTTACCAACAGGCAGATATTCATGGGAAAAACATTGGGGTTATCCGACTATTGGTGTTGGTGTCTTAGGCGTAGATCTCGGCAATCCTCAACAATTAGGTATGATGATTGCTGCGTATCCATACGTAAATTGGAATTTTGTACGCACTGATGTTATTGAATTTGGATTGAAAACCGGTATGGGTGTTGCCTTCTTCAACAAAACCAATGCTGCCAATGGTGGTTATGTTGCAGCATATCTCTCTGCTGGCATCAATTTACAATTTAATATCAACAAAAGTGCCGCAATCACATTGGATGCAGGTTATAATGCAACAAACAATGGCGAAATATTCCTACCTAACTCAACAATGCAAATTGTTTATGGTTCATTGGGTTTCCGCTACAGAATGGGTAGCGCAACGTATTCTCAACCAAAAATGAGTAGAGCAGACAACCTTCCATATAAATTTATGATCAACGCATCTCTAGATGGAGGTTTCCGCAATGACAGACAAAACAAAATGCCTGAAGTACAATCAAATATACACGGTGATATTCTTTGGAAAATCACAAACTGTTATGCTTTAGGCCCTGGTGTTGATTTAGGCTTCACTCCTAATGGTATACGTTTAGGTCTCGCTATATCTAATGCATTCACAATGGGTCGTGTTACAGGCTTGATTGACGCAGGTTACTACCTTTACGATAAAGTTGCTCGCAACAATGGGCTTAAAGGTCTTTGGTATAAATTCGACCCAAATTATGTTGATGGTCCATTATACATGAGAGTAGGTTTGCGTGTTCGAGTATTCGATAATATCTTTGTTCAGGCAACATGTAAAACTCACCTCAGTCGTTTCGATTATATCGGATTTGGTGTTGGTTACTCTATTCCTTATTCAACTGCTCGCGGTAGCCGTTTCGGTGGCAGAACAAGCCGTTATGGTTACGGATATAGCCGTAGATAATAATGCGTAAAGTCTTTATTACTATACTACTTATAGCTGTTTCTATTTTCTCTTATAGCCAGCCTAAATCATTTGTATTCAAAACACAAATGATAGGTGGTAAAGTGATACCTATTAATAAAACATTGAAAAGCATAAATCCTAATCCTACATTAGGAGGAGAGCTTGCAATAGAATTTCCTTCATGGGACGAATACCCATGGCAACAATATTTAGGCAAACCGACTCTTGGAGTCGGTTTTGTTGGTTTAGACCTTGGCGATAGAAAAGTATTAGGACAAGCATTTGCTTTATACCCATATTTGCTAATAGATATTGTAAAAATCAAACACTTCGAATTGGATTGGAAAGTTGGTGCAGGATTAAGTTTTTTCAATAAAACGTACAATCGAGTTTTTGATGAATTCGGGAGTGATCCTGACTGGTCATATTATGGGCCAACATGCAACAATTTGATTGGTTCTATTGTAAATGTATATCTTACAACTGCTGCTCATTTCAATTTTCCAATAAAAAAAGGCTGGGCTGTACACGCCGATTTAGGCTATATGCACATGAGCAACGGGTCTGTATTACAACCAAATGGAGGTATAAACATTTTATATGCTTCGGTTGGTGCTTCATATAAATTAGACAAAGATTGCCTACACTGCAACCATAAGAAACAAAAAATATTTGGGCCTCTACCCTACCAATGGAGTATAAATATCACTGGTTCAGGAGGGTATCGCGAACTCTATTATGGCGATAATAAAGGTTATGGAGTAGGCTCATTACACGTAGGTGCTACATATAATATCTGCAATTGGTATGCTCTCGGTGGTAGCCTTGATGCTTTCTACGATGGCGTTTTCAATCAACAAGGAGGAACCAAATTAGAAGGATTGACTGCCGAACAACGAGAAGCTCAATTAAAACATACTCGCTTTGGTCGATATGTAATTATGAATGAGGATTTATCCAACAAATTCAGAGTCGCAGTAACTTTTAACAACGAATTCAAAGTTGGCAGACTAACCGCTATTCTCGATTGGGGTATATATCTTTACGACCCTATTCGACTTGCTTATTACACAGATGATACCTACAAACATAAGTACCAAAAACGTCCTTTATTATACAAATATAACATCGAAAAAGAGGATGGTTGGAACTATTTCCGACTCGGTGTGCGCTGTCGTGTATGGGACAATTTATATGTACAAACAACCGTAAAAACTCACTTGACAAAAGCCGAAATGATTGAATGGGGAATAGGTTATCAAATCCCTTTTAAGAAAAAATATAAAGAAAACGAGTTGTTTGAAACCCTTGATGGTTGGGGTATATATCATCATTAAAGGGTCGAAAGTTTAACCATTTATTGTAGGAACGCTCGGCTTGAGTGTCCACAAAAATCTATAATTACAGATTAAGAATTAACTATAAAATGAAACAGGTAAAAGAGAAAAACATGATTTTCGGCATTCGTGCCGTAATCGAAGCTATTGACGCAGGCAAAGAGTTAGACAAAGTTTTCATCCGTCGCGAAATGGGTGGCGAATTGGCTAAAGAGTTGTTCGACAGACTCAAAGATCTTCAAGTGCCTATCCAAAAAGTACCACTCGAAAAACTCAATAAGCTCACAATGAAAAACCACCAAGGCGTTGTGGCTTACCTCTCTTCTATCGAATATCAACGCATCGACAATATCATACCCGCTCTTTACGAAGCTGGCAAAGACCCATTTATTGTGATTCTTGATGGTGTTACCGATGTACGCAATTTCGGTGCTATCGCTCGTACTTGCGAATGTGCTGGCGTTGATGCTATCGTAGTGCCAATGAAAGGCGGTGCTGCAGCAAATGCCGATGCTATCAAAACTTCGGCTGGTGCATTACACGTAATACCTGTTTGTCGTGAAAATAGTCTTCACAACACAGTTTCATTCCTTCAAAAATGTGGTATCAAAGTGATTGCAGCATCAGAAAAAGCATCACACGATTATTCTAAGACAGATTATAAAGGCCCTCTTGCTATCGTGATGGGTGCAGAAGACGTA
>JAEIGA010006252.1_pt1 | contig 18131 bp, 11 predicted proteins | sample 9270691 | NCBI WGS metagenome assembly JAEIGA01 (sample SAMN17057246, study PRJNA624740) | gut metagenome | biome: biome; isolation source: fecal sample | host: Bos grunniens | place: China: Xizang | collected 2019
CAACTATTGGAAACATGCCACGGTTGATGATCTCGCCGATAAGGTGGATAAGGTCGATGGCAAGGGATTGAGTCAAGAGGATTTCACAACTGAATACAAGAACCGAATTCATGCGTTGGAATCTGAATTGGCACTTCTCAAGGAACAAGGTGTTGGTGGTGGAGGTGGATCTGTCGATCCCCAGTTGACTCAAGTCTCGTTCATTGGCGGGACAAGTGAAGAACCGCAAATGCTTCATCTGGATGCAGGCAAGATTTATGTAGCCACTGGACCGTTCCGTGCTATCCTTCCGGTCAATCCTCCGAATGGGTCAGTCATCCGACTCAGTGTTGAGACGGGTATGGAAGAGATGTGGGTTGATGCAACCGAAGAAACGACTATCAGCGGTACCAAGCAAGAAGTTGCTGCAGGTATGACTCCTGAAGGTCTTCTTATCAACAACGCAACTTACCAGTTCGTGTTCAATGCTGCTGCCAACAACTGGATCGTGTTCTAATATATTTTACGCCCCGAATATATAACAACAAACAACCATGAGGACAGAATATGTCTAATCTCACAGTGGACGTTACCACGTACATCCCTGCCGAAAACTTGGCATTGGTGTACAAAGAGAACGATGCATTCTTCTACAAGAATCATGATGGTCAGGTTGTAGCTCTTGCTGCCGAGGCTCTCACAGTCCTTGGTATCACACAGGCTAAACTGCCGACACTGGTCTTCGAAGAAGATGTGATTGACGCTGCTTCCAAAACAGTTGCTGACACAACTGGCGTGACAGTTGCTCTTGGTGTGAAAGCTTCCACCAAGTATGTTCAGCAGCTTAACAAGCGCAAAGTCGACAAGACTGATTTCTTGTCTGCTGTTGCATCCATCGAATCTTCCGCTACCGCTCTTGCTGGTCGTGTGACAGAAGCTGAAGGTGACATCGACACACTTCAGAGTGATGTTGCTGAAATCCAGTCTCAGATCGGTGGAGATGGTGAAGAAGGTGGCTCACTCGTCGATCGTATCGATGATCTGGAAGCTGCCACCAAGGTTGAAGTCACTGCAGGCACACCTATCGTTACGAACCTCGCTGCAGAAGGCGAAACCGAAGTCAACAAAATCAACCCTGCTTACCAGCCGATGGTTCAGTTCAACGGCGAGGACAAAGGCAATCTCGCTATGATCCTCAACGTTATCGGCGACGGTGCTCTCATTCCGAGTGCTGATGGCAAATCCCTCACACTCCGTATCGGTCCGAACCTGAACTCTTCAATCTACACCGAAGCTACTGGCGGTGTTACTGACGGTTCTGTCAGTGCCTCCTATGCTACTGGTATCACCAAACGCACTGTCGGTGCCAATGGTTCTATCGATACCTGGAAGAAAGGTACCAACACTGTCACTATCACATCCGCTGGTGAAGTTCACTTCGACAGTCTGACAGACACCTTCAAACTTACCGTTACTGGTAAAGATGCTGAAGGCAATGCCAAGACCTATGAACACACCTTCGGTCCTATCACCACCGCTTCCGCTACTTACACCGACAGCTATGTCGATGGTCAGAACACTATCGTTCGTGCACAGCTGACCACATCTGGTTTCGGTGCTGAAGCCAAAGCTGGTGCTACCGGTTACTCCGGCAAAGTTACAATTGTTATCAACATGCAGAACCTCGGCTTCGGCGATGGATTCATCTCCTTCAAAGTCGAACAGATCGGTACCAAACTCACCACTGGTGGTATCCCGACTTATGCTGTCAATAACAAATTCTATCTCATCAACGACACCACAACCAAAGCTAACGTCACAGCTGGCAGTGCCATCACAATCACTCCTACCGGTTCCAAAGTTATCTCTGGTGTGACTTACCTCACCGGCGCCAATGCGTCTCTGTCTGTCTCCGGTATTGAAAATGCTGGCTTGCCCGCAACTGGCAATGCCTCCAACAGTACTGTGACATTCACTCGCACTACTGCATGGGCTAACGGCAGTACAGCTGCCAAGACCACAACTATTGCCCACAACGGCACAACTGCTTCTGTTTCAGTTGCAGTCAATGATGGTCAGTTCGCTGCTGCCAGCTGCAAATATACAGTTGGATGTGCCAACTGCAATGGTGCTGGTACAACCACAACTATCGCTTATGATGGCGATCTTCTGGTTGACACAACCGCCACAACTGTAAGCACTGCTACAGTTGAGTATTTCAACGTCGAATCAATGCGTCTCACCAACGCTCTCGCAGCTTGGAACAGCTCTGCTTCTCTGGCTGACGGTGAAGCTGGTGCAGAAGGCCTTATGGTTGCCGATGGTGCTCTGAAATACCCCGCAGGTGATTTCACTGGATGCAACGATGGTCTCTCCATCGATCCTACTGGATCTGGCACACCTGCCGTGTTCGATGGCGACACACAGCCTGACTACAGCGAATGCTCTGGCGAACGTTCATTCGTTCGTAAGTTCACTCGTGCTGGTTCTCACGGCTCTGGTAAAATCAAATTCAAACACAGTGCCTCCATTGCCGCTGCTATCAAAGCAGGTACACTCAAAGTGTCTGTTGCCAAGACTGTCAACGGTGCTTTCGGTGGCAAATGGTATGACATCGGTTTCGGTTATGACAAAGTAACCGCAGGTGCTTACGTGCCTGCTGAAGAAGAATGCGGTAAATCCAGTTCTTCTTACAATGCTGGGGACACCACTATGGTGTTCGAATTCGCCGATGGCGACTCTGAAAACGATATCTACGTCAAGATTCGTATGACAGGCGCTGTTGCAACAATCACTGAGATGGAACTTCTCTAATAAGGAAAGGTGAATCATCATGGCTGTTTTCAATCTCGATGATAACGCGTTCTTGAGATCACGTTTCCAAGGACATGCTGCATCTCGTGTTGTTACCAAAACAACTCAGTCGCTGGCTCAGGCCGGTAACCTCGATGGTCACATTGTCGTTCACAGCAAAGTTTGGTCCGCCACCAACGATCAGTTTGTTAAACACACAACTGATGCAATGCGTGGTACCACCAACGGTTTGAACGCAACCATCGACCTCGTCACTATCTTCAAAGAGCTTGAAGGTACCGTCGCCTGCACAACTGATAAAGCTGGCAATCCGTTGCCCCCTAACCTCAGTGGCAAAGTCTATCGCAACCCTGCATATCCTGCTATCGAACTCTATGATGGCGTGCTCATGACAGGTGTTGCAGGATCCAACGCTGTTGGTTCTGGTGCCACTGCTCGTTATGAATCCTATGAAATCCTGAACGGTGCTGCCCGTGTCATGGACTGGATTCCGCCTACTGCCGTTGCTGATGGAACTTATCCGGTTGTTCCTGGTTACACCGGTCGTGTTGAAGTTTGTAAGGACGCTGCTCCTACTGCTTCTTCCGTCTGGACTGACCTCGAAAACTGTGGTGACGTCAGTGGTGCATGGGCTCTTGACCAGTCCAACTGGGAATTCGTGTACATGGCTGGTATGGTTAAATTCCATCCCGATTGCACACCCATTGGCAAAGGCTACAAGAGCATCCGTTTCACTGGTTTCAAATACATCGGTACCGTGCTGTCCGATACTCTGAGTTCACTTCAGACTCAGGTCGAACAGAACATCGGTGCTAACCTCACAGCTGTAACCAATCGTGTCACAGCTCTCGAAACAGCTACAGCTGACCTCCCGACCATCCGCACCAATATCGCTGGTCTCCAGTCTGACAAAGTTGACAAAGTCACTGGTTCAAGCCTTGTCGCTGATACTGAAATCAGCAAGTTGGCCCAGTACCCTGACTTCTCTGAAGTTCAGGCTGCTATTGCTGCCATGGCGGATCCTGATGAAGTTACAACTGCTATCAACGATGCGTTGACAGCTTACTACACTTCTGCACAGGTTGATGGTATTGTTGATGGCATCAACGCCAAACTCGTGAACGTCTTCAAGTACATTGGCGTTGTTGACAACGTTGCACTGCTTCCTGCTTCCACTGCAGAAGGTCTTGCAGTTGGTCATGTCTATCATGTCAGCAACGAATACAGCCTCACAACCGATGCTACATTCGTTGACGGTACCACCTACTACACTGTTGCTGATGGTGTTTACACTGCTGCAACTGTTACAGCTGGTGAAGATGTCACTGCTGAAACTTATTACGTCCGTCGTCAGCTCAATGCTGAGTATGCTTGGAACGGTACCCGCTGGGAAGATCTCGGTGGTATCATCGACCTGAGCGCTTATGCTACCAAAGCTTATGTTGATGGACTCGTCTCCGCTGAAGCAGCTACTGCCCGCGCAGCCGAACAGGCTAATGCTGATGCAATTGCTGGTGAAATCGACCGCGCCACTGGCGAGGAAGAACGCATCGAAGGACTGGTCACTGCTGAGGCAGGTCGTGCAGCAGGTGAAGAAGCACGTATTGAAGGTTTGGTCACAGCCGAAGCTTCACGTGCTGCTGGCGAAGAACAGCGCATTGAAGGTCTTGTGACCGCTGAAGCTACTGCTGCTCGTGCAGCTGAAGCTGCCAATGCTGCCGCCATCACCGCTGAAGAAACACGTGCCAAAGGCGAAGAAGGTCGCATCGAGGGTCTGATCACAGCAGAAGCCACCACAGCTCGCGCCGCTGAACAAGCTAACGCAGCTGCCATCACAACTGAAGCCGCGACCGCTCGTGCTGCCGAACAGGCCAATGCGAACGCGATCAGTGCTGAAGAACAGGCTCGTGCTGCTGCGGATGAAGATCTTCAGGATGCTATCGATGCCGAAGCCCAGACACGTGAATCTGCCGATAACGCGAACTCCACTGCTATCAGCAATGAAGCAAGTCGCGCTGCCGGTGAAGAGGCTCGTATCGAAGGCCTCGTAACTGCAGAAGCTGCAGCCGCCAGAGCTGCTGAAGGTGCCAACGCTACTGCTATCAGTAACGAAGTCACTCGTGCTACTGGTGAAGAAGCCAGAATCGAAGGACTTGTTACAGCTGAAGCTGCTACAGCACGTGCTGCAGAGGAGGCTAATGCCGCAGCTATCGCTGCTGAAACAGCTGCTCGCACAACTGCTATCAATGGCATCAACACAGCCCTTGCTGGCAAAACCAATGTCACCACTGTTCAGTACCTCACAACCGGCACCGACAATGCTCCTCAGGCTGTCAACCTCGTTGTCGACACCTGGTACATTGTCAAAGCTCCGTTCACAGGTACTCTTCCCACAGCTCCTGCTGATGGTACCATCATTAAAGTGAGTACCCTCGTTGGTGGAGACAAACGTCGCCTCGTTGCAGGCACAGGAGATACCATCCTCGGCAGCGCTAATCCGTGTGCCATCGGTATCACTGAAGACGGACTGTCCCTGGACACTGAGAACTACGTGTTCCTGTACATTGCAGCCGACCACAACTGGGTCGTTCTGTAATATACAACAAATGCGTAACATTATAAGAGAGGAGGTGGTTACCTCCACCTCCTTCTCTTTCTCATGTCTAAATAACCAAACGGAGGATACTCATGTCTACAGTGGTCACTATTGACTCAACAGCATTTGAATTGGAGGCAGGCAAAGCTTATTTGTTTGCAGACAATTCCGGTGCAGAGACCTTGTATAAGTATCAGTTGGCGTCAGGAACCACTGGAAACATTAATACAGGAGTTCTCACTGCATTAGGCGTTAAGGTGGCTGACCTGCCTGTTATTGTTTATCAGGCAGACCTCCTGAACAGTCTCAATGAAACCATTTCCTCTGTTGATGGTGTCACAGTAGCCAATGATGGCAAAGGTTCCGCTTCAGTTGAATATGTCAAACGAAGTGTTTCCACCAAACTTGAGAAGGCAGAGTTCCTGACAAAGACTGCTGTTATGGAGAAGAAGATTGCCGATCTCGAAGAGAACGGTGGTTCAGGCACTCCTGGTAGTCAGTCCCCTGCTGGACCGAGTATAACAGAGATTTATAATACAACAGATACCACAGCTCAGGTTGCTGTTACTGATGGTACCTGTTATCGCTACAAACTTCCTTTGTCAAGTCTTGTAGTTTCAAGTGTTGAGAGAGGCCTCAAAGGATCCTCCATGCTCTTCAAATGCCAGAATCGTTCAGCTTTGGCAGATCCTTCGGTCGTTAAGATCGGAGCTTTCGGTCACTGGTATTATAACGATGATAACGAATTCGTTAACAACTACACGGCTCCTCACGAATGGTCTATGGCTGTTGTTGACGGTACAGTTTCTGGCACTGCAAGAGTGTATGAAGCAAGCTTCACTGGAGCTGATCCTGGTATCGAAGATCCCAACAACTCGGGTCACGTTGGAGGGGTTCAAAGTGACAGTGCGAGCTGGTTGCTTCGTTGTGCGTTCAACACCGCAGCCAATAGATGGCAAATCACTGGCAGCTACAGTTACACACTTCCTGGTGAAGACTTGTTCGTTGTAACATTGACAACAGCTAATGGACAAACTGTTGATGTACCGTTGACCAAACAAAATGAGTTCAGTGGACAGGCTTGTATTCTTTACAGAAATGCCGACTGGGATCTCAGTCTGGTCGCTTATGACATTGGCTATCAGGAATACTACGGAACTGCTCTCATCAAAGGGTCGTTCTACTACAGTCCCAACATGGGTGATTACCCGAGCTTCTGGAGCAATGTTCTTGTTGACTTCCCGAATGCGTGGATGAACGGCATGAACACAGTTCTGAACTCCAACAAATCCGCATTTGACAACAATGTAACTGTTACACATGGTGGTGTCACATACACCACATTATCCAATAGTAACAGCGCATCTCACTGGTGCTACACTGAAACTTCAGTTGGTTCTACAGTGAGCGATACTGGTGTCATCATGCAGGCTGATGTTGGTGTTACTGAAATCGGTACGGATACATGGGCGGCTGTTGACGGTGGTGCTTATCTGCCTGGTGGTTACGGTGCTAACGAAGCTGGTTCAGGTGGTGATGGACTTGTTCCTTCACTCCGCAATGCCCACGTTGATATCTCTCAGAACACTATCTCGTTACCTCCATCGATCACGTTTCCTGCATCTTTGAATAAGATTGAGGACAAGGTGTTTGAAGCGAATAAAGCCTACTTTGTCAGTTTCTGGAATAACCTCCTTACTATTAAAGAGGTTGCACTCGGAAGTACTGGTGAAGTATGAACACAATACAGATAGACTGGCGAAATGACTCAACATCACTTCGTCAGTTTTATTTGTTTTAAATTAACTTAAATCAATATTCAAGGATGGTGTCAAATGATCTACGTAAAAGATGGGGTCGAGTTCGTGAACCCTCTTCGTGTAGGTGACTCATTAGTGTATAATCCGACAGAGGAGCAGCTCTTTGAAGCTGGATACACTCTCGTGCCGGATGCACCGGTGACACCGTCATCTACTCGAGAATTTTCAACACTTAAAATCGTTCGTGCATTAGGTGATGCATGGGGTCCTAAGAAGAATGTACTGATGCGAGAAGGACTGTATGAACAGTTCAATAACGCTTACGTGCTTCGTTCTGATGGCCCTGTCATGGTTGCATTATTCGGATTGCTTACTGATGCCGAACGACTTCTCATAGAATCCAAATGTCTTGCAGATGATGAGCTTTGTCCTATCAGCGACATTGCCGCACGTTGTTGTGGAACCAATGAATTTGTGGAGATCACAACAGTGCCTGCTCCTACTGAATTGGATGCAAACGCTCGTGAGCTTGTGTTTCCAAAGAACGGTGCTTACTTCAAGACCACGTTCACAGAAGATGAATCAAATATGATCACAGTTGTTCCGCCTGCTGTTGATAAGGAACGTCCTTATGTTCAGTGGCAGCTCGCTATTGATGCAGTTGATGGTAACAACGTGACTCAGTTTACATTCATCCTCGGTAACCTTGAAGTCATCGTCACTGGCAACACACCTGCTGAGTATCCGACTCAGTTGTTTGAATTCTATTATGACGGCGAACAGATTCGCTGTACACAGAGATCCTTGATTGAGCATGTTATCAATTACGGATCCGAAGAAGCTTGATTGAAAGTATAAACAGAACTCTCTACCTATCACAAGGTAGAGAGTTCTGATCTTATTTAAGTTATGCTTCTGTTTTGGGATAGATGGTATCAAGTTGTTTGATCAACTGATTGCTTGATGCTGTCTTGTCCTTCTCGATCAAGTTGGCAGTTTTGTTAACTGCGATATCTTTGCGATTTTGAATCATTTCGAGCAGGGTTTTAGCCAGTTTCGGAGTCATCACCACCTTGTTTCCAGTGGCAGTAACCCACTCACTCACGGTGATGTCAAGAGCGATGATCCGCATGTAATCTTCTTGTGCCTGCGATGTGGCTTTATACTCATTGTCTTCGAATACAATGTTATCCAACAGAGCGAGGTCACGTGATACTTTGCGATGCTCTTTAATGGATTCGAGAACTGTTTCACGATAGGTATCAATGACAAGACCTTCTTCAGTCCAATCCAGCCAATACATGACAGTTCTTGAATAAGGCATCTTGTCAAAAGTGTAACACCAAGCTGGGATCTCACCTATCTCATTCCATTGTTTAAACTCACGTGTCTTGGCGTTGTAAACTTCAGTACCTCTGAAATCAGGCACGATATCCCATTTATTGTGTTTGGGATTGAATACACAGATCTGGTGTTCTCCAACTGAAGAGAGATCAGGACCAATGTCTGTTGCATTGGCAGGGATCATCCATACATCATGTCCTTCGATTTCAGATGCACGAGGATCGAGTGTTGTGGGTACCATGCCTTTGTATTCCAATGTATCAGGATCATAGGCGTGCATGTTACGTACTTTCATTGTGTCAACTCCTTGTTGTATTTGTTATTGGGTTGTTTAATCATGTTTGATTATTGGAATCGCCGAGATGTTGATGGGTCTGTTTTCATTTGCAGTTGGCACAACTCGTGATGCATCGAAATTGAACGACTCATTGTTATGATCCTTAGAATTCATACCAGCTTGGTTGCTTTCACCACCACCACGAAATGCACCTGAATAACTAACCAATCCAGTATCATGACCAATTCCACTGATGGCACCAGTTATATTTCTTATAGCATCACCTTGTGTAACACCTGCCACAGATGAACAACGTATGAATCTCTTGGAAGTTGACATGTCTGGTATCTGTGCGGTATTATTCAATGCTTTATATAACTTCGGATATACTGTTGAGTTAAATGTAGCACCATTGCAAATGAACCATCCATCTGGTATGTTGTTAACGGTTCCCATCCAGTATCCAACGAATCCAACTGGAACTCCGGGTTCCACATATTGCGATAGATCACGTATCGCTAAAACTTTCTGTTTCATATTGTAAACTCCTTAATGGAGTTCTCAACATGATCTTTATTTAACCTTGATGATTGGGATCATATCCATGGAATATGGTGTAACTGTAGTTGCAGATGACTTGTACACTGAACTGCATCTTGATGCATAGAAGTTGAACACGTCATCTTTCATACCACATTCGTTTCCAACTTTAACTCCTTTGGCGGGTACATTTGTCGTGTTCTCGCGATAGAACGCTCCAGACAGTCCTGCTTCGTTGTCGTTACTTCCTGAATAATGCTGTCCTACACCTGGAAATGTTCCAGTTATATTAGGTATGCTTGCATTAACAGTGCTTCCTGCAGAACTGTTGCATCTCACATACTTCTTATCTACCATGTATGGTATCAAGAAGTTGTCACCACTTCCACCATATGTGTATCCTATGGATTTGAATAGCTCCGGATATAAAGACTTGTTGAGAGTTGCTCCGTTTGCTATTATCCAATCATCTTCGATTGCTGCAAGAGTCGCAGCTGTTCCCGGCCAATAAGCCATGGTACCGACCGGTACCCCCCCCCAATTTTGGATTTGATATCATCTCCAAATATCGGCAGGGTCTTCTTGTTCATATCACCCATTGTTGTCTACTCCTTGAATCATTGTTCAAGGAGGGACTCACAAGTGTCACTTTACTTTAATGATAGGTATGACTGTCATGGAGAATGGTTGGACTGTCTTGGAATTGCCGTATATCTTATTGCTTCTGGACGCACTAAACGATACACCAGTCCAGTTGGAACCACCAACAGGGCACTCCAAGTGATACGTGCCAGCTCGCTCATTTCTGAACGCGCCACCAACCCAAGCACCACCAGTGGCACCATGCAATTGTGCTTCTGTTCTGAAATGACCGGTTATATCAGGCAATCCAGCTTCTATAACCTTACCAGCATCCATAGTAGTTCCATATTGCAAGAACTTACCATCAGTTAGATCCGGCACGCAGAAACCGTTACCAGATCCTCCATAAGTGTATCCTATCACAGCAAATAGCTCTGGATAAAGTGACTTACTCAAAGTCCCTCCATTCGCTATTGTCCAATCACTTGTGATATTTGCGAGCGAACTCGCTGTCCCCATCCACGCCACAACAGTTCCGATTGGACACCCTGTTGGGGGGGGGGGTCATGTTGATCAAATGTTTAGCTTGCATTAATTGTGCTCCAGTTTGTATTTAAGTTATTGAGTCCCATTCTCGATGAACATCAAATTTTGATGTTAAAGATTAAGGAACTATGCTATCATAGCATAGTTCCTTACAGGATTTATCCACAACAGGGACTAATGGATCCAATATAACTTAAATTAACATAACAAATATGGAGTAAACTATCATGCCTGACATGAACAGAAAGATAATCGACTGGAGTAAAGCCAAGAAATGGGTGAGTGATACGTTCAGTTTGAACACTCATAATCACGATGACAGGTATTCGAAACTTGGACACACTCACGACGATACGATATACAGCTCAATGCCAGACTTCAGCAGAGCCATGTCGCTCGGTGCTCAAGAAGGTTGGAAAGTGACAGATGAAGAGTGCTATAAAGAATCAGGAACCGATGGCACTACACTTGGTGGATGCCCTTATGTGCTTAAATGCATCAACCCCTGTTATCTGTTCTTAACGCACAATGGCACGAGTATGGATGATGATGCGGAGTGGGCAATCTGGTGGGGTACCACTCGTAATCATGTTATCTGTTGTAACAAAGCGGCAGATCACAATTACAGATCAGTGATGACACGTCTTACTTCAGCCAATGGATATTCCACGTTGCAATTCGGCGTCAACTTCTTCGTTATTACGCATGATGCTGGTGGTGGAGATGCAATGGCCAATCATGTATTCCCAATGTCCAATAGAGGTTGGTGGTATCGTCCGATGATCGGTGGTGGTGGATCTGATAACGAGAACTGGGAATATTGGGATTACTTATTAGTGCCGTGTTTAGGCACTCCTAAAGGAACCATACTTGCAGAACGATACCAGTTTGTTGCAACCAACGGTGTGTCATCGTTACTTAACTCCAATCCGAGATATGGAACGATGGATGGTGATACTAATGTTATCACCTACTACAACAAGAACGGTGTTACAAATGCAACTGCAACTATCGTAAGACGTGCACCTGGTATATATCGTGCCAAATAACACAAGCAAATAACTTACAAGAACAAGAGAGTGCAAAACACTCTCTTGTTCTTCTTTTCACGCATTTTGCCATCTTATAACACGTCTAAACTACAAGGAGACATCAACATGCCTACAACTAAAAGTTACGATTTGTCTTCTATTTATATTGTTGACTCTGTACAAGAAAGAGATGAACTCATCAATCTCATACCTGTTATGAATCCAGTGACAGATATCGTTGTTATGGTGAGACCTCAACAATCTTCAACAACTATAGACAAACTCTATCATTATAATTACAACACACGGACTTGGTCCACACTTGCAGCCGGAGGCGGATCCGGGTCTGGTGAAGGTGGCGGAGGTACTGGAGGAGACACGGCTGTGAAGTACACTATCAATGGACAAGAAGCAGTTGAAGGCAACTTCACTATCACTGCTGCAAGTATAGGCGCTGCTAACAGACAGCACAACCACACTATCGATGAAATAACCGACCTCAGACAAGAGCTGAACAACAAAGCAGAAGAAGGTCATACTCACTCGTTTGTCACAGATGTGGCAGTTGGTGATAGATCCCTGCATGGTGCTCTTACATTGAGAGGTTCGGATCATCTCAACTTATCGGTACGAGGACAGGTTGTGACTATAACACCTGTGCCTTATGATCATGATGTTGCAGACTCGCTTAAAGATGCCAACTCCAACAAAGAGACCAAGATATTCTCAGGCACACAAGCAGAGTGGGATGCATTCACCAAAGACCCCAACTGCAGATACATCGTCATGATACATGAATAATAAGGAGCCTATTGATTATGGCTATCGAATTATATACCATTAACGGCAACTATCCGGATCGATGGTTCAATTTTACACTTGTACCAGAGAACATGGACATGGCTGACATCGGTCATGTCCACACCATGGATGGTGTGTCTAATATAAGAACAGAACTCGACAAACTCTCTGATAAGGTCCATGAACACGATGGAGCTGTATCTGGGATCGATGTTGAAGGAACTGTTGTTATCAACTCAGTTCAACTTGAGAGTGGTGCCAATAACACATCAATCAGTGTGGATGGTTCAACTATATCGATGATCCACACGCCGGTTAAAACTGATAACATAACAGGTGTTATCAATGCCAATCAAGACAATATGCATGGTCATCTACATCTGTCCATAGACGATCTCATCTACACTGATGGAGCCGATCATGTTGCATTCCTTGAAGGCAAGTTACACCATGCTGACGCCCATCACGGATCGTTGATCAATGATGTCAGATTACACGATGGCAATGGTGCATCAGATATCAAAAAGGTCTATATATGGGAAGATGGAGTACTGACTGAAGTATTCCCAAATGCTTCGACTAATCTTCGTATCATGTCCAATTATGATGATACAAGCAATGTCAAGGCACTCAGATCTGGTGACCCGTATGGTATTCCTGTTATAAATCCATTGCATGCAACATATAGAGACCTTGAAGTAACTGTCATCCCGTATCCAACAAATGCCGGATGGACGTTACACTCAGCTGAGGACCTTGAAGATTTGGTTTACACTGATTTCGATCTTGGTGAGTATGAAGGCAAAACCTTCTATGGTACTAAGGTATTTAAATTCAGTGTTCCAGAGCCTGCATCGCCTGGTTATTATCTGCATGGCATAACTGTAAAGCCTCTTATCGAAAACACAGTGGAACCAGAGACCTTCAACTTCTACAGTGTCAAATATGCTACATCTGGACTTGAACCGATCATGTGGTATTCATTTGATGATAACAACCTTGCTGACAAGGGTGGTATCGGTGAAGAAGGAGCAGCTGATCTTGTTCAAGTTAACCACACTAAGGAACCGTTGTTCAATTCAGAAGGTGTGACAGGTGCTGCACTGCAAGCAGTGTATCAGCCAAATCAGAACAATCCAAACCAATTTGAAGCCGACACATCTGGTATATTCAACAAGATATGGTCAACTCATGGGTTATCACTCACCATGTTCGCTAAGTTGAACAGAGGTGGTGTGGTCGGATTTGAACAACCTGATAACATAAATGCCACAGATGGTTCACACTTCTGTTTTGAATGGCAATACAGACAGCCGAATAACAAACTTCCTCTTGGTGCTGGTTTTACAAAACCTGCAACAACTGCAGCTGATCGTTTGACATATGGTTGGTGCCATCTTGCACTCACATTGTCACCGCCTCTCGACATCCTCAAGGATGATAGATTTGTTAAGAATTTTGACAAAGATGAAAACGGTGATTGGATTTTGACAAGTGGTAACTTCTACTACAAGTCAAAAGCTGTCGATTATGAAATCACAATGACCAACACGCAATTCGTTAACTACGCATCTCAGTTCGTAGTACGTATTGCCAAATTCTATATCAACGGTGTTCAGCAGGGTGAAATGGTTATACCAACCAAAAACGCCGATGCGAGCATATTGCCTGGTAAAGGCACATTCACCATCAAACTCAACAACAATGTTGAACAGGATGGAACCATGCCAGATATCGTTGATGAAGTCAAAGTATTCTCAGCTGAAATATCGAGATCAGATATCCGAGCAGAATGCTCGTTAATCGGTATCCAGTTTGGTGACGATGATGATGAAGAGGAGTCTGGTACTGTAGGTGACATCAACGCTAAACCACCACGTGATGAACGTGAAGGTCGTAAACGTACGCCACCTGCTGATATATCAAAAGTCGAGATTCCTGCAAGACTTAAGGTATTCATAATAGACAACCAAACTATTGCAGTTGGGGCATGCTTCAAAGATTTCTTTATTGAACGATTCAATACTGAGTTCTTGAACATGGATGCTGTTGAGCACAATTACTATTATGGATATGAACAGAAGTGGAAGCGTGACTTTTACTACAAGTACAATCTGTGGGATCTCTATCGAGACTACCAGCCAATCATCGTTGATGAAATGGATGATGTTAATAACTGGACTATCGATGGTAGATCTGCGACAATGATAGGTGGGTGGCAGAATGCAACTGGTATCGTGAGAATGCCAGATAGTCTACACGGCACTGACCTTGTCATGACAGATGCATCAGATATCATCCATTACAGGTACTTCAAGCTCGCCCAACCTATGACAGAAGGATCAACACATCGTGTTGTCTGGAAGAACGGTGAGACTTCATTTACTTACAGCAAGGATCATTATGTTTCATCTATAAAGGTGAACCAGATCGGGTATTCCACAAATGCTGGACGTAAATATGCGTACTTTGGAGCATGGCTTGGAACTGGTGGTGCATATGTGCATTCATTGTCCAATCTTGAATTCAAGATATTGAATGCATCTGACAATACAGTTGCATATACAGGAACGATGGAGCTTAAGACAACAACGGACGAGCATCGTTACAACGGTATCTCGTACAAACTCAATGGTGAGATAACTTATGTCTTGGACTTCTCTAACTTCAACACGCCTGGTGAATACAAGATATTCATTGAAGGTGTTGGATGTAGTCATAAGTTCAGTATAGGTGTCAGATCCCATGGTGATGCTTGGTACATCCATTGTAGAGGATTGTTCCACCATAGAGCAGGTTGTGATAAAGTCGGACCTCCGTACACCAACTGGTTGTATGGAGAGTATGTTGGAACAGGTGCAAATAAACGAGCTGTCCCAAAACCTTCGCATTATTGGACATGGGAGAGCAAGTTTCCGTGCGATGATTCCGATTACAATTCATGTATCACTGACACTGGTTTGACGTACAAGCAGATCTTCGGCGATACCGACCCTCACTTTAAAATGATTCCAAACAATGCAACAGGTCGAATATTTCGAGATGTTGCTGGAGGATGGTATGATGCCGCTGACTTTGACCAACGTATCTACCACTTCCGAGTTGTAAGGGATCTTGTTGAAGCTTACATAAGGTTCCCGCAGAACTTTACTGACAACCAACTCAACATACCTGAAAGTGGTGACGGTATACCGGATATTCTATCTGAAGCAGAATGGGGTATCAAGTTCCTCAAGAGCGCTCAGAATGAAGCTGGTGGTATAGCGGCATGGATCGAAGCTGAAGAGCACGAGAGTGATTGGCCGTGGAGGTCAACCATGAAGTACTATCTTGGCACACATAACAGACGAGATTCACTTGAATACGCCTGTACTGCTGCCAAGTTTGCAAGAGCATTGCGAATGGTCGGTACCGAGGATGCCATAAATAAATCTGATATCTACACAGAATCAGCAATACGTGCATTCAAGTTCGGTGTTGATCACAACAATGCTGCATCGTTCCAATTCTCGCAGGAGTCTTCAGGTATTGTCTACAACTTCACCTATAATGAAACCAACTCCATTGCAGATAAATGGGTGTTGAAAGCGGCCGTAAGTTTATTCACTTTAACCAAGGATTCAAGGTACTGTGAGTATATAAACGACCACTACTACAATATCCATTACAACACATATGCGAATGACGCCAACCAATGGGCCAATCTTATCAGTACCGAACTCACCCTCGGTGACATAAAGGACTACTTCCCGTTATACACACAACGTGAACAGGAATATGTTCTTAATGGTGCTGAAGAATGGTACGGATACCAAGAGCAACACACTTATCATGAGATGAACTGGCCTCCGAACCATGGATTCTTCATGTATACAAGTTGGGGTATTGGTCATCCTGAACAACGTGGTCGTTCATTCATCTATGCTTGGCTCATGACAGGTGATACGAAGTTCAGAGATGCAGCATATCTCATCATGGACAATGCAATGGGTTGCAATGCGATGGGACGAACTCTTACAACAGGACTCGGTGTTGTTGCTCCGATCCATCACCTTGATTCGTGGTTGCCTCGTGCTGAAATGGAATGGGGTCAATATGAACCAGTTCCTGGTATCAGCCCATATGGCATCATTGGATTCAATTCGAAATCCATTCCATTTGGATTCTGTATGTATCAACAAGCACGTAATGATATGGGATTCCCTGAACTCCAACGCAATATCCTCCCAATGGGTTACAGTAAGACTGTAGGTCATACGCGAGGACTTGTTGCACAATGGATGGAGTCGAGATGGCCCATCTGGCGAAACTATTTTGAGTCAGAACATTACAACGTTGAACAATCAGAATTCACCATATGGGAGACAACATGTGGCAAAGCATTTATGTGTGGATGCCTCATGACTCCAGGATACACTCCGAGTCAAGAACTGATTGATAGAGCACCTTCTACTGACAAATATGCTGTTGAAGGACTCATCTACTTGCCATAACTTCAAAAGAGATCTATGAGCTGGCGTAACAACCAGCTCATAGATCTTAATCTCACTTTAGTTGAATTCGATGTCGAAGAAACAGGGCATTGCGTAAGTGCTATCTGGGGGAACGCTGAACAATATAGGAGCGTGCTTATCTCCAGTGTTCATTGTTCTGCAAACAAGAGTATCACGATCAGGGTCATATTCCCAGTTATACGCCATATCCTCGGGATATCCGCACTGTGAACTTGTGAACGAATTTAGTGTCTCTGCAAGAAATGTACAAAATGCAGCACTGTTATTAAAGTCAACTCCTGCAGCGGCAATTGCGTCAGCAGGACACGGATTGATCACTCCACGTGCACCAAACCATATCGTTTCATCAGACCCATATGACATACCCTCTCTAATGTTGTGGAGGTCCGCTTTTGCAATGAATACGATTTCACCAGATGATCCCGAGCCTGATGATTCACCATCACCAGATCCAGATGATGAACCACCTTCTCCTTCGTACGTTCCTTCGATACCCCAGATGTACACACCTTTGCGAATATTCTCAGGAATGAAGTTAGGTTCCTCTTCGATCCAAATACCGTATTTATCATTGCCGTTGACTTCAACAAATGAAGATTCACCAATGATAACTTGATATTGGCCAGTTGGCCATACAGGTCCATCCTGTGCGATCTTGGCAGTACCGTATTTCTGGTATCCTTCACAGTCCATGTAACTATGTCCTTCAGGGACAAATGTCTCTGGAATTACTGTTAGACCATCTTTAGCCGCCTCCCATGCTCCTTCATGAGTACCAACAATACCAAATATTGTAACATCTTTGGCAATGTTCTCAGGCACGAGATTTGGTTCATGATCGATGACGATGTCACTATATGTGAAAGTATCGTACTCAAGTACCACCACTTCGCCATAAGCACATTCGCTTACGTTGATCCTATGTTTACTGTCACCCTCTTGATCAGTCTGGAATGTCTTCATCGTTCCAGATACACCAAAAATAGTGTATTCAGGAAGGAATGCATAAGGACAGTCCATAATAGGAATCGGTGGGAGCATGACATCATTCTCAACGTAAGTTCCTGCGGGAATGAGGATCGTATCACCCCAACAATTAATGGTAACATCTGGCAGTGAATCAACATAACCACCAGAATGCAATGGTATTTCACCTGACACCAATTCACCATTGTTGTTGTAGAACGAACAACCTTCCAAGACTTGGTATGGTTCAGTTGTCACCTGAGAGAAGTCAGCACCTTCACCTGAATAAGTGCCGATCACACCCCACATATCAACGCCTTCTTTGATGTTTTCAGGCAAGAAGTTTTCACAATATTCGATCTGCAAATCATTGTAAAAATA
>JAEIGA010006253.1_pt1 | contig 18128 bp, 12 predicted proteins | sample 9270691 | NCBI WGS metagenome assembly JAEIGA01 (sample SAMN17057246, study PRJNA624740) | gut metagenome | biome: biome; isolation source: fecal sample | host: Bos grunniens | place: China: Xizang | collected 2019
ACGAACTCCTCTGCTCCGTGTACTACGCGATGGCCAACAGCCTCGATATCCTCAAGTGTTGTAAGCACACCATGCTCCTTATCCAGGAGAGCATCAAGAACGGCCTTGATACCCACAGTGTGATTCTCGATAGGCATCTCCTTCTCGAATTTTTCCTTTCCGGTAGCCTGATGCTTGAGACATCCTGTCTCCATTCCGATTCTTTCCACAAGACCCTTTGCAAGAAGGTCATAAACTTCGTCGTTCTTCATATCAAGAAGTTGATATTTGAGTGAAGAACTTCCGCAATTAAGTACTAAAATGATCATTTTATATAGTTTTTATTTCTATTTCCGGCATATCTATGCAAAGTTACAAAAATATTAACTACTTTAGCAAAAAATAGGGACGAAATGAGAGTAGAGCGAGAGATTGCAGCGTTCGCGTTCCCTTTTGCTGCCGGAGTCTTTGCAGCAGTCATCCTGGGGGCCTCCCCCTGCAACATCAGACCGACATATCCGACCATAGCACTGACATCAGTCATAATGTCAGCGGTATTGCTCATGCACCCTTCCAGACACCGTTGGGACGGAAGAGCCCAATGGGTCATAGTCGGATTATGCGCAGCAGCATGCGGGATATTCATCGGACTTTCCGGACTGGAGACCTCCGTCAGCGAAATGACACCGGACGGGCCGTTATGCAGGTGGGCTCAGATCGCAGGGAACGGACTTAAATCTGTCATCGAGCAAATACCTTTCGAAAACAGTTCGACAAATGGGGTAATTAAAGCTTTACTGACAGGAGACCGGACAGGCATCCCGCATGATACCGCCAAAGCATTCCGAGACAGCGGAGCTTCGCACATACTGGCTCTTTCGGGGCTTCATCTGGGAATCATCTATGCACTCATTTCCAAGGCATTGGCTTCTTTCGGGAACAGCCATCCCATGCGACAGGCGAGGTCTATCCTGACAATCATGGCATGCGGACTATATACCCTTGGCACCGGAGCCGGAGCATCCATAACAAGAGCGTTCATATTCATAACTGTAAATGAGACAGCGAGGATGATGGGAAGGCATACCTGTCTGAAAAGCATACTTGCGACATCTCTGATACTGCACCTTGCTCTTTCTCCGACGTCAGCCACAGAAGTAGGATTCCAACTTTCCTATGCCGCGATACTCGGAATTGCATTCATATATCCCCATCTGAAGAATATATGGAAAAATGATTGGAGGGGATTAAAGTGGATATGGCAATCCGCGGCTCTTTCCATCTCATGTCAACTTACTACCGGGCCGTTGGCATACCATTATTTCGGGATATTTCCGCAGCATTTTCTGCTTACAAATCTGCTGGCTATACCTCTTGCAGGCATAATCATCCCGGCAGCATTATTGACTGCCGCACTGAGTTCGACTGGATGTTGCCCGCAGATAATGATGAAGTTCACAGAAATGCTGACACGGACAATGACCGGAGTCCTCAGCACTATTGCATCAATGTAGAGCTAATCTTCAAGTAGGAAACCAGAGGTACACCAAGTCTTGAAGACTCCTGAATCATCATATATCAGACATGCTTCCATATCCTGTCGGGCACTCAGAAACTCTTTCGACGCATCCAGGCCGATTACCATGAAATATGTGGCATATGCATCAGCCAACATGGCATTCTGTGCGATTACAGTTGCACTCAGCAACGAATGAGAGACCGGATATCCTGTACGAGGATCTATCGTATGAGCATATTTCTTTCCGTCTCTGATGTAGAATTTTCTATAATTTCCGGAAGTGACAACTCCATGGGGACCGTCAGGCACACAAAAAACTCCCTGAAGCTGGGCACCCGACTCATTATTGCCATCAACAGGCTTATCAATACCGATGGTCCACGGCTTGCCGGAAGGATTCAATCCATCACAATATATCTCGCCGATATTCACCATCATATCCTTTACGCCGACAGAGTACAGATAGTCAGCCACCAGATCGCAGCTATATCCTTGAGCAATGGCGTTATAATTCAGCTGCGGAAGAACTCCTCCCTGCGCAACAAGAATATCAGAAGCCTTGAGCGTTGCAGTCTGCTCATCCAGTCTATCAATGCACCTGCCTAATCCACAATCATCCCTCACCCTTGCAACTTCCTCATCAGATGGCATTTCCCCTGACTTGAAACCAAATCCCCACATATCATAGAGTGGTCCGCCCGCAATATCGACGACACCCCCAGTCTGATCGTATATATCTCGTCCAATATTATATGAATCACAGAAAAGGTCATTCGGCACAATCTCTTCTCCAGCATTGAAACGGCTCAACAACGAATTCTTGTTATAGCCGGATAAAGTCACATCGATCCTTTCCAGTATAGACGTGATCGAGTCTGCAATCTCCTGTCTACACACATCGACTCCATTAAGGTTCAACGTCACGGAATAGACTCCCCCTTGCGCATAGCCTTGAAGTGTTATGTAGTCATTCTGTTCCCTGCATGAGAAAAAACAGGAAACACAGAGGATCAGACTCAAATAATAAAATATCGTCTTCATAGAATTCCGGGCAAAGTATTTGCGCAAAGGTAGTGGATTTTCGAATTAAAATATGCATCTTTGTACGTTTATTAAAATAATATAGAGGTATAACAATGAATCTGAAAAAATTGAGCCTGTTCATTCTGGCCGGAGCTTTAATCTTTGGAGCAAACTCCTGCAAGGATGATGACGAAGTAACAGTTTCACCATCGCTTGACGGTTATCTCAGTTTCACCGTTCCGGCATACGTAAAGCCGGGAACCAAGATAACCATGACTCCCAAAGGAGTAAGTCATCCTGATGACAAAGGTGTGGGATACTATTGGAAAGTCGCTCCGACCATGACGAAATACGACACGACACGTTTTGAAAATGGTCTTGACAAAAATGGTCTGCCTTCAGACGGTTCTTTCACACACACATTCTCTGATACTCTCCAGACTTATACGGTATATGGTTATGCGTATGCTGACGGCTATTCAGCATCATCAAATTCAGCATACTGCACCGTGGTCAGCGGAGGATTGGATGAGTCTATCACCAATCTTGACATCAGTGCATCATCTGAAGAGGATATAGACGGAAAAACATACTACTATACCAGCATTGGAGGCAATGACTGGATGATCACCAATATTGGAGACGAGAAGTCCGGTGCTCCTTATCTCAACTGCACTGCGATGAGCGATGTCTTCGGAAGATTCTACAGCTTCGAAGAAGCGCTTACAATCTGTCCTGATGGCTGGACACTCCCAACAGACGAAGACTGGGTTGCACTTGCTAAAGCAGCCGGAGCAGATGCTTCAGCTAAGGCTTACACAAATATCAGCGGCGTAGCAGCTGCGCTTATGGGAGATGCATACTTCAACGATTATAAAATGTGGGAATATTGGCCGGCAGTTGGAGACATTACCAACAAGACTCACATATCGATCATCCCTGCAGGCTATGCCATGCTGGGCATCAAGAACCAGACACCGAAAGCCGACCCATACATCGAAGACACATATCCTACCATCATCTTCAAGGGTTGCTTGGAATACGCAGCAATCTGGACTGCAGATGCAGTTGCTGACGAAGAAGGAATGGCATATTACAGATACCTTATAGGCGATCAGCCAAACCTGATGATAGGTAAAGCAGACAAGACAACATTCGGAGCATCAGTAAGATGCATCCGCAAGAAATAATTATCTCAGATCGGTAACGATCCAATCTGAACCAAATTTATGTTGAGGACTGAAGAAAGACACATGTTTTTCTTCAGTCTTTTTCATTGAGGAGACCTTTACAGACAACGTAGTGTCATCTTCAAGGAGGAATTTGCCGCTTAGAATACGTCCATCAGATGACAGAATCAGATCGGCCTGCAAAACACCGCAGCTGACAACAGCATCAAGGATATATTCTTCCTTACCAGAACCAAGAGACCTGCTGCTGCTTACCTTGAACAATCTGTCCAGATCGGACAAAAGAAGCACGGGATTAGACATATAATCCTTCTCCTGCGAGCCACATGACTCAATTACAACTTCTCGCGAAGACTCGTCAACAGTCCACAATGTTGTACCATTGCAATACACTGCCAAGCCGTTGCCTTTCATTGTATACATATTTCCCTGTACAAGAAGTTGTGAGCGACCGGTAATGTCAGCATTACTTATACGGGTAGTATAATCACACTCGATCGACACCGTAGAAGATGACAACATCTTGCGCAAAACAGACAGCGATGACTGAGCAAAAGACTGCATTGTCAATAAAGACAACGCAGCCATCATAACTAGTCTTATATATCTCATTTTCATTAGTTTAAGAATGAGCCCAGGAGTTCTTCGAGCTCCTGAAGATCGGAAATAAGGACTTTTCTCGGTTTAGCTCCATCCTGCGGGCCTACAATTCCAGCTGCCTCCAACTGATCCATGACCCTTCCGGCTCTCGCATATCCCATACCAAGCCTGCGCTGCAGATCTGATGTCGAGCCTCTCTGGTTTGTAACAATCATGCGGGCAGCATCTGTAAACATGGCATCAATATTCTGCATATCAATATTACCGCCTCCGGCCTCACCATCCTGAGATACAGGAACCGGCAGATAGTATGGAGTACTGCAGCACTGCAAATAGCCATTCTGTTCCTCGATGAATTTAGTAATCTTCCTGATTTCAGACATTTCCACCAGAGCACACTGAATTCGTTCCATCTTGACACCGGCATAATACAACATATCACCCTTACCGATGAGATTCTCTGCGCCTGTCGTATCAAGAATTGTCCTAGAATCCGTTCCTGAAAGCACTCGGAATGCGATACGAATCGGAAAGTTAGCCTTGATCAGACCTGTAATCACATTCACAGATGGGCGCTGTGTAGCAATGATCACATGTATTCCAGCAGCTCGTCCCTTCTGAGCAAGACGAATGATCGACGACTCAATATTCCTTGCAGTCTTCTTGGCATCCGCTCCTGCACCTCCAGCCATGACAAGATCCGCATACTCGTCTATCACAACAACCAGGTATGGCAGATACTTATGGCCATTTTCCGGCAGAAGTTTGCGTTCCTTATACTTCTGATTGTATTTTGAGAATTCATTTACTCCGGCTTCAGCCAGCAATTTATATCGCTCATCCATCTCGATACACAGCGAATTGAGTATCTGCTCTGCCTGCTGGGATGACTTGACAATTGCCTGCTTCTTCTCTTCCTCGGCACTTTGAGCCATTGGAAGGACAGCAAGGTAATGCTTCAGCAACGAATTATATGCTGTAAACTCCACCATCTTAGGATCAATGAAGACAAACTTCAGTTCAGTAGGGTGCTTTGCATACAGCATAGATGCGATTATAACATTCAGACAGACTGATTTACCCTGCTTTGTTGCTCCCGCGACAAGGAGGTGAGGAGCATCCGTCAGGTCGAAAGTCTTCACTTCCTGCGTAATGGTATATCCCAATGCAATAGGTAATTCAGAGTCGGATTCACGGAAAGTCGAAGAATTCAGCATCGCTTTCAGAGGAACAATTGAAGGGCGCGCATTAGGAACTTCTATTCCGACGCTATCAGGCAAGGTAACAACTCTCACTCCACTTGTTCCCAAGGACATTGCGATCTCACGATGCAGGCTCTCTATCGCAGAAACCTTCACACCAGGAGCAGGCACAACCTTATATAGTGTCACTGTAGGACCGACTACGGCCGTAACCTTATCTACATTGATCTTGTAATTGAGCAGCGTCGTCCTGATTCTTGAATTATTGATCTCAAGCTCGTTATTGCTTACAGTATGCTGCTTATCAGCATAATCTCCAAGAAGATCAAGAGACGGGAACTCAAAACGTTCCAGTTCCTTTCGATTGTCGATATGCTGAAGTTCCTCTTCGATCTGCACATTCTGAGTTGTGTCATCCCTGACTACTTCAATATCGGAAGGATCTGCATCAGAAGACTGATCCAGCAGAACCTGATCATCAACTTCATCCTCCATGACAATCTCCTCTCCCGCTTCCTCTTCGACAGGTTCTTCCTCAATTTCCTCTTCAATCGGCTCTTCGGTCTCCACTTCTACCTCTTCCTCAATATCCTCTTCAATCTCGTCCTCTACCTCTGCAATCTCGACCTCATCCGCATCATCGGATGAAGTCTTCGTGCCCACATTCTCTCCTACCGCAGCAAACCAGCTGGCAAACTTGCCGCTTACACACGCCAACCAGATCAGCAGCAGACTGATTATCAGCAACACAGTAACGAGTTTACCGACATATGATGAAAGCATCAGCACCACCGCCTGACCGGCATATCCACCTAATCCGCCTTGGAAAGCGCCCGACTCGAAGATAGACAACAACAGAGAGCACAGGAATGCACCGCTGAATGTTGTCAATGTAATTCTCACCACGCTGACATCCATCCTCCAGAAGAAAAGACGTACCGCATACACTCCCAGAAGAAAGACAAAGGCAAAACTACCCAATCCCAGGAAGTCTGAGATGAGAAATCTAGCCCATCCATGTCCCATCGAGCCACCCCAGTTCATTTCTTCTCCCCTTACGGCGCCCATGTCCTCCTTCCAATAAAAAAGATATGAGACAGAAGATATAAGAGTAAATGCTGCAAACAAGAAAATCGCAACACCCAGATACCTGAGCATCAGCGATCTTCCCTCCGGAGTCATATTGATATTGAAGCGATCGAAGATACTCCCCGATCTTTTCTTTGTAGTTTTCTTAGAATTTATCTTTTCAGCCATGTCTATTTATGCTGTTTCCTGTTCTTTTGATTATTCTTCTGCCACTGATTCCTGTTTCCCTTCGACTGGCTCTGCCCCGGACGAGAGAAGTTTGACGAGTTGTCAATCTTGCTGAGTTCCAGTCCTTCCGGGATGATGATCCTGTCTCCTGAAAGCTTTACTATATCCTGGAATATCGTCTGGTCTGAAACAGTGTCCTTATTCCATATCAGATACTGCTGCCTCATGTATATCGCCAAGGTACGGATCATCTCTGTCTTGAGATCACCATCCTCAGTCTGTGCGATCAATTCGATGATATTTTCGATATTTCTTCCATAATGGGTTGCCTTGATAGGACGCTTTTCAATCGGAACCATCATAGGCTTTTCATTGAGACTCTCCGGAGCCGGTACAGGATATGGAGAGTCAACATCCAGGCTGAAACCTGAAATAATGTGAAGATGATCCCAAAGCTTATGCTCGAAGTTCTCCTGCAACTTTACAGCGGGATTGATAATTTCCATCACCTTGATGACAGCTCTGGCCTGTTCATTTCTCTTCTGGCGATCCTCAATAGTCTTGATGTACTCAACCATCTTCTGCACATTTCGGCCATATTCAGGAATATATAGGCGCACTCTCTCCGTATTGTAGAGCAGTTTGCATGTATCTATTTCATTTATCTCCATAATCAATATCCTAGTAACCCGCAAATATACAAAATATCTCTCAGAATTGCTTAAATGACTTCCACAATCTCACCGGTAGACACGTACCATAATTTGGCAGACTCCACTTGATACCCCATGCGCTTCCACAGATCGGCATATCGTTTCAACTGACTCTCATACTTTCTGTGATGTTCACCGAATTTATAGTCTACAATGCGGACTTTATCACCATATCTGACGACTCTGTCCGGGCGATATATCCTTCCGTCAGTATCGATAAGTTCGACCTCATTCATCACACATGATCTGTCCATAGGATACCAACCTTCAGAGGCTACGGAAGCTATACGGTCACCTAACAGTTCCTTCACATGAAGCGCATCTTCAGAAGAAAGTGTGCCACCGGCAACTGCAGCATCGACGGCCGCACCCAGATCTTCCGGCACAGAAACCTTAGCCAGAATATCATGCAGCACAATACCTTTTATCCTTTGCGATGCAGCCAGGCCCGCTGAGCCGTCCTCGTTAAAGAAATCTGAAGCATCGGCATTGAACTTGAGTCGTCCTCTTTCGCCGACAGGAATATCTTCCAGTTCCTCCTGAGGGTTCAATGGCCAAGAGTTGAATATCGCCGGCATAGAAATCATTCCATCATCCTCACTCTCCTGCTTTGCCTGAGGAATCTGACCATAAATAAAACTCTGCATACCTGTATCCTCTGATTCCTCCTGATCCTCCGGATCGGTCTCGTGCTTTTCAGGCAACAAACCCAATTCCGGTCCATATGCATGAGCATACCAGTATAATATTCTGGAAAAATCATCCAATGCGGACACATCCAAAGTCTCGTATTCGCCCTTCACGTCATCCTTCTCCTTAAACTTGCCTATATTCTTTAGAGTGTTGCATACTGCATCCTCAGGCAGCGCTGCAATTATCTCCATACACTCCTCAGCACGCGTGAAAGCGACATATACGACATTCATGTTATCTACATATTGCAGCAGCTTCTCATCCTGATAATGGCTGGCAAACAAGGTATGTTCGCTCTTTCCGGAAAGCGTCACATCATATATTCCATTTGCAACACCTTCCAATGGTGTTCCAGAGACATCAGGCTTACACCATCTCTTCTCGTATTTAACCAGGCCGACGCCTTCAACATAAGGAACTATAACATATCTGAAATCCAGACCTTTTGATTTGTGAATGGTCATGATTCTTACTGCCTCACCCACTTTTGGAGAACTGATATTATCCTTATTTCCTTCCCAGTCCTTCAAGAAAGCATGAAGATTATTGCCATTCAGTTCGACATAGTCTCTGAATTTATCCATGAATGACTGTACATAGAGGACTTCAGAATCAAAGACAGCCTGATTGTGGTTTCTGAGCTTCCTCAACAGATCCTCGCACAGGTCAATCAGCGAAGAGTAGCTTTCAGGAATCGCGACATTAAGGTGCGCCGCCAGAAATTTTGCAGTCGAATCACTTGGATTGTCAATGCTGGAGAGCAGAGAGACCAATCTTCGGACAGTCAACGACGACGATATCTGAAGAGAATCATCCGTCACCACGCGTATGTTCCTCGATATCAGATGAGCTGCAATCTGTGCTCCTTCCTTATTAGCCCTGACCAATATCGCTATATCCTTATACGTATAACCCTTTTCCAAGGCATTACTGATACTGTTGACAATGGCGTCAAGTTCAGCATCCTGCTGGCAGAAAGTCAGTTTCACACATCCGTCACCCTTCTTCTTGACATTCTGTTGAACATCCTCATAAATCTTTCCAATAACTCCCTGCTTAGGTGCAAAGCCATATTTATTATCGAGAGCCATTGACACATGAGTAAAGAATGAGTTGTTGAATCTTACAATATTTCCAAAACTTCTCCAGTTATCCCACAAAGTATCCGGCTTAACGCTCTTTCCAAAGAATGCCGGAGCATCATCACGAAGGAGTTTCCAGTCTGAATCACGAAAACGATATATACTTTGCTTCACATCTCCCACAATGAGACTGTCGAAATTGCTGTCCACGCTGTTCTTCAGCAGAGGTCTGAAGTTATCCCACTGCACTCTTGAGGTGTCCTGAAACTCGTCGAGCAGGAAATTTTCATAACGCACTCCTAATTTTTCGTAGATGAATGGAGTGTCTGTGCCATCAATTATATTCTTGAGAATTGTATTCGAATCATCAATACTGAGCACATTCTTTTCCTTTAGCAGAGCTTCGAACTGCTCATATAACTCGTGTGCGATACCGAATCCGTACACCTGTTCCTTAAGCAGCAAGGCTGTACTGTAGACTTTATATTCATTTTCAAACAATGACAACAAGTCAGCCACCGCTGTAAGTATATCAGGAGTAACACGTTTTGCCATATCATACTTTGTTTTGGCAAACCAGCTGTTTGCATCCGCTGTGCAGTTCTTGATGAACGCTTCTGTCGGAAGAGTGACACCTGCAGGATCAGTAAGACGAGCATAACGGTCAAGTCCTTTTGACATGAAACCTCTCATTGTGTCTGCCGGATCCAGGTCAGCCTGAGCAAACGCCTGCTGCACCCTCTGCACGGCATTCTGGACCATTTTGAAAAAGTCCTCACATACTTTCTTGCATCCTTCTGCAAGAAGTTCGAGTTCCTTTTCTCCATATATCTGGCTTTCGTCAATATTTTCACGCTCGACCAATACTCTGTGTTCCTCATTCTTCAGACGAAGGGCAACATTCTTCAATGCAAAATCGAGCCTATACCCCTCACCCTTTGTCAGTTGAGCAATTGTATTATCCGTAAGCCACTTAAGTTTCTTCTCATCTTCCTTGGCAGATGTAATGGAATCCAGCACACGATCCACGCTCTCCACTATGAGAGAATTCTTGTCCAGTTCTACCTGATATGAAGCGAAATGACCGATTTCTCTGGAAAAGGCTTTCAAAGTCTGTTGAAAGAATCGGTCAATCGTGCTGACCGCAAATGCGCTGTAGTCGTGCAATATATTACACAACACGGTTCCGGCCGCCTTCATGATCGACGATTCATCAGGATATGAAGAAGGAACGAATTCCGTGAAGTAGTCTGAACTGGCAGGCTCGGTAGCCAGAATATGCAGTTCTTTCAATATCCTGCTCTTCATTTCTTCTGTCGCCTTATTGGTAAAGGTCACAGCCAGAATATGACGATAGGCATACCTGTCTTCAGTCTCAAGCAGAAGCTTGATATATTTCTTAGCAAGAGTATATGTCTTTCCAGAACCGGCAGACGCTTTAATAATCTCTATCATGGCTATTTTCTATTACCTACCACAAATCATCTTAAAATCACAGTATTCACAGTCCGATACATCTTCAGTCATCTTGAAAGTGACCTGAGGGCTTTGAATTTCCTTCAAAAGCATCTCCAGACGCCTGTCCATTTCAGAAGCAAACTTCTGGTTGAGCGGAGCCACCTGAGGAGGAGCAGAGAAAAGTCCGGCAGTCGCATACATTGAATTGGAAACATGGCCCAGATCTGCTATATCGTTGGCTTCCAACATCTTGTCATAGATAAAGAACTGAAGACCAGCCTTGATCTTTTTCTTCTTATCACCGGCAAAAATCTTCTCTGCCATATCTTCCGCCCCGGCATCATCTGTAGCCAGAACGGCAGGGTCATCCATACCACTCTTATAGTCGACCATCCTTACATTGCCGACACCACCTATCCTATCTATACGGTCAGCAACTCCATAGAAATTCATACCGTATAAGTTCGCCTTCAGAGGCTTTTCAAGACCGATAATCTCAAAATGATCGGCACCATATAATCCCAGCAATTCTTCCTCCCTCTTCAGAGTCTCGATTACATATCTTACAATTACGTTTACCGTAATGAGGTTGCGACCTGTTATCTCGTCGGTTCCAAGCTCGGTACACATCAGAGACTCAACCTTTCTTCGTATGTCCTTTTCACGAGCCTGCCATGATTTGATATACTCCAGAGTGACCTTACGCATAGGCTCCGGTCTTGACCCACGCTTATCATACGCATCGTCCGAGAGCATCATTTCTTCCGACGTATACAATGCCCACATCAGGTTGTGGTATACATTTCCGATCATTGCGTGATCCATAGATTCAGCAACCTCCTTTTCCTTCTTCAGCTTTGCGACTGAATAATAATAGAAGCGCATCGGGCATGTGATATAGTTCTGAAGTGCAGAAGGAGAGATTGTACCCTTGGCCATCTGTTCAAGAATCTCAGGAGTCTTTTCGATCTCTCGTCCTTCTTCATCAGGCAGTCCCGGCTCTGCATCCGCTATATATGAATTGATCTGCACATTGAAATGATATCTCAACTGCTTTATATATCTGCTTTCTTCGCCACCCTTCAGACTATCCGTACGCGAATCATACAACATCCAGACATTTTCAGCGCGAGAGACCAGTCTATAGAAATAATATGCCCACACAGCATCCTGATATTCATATGTCGGCAGAGCGAATCCACGTCGGAGTTCCGGCGGAATGAAAGACGAACTCACACTACGACGCGGGAACATACCCTCGTTGCACGAAAGGATGATCACATTGCGAAAATCCAAGGCACGGGTCTCAAGGGGTCCCATGATCTGCAATCCCTTGAGAGGCTCACCTGAAAACGGAACTGAAACGCATGAAAGCAAAGAATCCAGCAGTCTGACATATGTAGCGGGCAAAATTGCCAATTCCATGGCCTTGAGCCTGTTTACTGCACACCAGTACTCCTTTGCAAAATCAACCTCCAACGCCACATCAGTATCTTTGGAAAGTCTTGGTGCAATATATGCCAGAACACTTTGCTGATATTCCGCCAGTGCACTTATCTGTTTCATATCCGCCACTGTCATATCTGACACGACAGGATTGAAGATCACATCAAAAACCGGGAATCCGGACAGGTCGCTCTGAGGGATATAATATTTTGCCGCAAGCTTTATCTCGGCAATCCTGTCTCTGCATGCCTTCATTTCATCGCCACTGACAAGCCTGCGGAACAGAGCATTGGAAAACACACTCCAGACATGCTTGTGATAAAACCTGCAGTCACTACCCTTGCGGCGGACATGAATCTGCATCTTCATCAGATCGCTCATCAAGGCCCACAGCTCACTTGAGGACATCGGATAACCCATCGTCACGTTTATATCCTCGATTGCAGGAGGGATAGAGTTAAGAAGAGGCATCAGCAAGCCTTCATCCGGCAGTACGATCGCACAATCTGAAGGAGAAGATGCAGCACCCACCTTGTCCAGAATGCCTGACAGCTGTTTCACCTGGCTATATGCAGATGGAACACTCAGAACATTGAAAACAGGGCAGTGAGACACATCATCGCCTGCTTTAAGTGCCTGCCCGAAAGCCTTGACATTCTGATCCATGAAATATGATGACTTATTCAAAGGAGATGAAATCATCTTACCGGAGTAATCCCAACAGAATTCTGCAATGCCGGCATCACGCATTCGTCCCATCACGACCTTTTCACATTCATTCAGGGCATTGAGACCTACAAAGACATAAGAACTGCATCCATAGACATCTGACAGAATATCCGTTACCAGAGATGTCTCCGTCAACTGTGTCAAACGTCTGTATACCATTCCTTCATAAGCCAGTCCCCTCTCCTCAAGAATCTTATTGAACTCCAGATATAGAGGATACATCAGATTCCATATCATCAGAAAGGCCTTGCTTACGTCCTTTGCATTAGGGTTGTTAGTTTTCCTAGGTGTCTTTTCCGTAAAATGTCCGACAAAAGTCTCGATTGCCTTTCTCTGATTTTCCGTCAGATATTCAAATGTGTCCTGAATGTTCTTATAGTCCGCAACATTCGTAAACAGCTGCTTGGGATCAGCCAGATACTTGTCCACGTCATTGAAATCACCAAGAATGATATCTCCCCAGAAGATGAAATCATCCAGAGATTCTGCAGACTTATTCAATTTGACATAGCATTCATATAAAGTAACTAATAGAGTTACTCTATCAGCAACTGTGACAGGAGCGACATTGCTGAAGAATTCGTTCACCGTCATCATCTTGGGCATGATCATCGGTCTGTCGGAGACCGCCATGACAGCCTCGATCAGATACTTTTTGAAAAAGACCATGGAACGACGGTTGGGGAAGATAAAGCATTTATCTTCCATTCCTGAAGCTCCATAATATTGATCTGCAACCTGCTTTAAGAATGATATCATATGTCTGTCTCTTATAAATTACATACAAAGATACATCGACTATTTGCCAAAACATAGCACATTTCGGATTTTTCAGAAAAAAATGAGACCAGCACCAAGGCCAGTCTCATCATCTATGCTTCATCCATACCGAAGTCTGCAGCAAACTGTTCTGCTATGTCATCCGGAACATCAAAACTGAGATTGCTCCAAAGATCTTCCATCTGGCGGCGGTCCTTCTTTGTAGGACGTCCCGCACCTCGGTCTCGCTTGAGAAAGAATGTCTCAACCGGAGCTCTGAGTTTGGCAATCTCCTCCTCAGGGGTAAGATTCTCAGCATACAGCGGGACAAGCTTTGCGCCCTGACGCTTATCAATAAGTTGGAGAACTTTATAAGTATATGTCACCGCACCCTTGCGGGCAACTATAGTATCTCCGACCTTGACAGGCTTGGAAGGTTTCGTATCTGCTCCATTGACACGTATCTTGCCGCCCTTACATGCATCTGTAGCCTCACTGCGAGTCTTGAATACACGAATGGACCAAAGATACTTGTCTATTCTGACCTCGTCCATATCCTAGTTGAAGAAGTTCAGAGGAGAAGCACCGGCCGGAGTCTGAGGCTCGTCATCGTCAAATGCGCCATCCTCAAGTCCCTCGTAGTCTTCATTCTCAAGGAATGCCTCTGTCTCAGGGTCAATATACCCGTCAACATCCTCAACAGGACGAGTCACAGCTTCAAGAAGCAAAGTCGCGCTGTCACGTGGAACAAGGAAGAAATCAGGCATATCAGCAGGTACGAGGATAGTCTCACCCTTGCTGAACTCATAGATCTCCATATAAGCCTCACCATTCTCTTTTGTTGAAGGCACCTGGATTGAAGCCGCACCCTCAAGACAGATATATACGATAAAGCTATTGAACTTCTCAGTGTAGATGTGAAGAGGATCTGTAAGAGCTATCTTCGCAACACTGAACTGAGGGCACTCGACCAAGTTCTGAATCATCTGGCCTTCCTGGCTCTCCTCCTCATGACAATGGCACTTATGACCTTCCTCTCCGCAGTGGCATTCGTCCTCACAATGGCATCCGTCAGCGCAATGACATTCATGTGCCTTGCATGGAACATATGAAGCTTCTTCACCCCAAAGCGGTCCCTTGCGATATAGCCCGAAGTCGAACGGACGATAGTCAATCACGTCGATAGCCTCCTCAAGGTGAGTCTTGCGGGCTGTTGCAGGATTGAACTCACGTCCCCAGTCATAAAGACGGAATGTCATATCCGAAGACTCCTGAATCTCAGCAATAAGAAGTCCTCCGTCAGCAGCGTGTACTGTTCCTGGAGTTATGTAGATCACGTCACCCTTCTTAGGCTCGATCACATTAAGGATCTCATGAACTGTACCGGCATGGCATCTGTCATAGAACTCCTGAGCAGAAGTCTCACGTGTAAAGCCGCAGTACATCTTTGCACCTGGCTTAGCATCCATCACATACCAGATCTCCGCCTTTCCGAGAGAGTCATATCTCTCTGCTGCCACCTCATCATCAGGATGTACCTGCACAGAAAGCTTGTCATTGATATCAAGGAACTTGATAAGAAGCGGAAACTGACGTCCATAGAAGTTATATACGTCTTCTCCTACGATTCGCTCAAGGTAAGTCTCCATCAGGTCGCTGATGGTATTACCGGCAAGCCAGCCATTGGCAACTACAGAATCCTCTGTACCCATGTCAGCCAGCTCCCAACTCTCACCAATCAGCTCGTCTGCTCCGATTGTCTTCTCGTTTCCTTCCTCGTCACACTCGACAAAGTTCTTCCCAAGAACTTTTACGAGAGCACTGCCGCCCCAAGGTCTTCTTGAAGCGACAGGCTCAAATTTAAATGGATATAGTTTCTTCTCCATCAGTATTCAATTAAAGTCTTGCACGAAGAGCATCTGCCTGAGCCTCGTAACCTGGCTTGCCGAGAAGAGCGAACATGTTCTTCTTATATGCCTCGACACCCGGCTGGTCGAAAGGATTTACACCAAGGATGTAACCGCTGATACCGCAAGCCTTCTCGAAGAAATAGAAGAGAGCACCGAGGTTGTACTCGTTGATGCACTCGATGCTGAGAGAAAGCTGTGGAACACCTCCGTCAATATGAGCGAGCTTGGTTCCGAGTTCTGCCATTGCGTTGCACTCCTCGACATGCTTTCCTGCAAGGAAATTAAGACCGTCAAGATTCTGAGGATCGCTCTCGATAAACATTGAGCGGTTGCTCTTCTCAACTGTAACAACAGTCTCCATAAGAGTACGCTCACCGTCCTGAATGTACTGGCCCATTGAGTGGAGGTCAGTTGTGAAGTTTACAGAAGCAGGGAAAATTCCAAGGCCATCCTTGCCCTCAGACTCTCCGTAAAGCTGCTTCCACCACTCACCGAGGAATGTAAGCTTAGGGTTGTATGCTACAAGAATCTCTATCTTCTTACCCTGAGCATAAAGAGCGTTACGCATTGCTGCGTACTGTACTGCAGGGTTGCACTCGCACTTCCTGGCGCAAGCCTCCTCCATTGCAAGAGCTCCCTCAAGCATAGCCTTCATATCGAAGCCTGCAAGAACGATCGGAAGAATACCCACTGGAGTAAGAACTGAGAAACGGCCACCAACGTTATCCTCGATAACGAAAGTCTTGTATCCTTCTTGAGTTGAAAGCGACTTGAGAGCACCGCGGGCCTTGTCTGTAACAGCTACGATACGCTCTGCAGCCTCTGCCTTTCCGTATGTATCCTCAAGATATTTCTTAACGAGACGGAATGCAACTGCAGGCTCTGTTGTTGTACCTGATTTTGAGATAACCACGCAAGCTGCATTTCTCTCCTGTACAAGATCCATGAGTTCGCACATGTACTCCTCTGAAAGGTTCTGACCAGCGAATACGATTTCAGGAGCATTTCCTTTTGTCTTGAGCTGCTTTGCAAACTGGTGTGAAAGAGCCTCGAGAGCACACTTTGCGCCGAGGTATGAACCTCCGATACCGATGACAACAACAAGGTCTACATTCTTTGCCTTCCATGCATCTCTTACAGCCTCGCACTCAGCGAGAAGGTTGCTGTTAAGAGTCTCTGAAGGAAGGTGCTTCCATCCAAGGAAATCATTACCCTTACCAGTCTCGTTCTCAAGAACATCAAGAGCAGCGAGAGCCTTTTCAACATATGCATTGTACTCTGCATCTTTTACAAAGGAGCTGCAGCCTCCCAAATTTACCTTTACCATAAATTTATCTTTTTTAATATATTATTACCATTCATTTTGTCGCGCGGACAACTTCGCAAAGTTAACATTTTTTGCATTAACGTCCACAAAATAATTATATTTGTATCTGAAAACTTAAAGACACCGACATGAAGAAAATCGTCCTATTGGCGGCCATGGCAGCCGCATTTTTCCTATCAGAAGGCACAGCTTCCGCTCAGAAACAATGTGGAATAGTAGCACACCGCGGATTCTGGAACTGTGAAGAAGCCGGATACGCAAAGAATTCTATCGCCGCTCTCAAGTGCGCACAGGAGCAGGGATTCTGGGGAAGTGAATTTGACGTCAACATGACTGCAGACAGCGTGTTGCTAGTATTCCATGACCATGACATAAATGGTAAAAAGATTGAAGAGCACCCATATTCTGAGTTTGCGGACGTAACCATAAAGAATGGAGAGAAGATTCCGACCATTGATGAATACCTCGAGCAGGGAAAGAAACATCCTGAAGTCATGCTTGTATACGAGCTCAAGCGTCATTCATGCAAGGAAATTGAAGATACATTCGTAGACATGACCATTGCCAAGCTGAAGGAGCACGGTCTTCTTGATCCACAAAGAGTGATGTTCATTTCATTCAGCATCAACATCTGCGAAGTATTGGCAAACAAACTACCTGAATTCACAGTACAGTTTCTAGGTCCTGAACTGAATCCAGACCAGGTGGCCGACTTAGGCATCAATGGAGTAGACTACAAGCACACAGTCCTCAGAGCCCACAAAAAATGGTATAGGAAAGCACGTCAAAGAAACATGAGTGTAAACACATGGACAGTCAACCACAAAAAAGACATGAAGAAGATGCTCAGAATGGGAGTTGACATGCTGACAACAGACTATCCTCTTGAGGCCAGAGAGCTGATGAAGGAGATGAAGATGACTGAACTATAATAGGAAGAGGGTGACTTGGTCACCCTCTTTCAATTTGATTAAAGTGATGTCAGACACTCAGTCACATTCTTTTCGATGCGAGCAAGTACATCTGCACCTTCTGCCTTCTCAAATTTTTCGCCTACGATGTTTTCGTAGAGTTCTACATATCTTTCTGTGATGCCGCTTACGATCTCATCTGTCATCTCTGGCACCTGCTGTCCTTCCTGACCCTGGAAGCCGTTTGCCATAAGCCACTCGCGGACGAACTCCTTGGATAGCTGCTTCTGCTTGTCTCCTGCAGCAAGACGCTCCTCATATCCTTCAGCG
>JAEIGA010006254.1_pt1 | contig 18127 bp, 21 predicted proteins | sample 9270691 | NCBI WGS metagenome assembly JAEIGA01 (sample SAMN17057246, study PRJNA624740) | gut metagenome | biome: biome; isolation source: fecal sample | host: Bos grunniens | place: China: Xizang | collected 2019
ACTCTTTATATACAAAAGTCGATTTTTGGAAAAGGGGGAAATTTGAGGGCGGAAACGCTTCAAACCCTTGCCAGTTCTAGCTTTAAGGGGTATCAAACATATACGAGTTTATACTAAATTAATGCTGTTAAAAAATCGATACAAAATCAATGTTAAATCGATATCATTTTGAGATTAAAAAAATGACCAAAACTAAGTGGAAGAATAAAATTAAAAAAGCTTGCGTTGAAGCTGGAACCTATCAAAAGTATTTCGATCCTGTCATTGACACGTTGGCCGCGATCTTAGAGACTCGGGACAAGGCTCAAGAGAAGTATGAAGAAGAAGGATGTGAGCCCATTATCGAATATACCAATAAGAACGACGCGACCAATTACGTGAAGAATCCGATGCTTGTAGTAATCCGGGATTGTAACGATCAGGCGCTTGCCTACTGGCGAGACCTTGGACTTACTCCCAAGGGGCTCAAGATGCTCGGAGAAAAAGGCCTGATTAACAAGGACAAGGGCGGAGGGCTTGCTTCTGCGTTGGCTGACCTAGGTATCTAATGAAGGCCAAACACTACAAGGATATAGCAATTCAATATGCTGAAGAAGTCACATCCGGGAAGAAGATAGCTGGGAAGGAGATTATTGCGGCTTGTCAAAGATTCCTGGATGATCTCAAACGCGACGATCTGGAATTCAGGACCAAAGATCCGGATGCAGCCGTTACGATTATCGAAGGCATATTCGTACACAGGAAGGGCGAAGCTTTAGACGGCACTCCGCTACTCGGAAAGCCGTTCAAATTGCAGCCGTTCCAGATATTTATTGTTTATAATCTGCTTGGTTTTTGGTGGAAAGGCACGAACGAGAGACGATTTAAAGAGTCTCTTATTTTTTTGGCCAGGAAAAATGGCAAGACAAGCTTTATTGCAGCCTTATCTTTTGCCGTGGCAATCATTCAAAGAAGATCCGGCTCGACGATTTACGTCGTAGCTGCAGCATTGAAACAGGCGCTCGAAACATTCAATTTTCTTATATTTACGCTTAAATACAAGAAAATTATAGATGACTTCGAAGTTAAGGATAACAGCTTCGAGCACTCGATCAAGTATGAATTTAAAACTGCCGACGGACGACCGGATGGCACGATCGAGATACAGGTAATGGCTTCCAATCCTGACGCTCAGGATTCATTTAACTGTAACTTCGCAATCGCCGATGAGGTTGCAGCTTATAAAAAGCCAGCACAATACAACAGATTCAAAGAAGCAATGAAATCATACACGAACAAGCTGATGATCGGTATTACCACCGCCGGAGATAATATCAACTCATTCGGATATGGGCTCATGGATTACGCGGTTAAGGTAGCAACGGGAATCGTCAAAGACGATTCTTTTTTTGCGTTTGTGGCCAGAGCTGACCAGGACGAAAAAGGAAACGTTGACTATACTAATCCAATACAGCATGAAAAAGCTAATCCGAACTACGGGATAACGATAAGGCCTCAAGAGATCCTTAACGACTCTTTGCAAGCTCAGAACAATCCAAGGCAGCGCAAAGACTTCCTGTCCAGGTCCTTGAACATCTACACAGCTGCCATGAAGGCATGGTTTGACATCGAAGAGCTGCGAGCCGCCGATAAAAAATATTCCTGGACTCTCAAAGAGCTTTCACAGCTTGGCATTAATTGGTATGGCGGAGCCGATCTGTCGAGGATGTACGATCTAACAGCTACGGCGCTATATGGCAATTACAACGGAGTTGATATTGCTATAACTCACGGCTTCTGTCCGGTCGTTATGGCTGTAGAGAAGGCCGAGAAGGACCAAATACCTTTATACGGCTGGATGGACGACGGATGGCTGACGATGTGCAATCATCCGACTGTCAACATGGCGGATATTGTTAATTGGTTTGTACAAATGCGAAAAATGGGCTTCAAGATAAAACAAGTTGGCCACGATCGCAAGTTCGCCGGGGAAGAATACTTCCCATCGATGAAAAAGGCCGGATTCAAGGTAATAGACCAGCCTCAGTATTATTATTTGAAGTCGCAAGGCTTCAGGCACATAGAAAAAGCCATAAAAGACGGCAATTTCTACTATTTGCATTCACAAGCTTATGAATACTGCATTTCTAACGTCTCGGCAATTGAAAAGACGGATGATGCAGTCCAATACGAGAAAATTCAACCGGAGAAGCGTATCGACCTTTTTGATGCTTCCGTATTTGCTTGTATCCGCAGCATACAAGACGGAGAAAACGCAAAGAAAGGTCAATCCTGGTGGGGTGAGTAATGAGCAAGAAAAGAAGAAAAGGTAATCAGAAAAGAGAAGACAATCAGCAGACAAGTGTAAAGAGCCCTATCGGGATATGGTTAACGGATTCCGACGGGATCAACTGCCCGGGGTACGTGTCGCTTGACCACAATCCGGAGATAATGACAGCTTGCAAGAAGATCGCGGAGCTTATCGGGTCCCTGACGATCCATCTCATGACCAACACAGAGCAAGGAGATAAGAGGATCCTCAACGAATTGTCGAGAAAGATCGACATAGAGCCCGAAAAGCACATGACAAGATCCACTTGGATGCAAGCTATTGTTATGAATCTGCTCTTGTATGGAAAAGGCAATTCTGTAGTAATGCCGCATACGTACAATGGCACGATTGCCAATCTCGAACCGATATCCGCGAGTCGTGTAAGCTTTGAGCCTATCGGATACAGAGATTATAAGATTCTTGTCGATGGTAAAGCTCATGATCCTGATAATATGCTTCACTTCGTCTTCAATCCGGACAAGACCTACCTTTGGAAAGGCCGAGGCGTAACAATCAATCTGCAGACTGTGGCCGAGAATTTGAAACAGGCCGCAGCCACGGAAAAGGGCTTCATGGAGTCCAAATGGAAGCCTTCTGTTATCGTCAAGGTCGATTCTCTTATTGATGAGTTTTCGTCGCCAGATGGAAGGAAGAAGCTTCTCGACGATTATGTTAAGTCCTCAGAAGTCGGTGAGCCTTGGCTGATCCCGGCGGATCAATTCCAGGTTGAGCAGATCCGGCCTCTTTCACTTGCCGATCTTGCAATATCTGACACTGTAGAGATCGACAAGAGAACTGTAGCGGCGATTCTTGGAGTTCCGGCCTTCCTTCTGGGAGTTGGTGAATATAACAAGGAGCAATGGAACAATTTCGTACAAAGCACGATCAGAACGCTTGTACTTGGTATCAATCAGGAATTGACAAGGAAGCTGATTATTTCGCCGAAGATGTATCTAAGGCTTAATCACTTGTCGTTGCTTGATTGGGATATCGATACGATTTATCAGGTATTCGGCGGACTTTCTGACAAGGGTATCGTAACAGGTAACGAAGTTAGGGATAGGCTCGGCATGGAGCAGCTTGAAGGTCTTGATGAGCTCAGAATTTTGGAAAATTATATTCCGGCCGACCAGATCGGCGCACAAAAGAAACTTATTCAGGGAGGATCTGATAATGGCTAATAGAGAGATGAGGCAGCTAAGAACTGTCGGAACAAAATTTGAAACGAGGGAAGACGGCGATAATCTTTCAATTGAAGGATATTTCGCCGTTTTTGATAGCAATTATGAAATAGCTCCGGGAATGAGCGAATCCATAGCTCCTGGGGCTTTTTCGAAGACGCTATCTGGAGATATAAGAGCGCTAATCAATCATGATACGACTCTTGTACTTGGAAGAACCAAGGCTAATACTCTGCAGCTCCGCGAAGATAACCACGGATTATGGGGTCACATCGATATCAATCCGAACGATACCGACGCGATGAACCTGTATGAACGTGTTAAGAGGGGCGACGTAGATCAATGCAGCTTTGGCTTCGACATCCTTAGCGAGGAAACCGACTTCCGCGACGATGGATCAGTACATTGGACGATCAAAGAGGTTGAGCTCTACGAAGTATCTCCTTGCACATTCCCGGCATATGAAGAGACCAACATAAACGCCAGAGCTAAAGAGCGCGAGGATCTTTTGAAGCGCAAGAATGAAGCCTGGAAGGATGCAATCCTTAAGAAGTTGAAAGGAGAAGACAATGCTTAAAACATTATTACTCAGAAGCAAGATCGACGCAGCCAAGAAGGCTCTTGAAGCTCTCAGAGCTAAAGATGTGGACTTTGAGAAACGCGAAGCTGAAATCACACAGGCCATCGAAGAAGCTTCCAAGATGGAAGAGGGCGAAGCTAAGATCGAGGCTCAGAGAGCTGTAGAAGAAGCTGTTGAGCAGTTTGACGCTGACAAGGCCGCTCATGACGAAGAGAAGACAAAGCTCGAAGAGTCTATCGGAGAGATGGAAAAAGATCTTGCTGAAGCTGAGAAAGATCAGGACACAACTCCACAGCCTGAACCCAACGATGAAAGAAAAGGAGAAAAGAAGATCATGAAGAGAAACAGATTCTTTAGAAGTGTAAAAAATCTTGATGAGATGTTCCAGCGCGAGGACGTTAAGGCTTATCTTGCTGAGATCAGATCCTGCATCAAGAATAAAAGAGAGCTTACCAATGTAGGCCTTACAATCCCTGAAGTATTCGTGGGACTTATCAAAGAGAATGTAGAGAACTATTCAAAACTTTACAAGCACGTTAACGTACAGCCGATTGCCGGGAACGGCCGCGAGATCGTTCAGGGAACTGTAGCAGAAGCAATCTGGACAGAGTGCTGCGCAGTTCTTAACGAGATGAACCTTGCATTCAACGACGTAGAAGTTGACTGCTTCAAGGTTGCTGGCTATTACAAGGTATGCAACGCTGTTCTCGAAGATAACGACGTTGATCTTGCTACAAAGCTGCTCGAAGCTCTTTCACAGGCAATCGGTCTTGCGATAGACAAGGCAATCCTTTACGGACGTAACAGCGCATCTACTCAGAAAATGCCACTTGGTATAGTTTCAAGACTTGCACAGACAAGCGAGCCTTCAAACTATCCTGCAACAGCTAGACCTTGGGAAGACCTGCACACAAGCAACATCGTTTCGCTTTCTGCAGGACTTACAGGAGCTGCTTTGTTCAAGCAGATCGTTATTGCATCAGGCAAGGCTAAGAGCAGTTACAGCCGCGGCGAGAAGGTATGGGTTATGAACGAAACAACCTACACAAAGCTTATGGCTGAAACAGTTTCTATTAATGGAAATGGTCAGGTTGTTACCGGCGTAGCTGGAACAATGCCTGTAGTTGGCGGCGTGATCGAAGTTCTCAACTTCATCCCTGACAACACAATCATAGGCGGATACTTCGATCTCTATCTCCTGGGCGAGAGAGCCGGAGCTAAGTTCGCACAGTCTGAACACGTGTTCTTCATTCAGGACCAGACAGCTTTTAAGGGAACAGCAAGATACGACGGACAGCCTGTTATTGCAGAAGCCTTCGTTGCTATCGGTCTTGAAGCTACAACACCAGCAGCAAACGGCGTTGCTTTCGCACCTGATGAAGCAAACACAGTTAAGGCTATTGCTCTTAACGTAAATGCTGTAACAATCGACCTTTCTGAGGACGACGAGTTCCAGATGCAGGCTGTCACAATGCCTATCGACGCTCCTATCACATGGTCTTCAAGCGCTGAGACATATGCTACAGTAGATCAGAATGGCCTTATCACTGGCAAGGCTTCAGGAAGCGCTACAATCACAGCAGTAAGCGGCTCTGCTAGTGCTTCAGTAGCTGTAACAGTAACAACCTGATGAAATACAAGGTTAAAAAGTTCTTTATTGACCGAGAGTCTTTGAAAAAGTTCTCACAGGGGGATATCTTCCCCTGTGAGGATTCTGAGAGAGCCGCTTTTTTAACAAAAAAAGGATATCTTGAAGCTCAGGAGATTCCTACAGAGCCGCCAAAAAAGCCGGCAAGGTCAAAAAAGAAAAAAGAGGGATAAGCTATGAATGCAGAGCAGAGTCAGGCATTGCTTTCAATGCTCAAAGTCGATCTTGGCATTATGGCCACAACTGCATACGATGAGAGGCTTGGTCAATATCTTGAGAATGCAGCCGCTTCGATAGCTGAAGAAGGCGCGACTTTAGATCTTGACATCCTTAAAGATAAGCAGCTTGTAGTCATGTATGCTGCATGGACCTGGCGGAAGAGAGATAGCGGCGAGGGAATGCCTAGAATGCTTCGCTATGCTCTCAATAACAGGATTTTCAGCGAAAAGGTAAAAGATAATGGATGATGTTTTAATTCTGATGTCCGAGACTTTCGAAAAAAATAAATACGGAGTCCAAGTCCCGAAGCCTGATCCAAAAGAAGTCTTTTGTCAGGTTCATAGTGTGACAAGGGCGGAAGTATTTGAGGGTGGCCGAAACGGATTGAATCCGGCTTTTCAGTTTACGATTTTCGCCGGGGAATATTCTGGAGAGGCCGTCGTTGAATATCAGGGGAAAACATATTCCATTTACAGGACTTATCTAGTTCCCGGGACCGACTACATAGAGCTTTATGTGGAGCGGAAAGGCGGCACGAATGGCAAGGAAGAAGCTCAGCCTTGAAGATCTGTCTTCTGAGGTCAAGAAGATCTTATCAGAATACGGCGACGAAGTTGATAAGAATCTTGACGAGATCACCAAGAGAATCGGGAAAAAAGGCGCGGAAATCCTTAAGAACGAATCTCTTGCAAGATTCCCCAACTCAAAGAAACACAAAAGAAGATACGGCCAAACATGGACCTATGCAGTCGAAAAAAAGAGGCTATACACGAGGGTAGTGATTTATAACAGGCAGTCGGGACTTCCCCATCTGCTCGAATATGGTCACGCGCTTGTAGCCGGGGGCAGAGTAGCCGGAAGAGTTGACGGCAAGGAGCATATAGCTCCGGTAGCTACAGAGCTGGCAAATGATTATGAAACGGAGGTAAAGCAGAAGCTATGACGATGACGCTCGAACAAGTTAAAGATATGGTTGAGTCTATCGGGCTGCCTTATGCTTACTTTCAGTTCACCGATGACAGCGCTCAGGCTCCGCCTTTTATATGCTTTTTCTATGTCAATTCTGACGACCTTTATGCTGATGATTCTAATTACCAGGATATTAGACGGCTCAATATTGAGCTTTATACATCTTTCAAAGATTTCGAAACAGAAAAACTCGTTGAAGATGCTTTGAAAGAGAACGGATTCTCATATTATCGAGAAGAAAATTTCATTGAAACAGAGAAAATCTGGCAAATTGCTTATGAAATGGAGGTATTAATCAATGGCTAATAAAGTTAAATATGGCCTTAAGAATGTTCATTATGCCGTTGCTACAGTGGATCCTATAACCAACACAGCGACATACGGAACGCCCGTAAGATGGCCTGGAGCTGTCAGCCTCTCCCTGGATGCTGAAGGCAGTACAACAAAGTTTAGAGCTGATAATATCGATTATTGGGTTGGTCAGTCCAATAATGGATACTCAGGCGACTTTGAGTCTGCGCTTATCCCTGACGCGTTCAGAACTGCAGTTCTTGGCGATATCGTAGATTCTAACGGCGTCTATCTTGAAGATGCCGGAGCTAAAACTGTTCCCTTCGCTCTTATGTTCCAGTTTGAGGGAGATCAGAACGCTACAAGGCACGTTCTCTATAATTGCACTGCGACACGTCCTTCCGTTGCCGGAGATACCACAGAAGAGGAAGTCGAGCCTCAGACTGAGACTCTTACTCTTACAGCTGTATCTATCCACAATGCATCACTTGACAAGGATCTTGTTAAGGGCAGAGTTGGAGCTGATAACGCAGCTGTATATAATGCATGGTTTGATGCTGTATATCAGCCAACAGCGGTCGAGACCTTCACAGTTACATTTAATTCCGACGGCGGATCAGTTGTAGCTTCTCAGACTGTTGCAGCTGGCGGCACAGCTACGCAGCCCGAAGCACCTACAAAGATCGGTTACACCTTCGACGGATGGTATTCCGACGCAGAGCTTACAACAGCTTACGACTTCTCAACTCCTGTTACAGCGAATATCACACTTTACGCTAAGTGGGTTGAGACCTTCACAGTTACATTTGATTCCGACGGCGGATCAGCTGTAGCTTCTCAGACTGTTGAAGCTGGTGGCACAGCTACGCAGCCCGAAGCACCTACAAAGACCGATTACACCTTCGGCGGATGGTATTCCGACGCAGAGCTTACAACAGCTTACGACTTCTCAACACCTGTAACAGCTGATATCACACTTTATGCAAAGTGGGATGCATGATCTAACCAGGGAAGAGGCGATCGCCTCTTCCCTTTTTATTACAAAAATCATAAGAGGGAGATAGATGTATAAGAAAATTACAATGCACAATGCAAAAGGCGAAGATATCGAAGTCGAATTTCTGGCTAATGCTGCGACTCCGCTTCGCTACAAAGCTATATTTCGCAAGGACCTGTTAACACAATTCGCAAACGCAAAAAGCGAAGATAACGACAAGATCAAGCTTGATATCGACTTCCTTCCGGAGCTGGCTTTCCTTATGTCGATGCAAGCTGAAGCTTTTTCAAATCCAGAAGTTAAGCTTGACAAGCTCACACCGGAAAATCTTGTTGATTGGCTTGAAAGATTCGATTCATTTGAAATCGAGAGTCACGCGGAAGATATTCTCAATGTATATTACGGGAATACCGACACGACATCGACAAGTAAAAAAAACACAGACGAACAGACAGAGAGCTGAATACAGCTCTCTTTATTCATATTGCATTACGAGCCGGATTCCGGATTGAAGAATTAGATCATGTCGAGATGGGACTAATTTTCGATGTAATGACGGAAACGGGAAACGATAGCCACAAGTATAAGCAAATTGCTACGCAATCAGATTTTGACAGGTTCTAGGAGGCACAATGGCAGCCGGAAGAATCAAAGGTATAACAATTGAAATAGGCGGCGATACTACGAAGCTCGTTTCAGCGCTTGCAAAGGTCGATAATGCGCTGTCAAAGACTCAGACTAACCTCAGAGATATTAATAAGGCTCTTAAGCTTGATCCTGGTAACACAGAATTGTTGAAAGATAAGCAAAACGAGCTTGCAAGGGCTATAACTGAGTCAAAGCAAAGGCTCGATGCTGAAAAAGAAGCTTACGCGCAGCTTGCAGCGGCTGACCAGACCGAAGAAAATGTCGAAAAGATGCGCCAGCTCAAGACGCAGATAGATATCGATACAGTCGCGCTCGAGGACCTTGAAAAACAAGCAAAACAGACTTCTTCCGTTTTTGGTTCACAGATGCAAGTCGCCGGGCAGAAAATGGAAGAACTCGGAAACAAGGTAACAGCTGTAGGGGATAAGCTCGCGTCAATTGGTAGCTCTATGACTGCCACAGTTACAGCTCCGATCGTGGCCGGATTCACTGCCGCAGTCAAGACGACAGGCGACTTCGACGCGGCTATGAGCAAAGTCCAGGCTGTATCCGGAGCCTCAGCCGACGATATGGTGCTCTTAAGAGACAAGGCGAAGGAAATGGGAGAAACTACTAAATTCTCCGCTTCTGAATCCGCCGAAGCTCTTAACTATATGGCTATGGCTGGCTGGAAAACGGAAGATATGCTCGGAGGCATCGAGGGCGTTATGAACCTTGCTGCAGCATCCGGTGAAGATCTTGGCACAACAGCCGACATCGTAACGGATGCGCTTACAGCCTTCGGTTATACTGCGGAGGATTCTGGGCGCTTTGCTGACATCTTGGCGGCTGCAGCATCAAACGCAAATACCAACGTTTCAATGATGGGCGAGTCATTCAAATATGCCGCTCCTGTAGCCGGATCTTTAGGATATTCAGCCGAAGACGTGGCCGTGGCTCTTGGCCTTATGGCTAACAGCGGAATCAAAGCGGATCAGGCCGGAACATCCCTTCGTAATATGTTCAATCGTATGGCGAAGCCAACAAAAGAATCAGCTGCAGCTATGGAAAGACTCGGACTGACCTTAGCGGACGATGAGGGAAATATGTATTCCTTCCGTGAGATCATGGATCAGCTAAGAGATTCTATGTCAAATATCAATGTTCCGCTTGACGAATACAATGCTGCTCTGGATGAGCTCGACGCTCAACTTGCGGACGGGACCTTGACACAGAGTAAATATGATGCAGCTCTTGAAGAACTCAATCAACAGACTTTTGGAGCAGAAGGCGCTGAGAAGGCAAGAGCAGCGGCTATGCTTGGCGGTACTCGTGCAATGTCGGGACTTCTAGCCATTGCTAACGCTTCCGAAGCTGACTACGAGAAACTAACAGCTGCTATCGATGATTCTTCACAGGCTTTTGCGAAGCTTGCCGACGGCTCTGTCGTTCCACTCAATGAAGCGCTGGCAAGCGGAGCGGAGATTGTAGAGACTTACAACGGATCAGCCGAGGCTATGGCTAACACGATGCTTGATAATCTTCCTGGGCAGTTAACTCTTCTTAAGTCCCAGATAGAAGGTCTTGCTATCTCGTTCGGTGAGCTTCTTATGCCGACTGTTAGACAGGTCGTGACTGTTATACAAGGATTCATGGATAAGCTCAACGCTCTGGATGAGTCCCAGAAGCAACAGATCATACAGATAGCCGCTGTCGTGGCTGCTATAGGTCCTGCACTCTTGGCGATAGGAAAAATCACGAGTCTTGTCGGGTCGGTTATGGCTGTTGTAGGTCAGCTTATGTCCTTCCTTGGTCCTATTATCTCAAGCATGGGCGGACTTCAAGCAATCCTTACAGTAATAACAGGACCTATCGGGATTATTATCGGACTCGTGGCAGCTCTGGCGGCTGGATTTACATATCTTTATAACACAAATGAGACTTTCAGGGCGGCAATCAATACGCTGATAACGGAAGTTCAAACACGATTCGCGGAAATGCTGGCAGCTGTTCAACCGGCTCTTGATGGACTCAAAGAAGCTTTCAACGGCCTTATAACGGCACTTGCTCCAATAGGGGCAGCTATAGCCGGAGCTTTCAACGGGTTAATCTCAGCCACTGCTCCGTTTTTTGAATTCATAGCCGCGTCAGTAGTCGGACTCGTTGACGGACTGATGGGGACTGTAGCTCCGATCATTGATATAGTCACGAATACGACTAACATGATTACAGCTGTCATTCAGGCATTTGAAGCACTTCTTCAGGGCGACCTTAACAGCTTCATGACCTTGATAGATTCAGCTATTGAGAGCGCTATAGCTATAATCATTAACATCATTCAAGCTGGCTTTGCGCTTATAAAAGGCTTCTTTAGTGCCTTCGGAGTTGATGTCGTGGCTGTATTTACGCAGCTTTGGAGCAACATCAAAATTACTGTATCGAATATCGTTAACACGATCAAAACAACTTTCAGCTCCGGCCTTACTGCGCTTACGTCTATTATCAATACCAAAATAAACACAGTAAAGACGGCCTTCGGGACAATGAAAACGTCGATTAAATCGGTGTTCGACAATCTGCTTACTAACATGAAGCAGTGGGGCAAGGATATGATTGATGGATTCATTAGCGGAATCAAGGAGAAGATCAGCGCAGTCGGGGATGCGATCGGAGAGATAGCCGACACGATAGCAAGCTACCTTCATTTCTCGGTTCCTGATATTGGTCCCTTGGCTGATGCAGACACTTATGCTCCGGATATGATGAAGCTGTTCGCGAAGGGAATCCGCGACAACGCCAATCTGATAACAGACGCGCTTACAAGCAGCTTTAATCTGTCCCCGATCCTAAGTCAGGCCGGACAGACGGGTATCAATGTACAGGGAACAGGATCGGGAAGCGTGCAGCCTATCAACGTCAACCTGACGCTTGAAGGAGACGCTTCGAGGATCTTCCGCCTCGTAAATATCGAGGCGAGCAAAAATTATCAAGTAACAGGTCAGGTCTTCAATTCAACTTTCTAAGGAGTGTGATTATATGCAGCTTGCTGTCGTTAATGGAGTAGATATCACAAAATTCATAGACAAAGAGACATATAAAGTCAACTCTTCAGATGTATACGAGTCCTGGCAGAATGGAAATTTTATAGAAAAAAGAATCCAAATAAGAACACGAGTGGAGGGCTCTTTCACGATAAGATGCGGAAAGGGCTTTACACTCGAGCGCTTTCTTGAATATTGGAATGCAGCTGTAGCAGATAAGATCGTGACTATAGGCTTATTCGTCCAGAATCATAATGATTTCGAGGCGATACAGGCATTTTACAAGTTTGAGGGTCAACAGCACGTAGAGCTTGATAACGGCGGATTCTATGACGAGCTTAATATATCAATCCAGGAGTGTTAATAATGTACGATGTGCCATATGAAGTAAAAAAGGCCTTGAGGGCTGGCATATACAGGAAAAATTATAGATTCCTGATATCAGAAGAGACCACAGTTATAACTTACAAGTGGGAGACTTCTGACATAATCAGCGCTTCGGATACGTGCGACATCTCCGCCACGGGATTATATAGATTCTATAACGAGTACGTTAACACGGGCTTCTCTTTCTCGTATTTGGATAGCGAGGGCGAGACCATAGTGGTAGATGTAGAAGCAGCTCCAGGCGCTTCTGTGACAAATTATGAATTTGAGTTCGATGAGCCAACGACTCTTACCATGATAAGCTCAAACGCGGAGCTCTCTGTTCAGCTCCGCATTGAGTCGGAATCTACAGAAAAGCAATATCTCTTTACAATCGACAATAATACTCTAGTCAAAGAATCGGTTAAGATCGATGAGAGAATGTGTTCAAGCGACAGGATCAAGTTCGGACTTGCCGAAGGGGCTTCGCTCGAATTCCAATATTTTGATCATCCGAATATCAACGGAATGCAGATTCAGGCATTTATTGACGTAGAGTATAAAGATGATAGCAATCAAATACAATGGTACTCGATTCCGCTAGGGTTCTTTACTGTAGATCAGGCTCCGATGCAGTTTTCAACGGGTATACGAAAAGTAATAGCTTATAACAAACTTCAAAGTAAATACCTGGACCAGAAAGCTAACAATCTTCTAAATCTTAACTATACCAATCCGAACGCGACAATAACGCTCTACGATATCCAGAAGTCACTCCTGAGCGATTATCAGATAGGTATAGCCGAAGAAACGATTATAACTCCGGCAATGGCTGATTCATTCGTTCAGAATAGCGGTTATTCGTCGTCGTTCAAAACGAAAACTTTCGCTTCCGGAGATTTAACGAGTCCGCTGAATATCCAGATGCTCGGCGGATCAGCGACAAGCACGGCGGCATATACTGTTAAGATGGTCAGCGGCGTATACAGATATACGCTTGATCCGGATGAAACATATAGCATCCGCAGCGATTATGATCTTGACGCTTACGAAGATACAATTTACTCGTATCTTGCGACTTATCTGCAAAAAAGCGGAGTCGCTAATCCTACGACGCAGCTTAATAAGTTCGTCAAGACTGTCACAGTCGAATACGACTTATATAATTATCTTCCTTCCGGGGTCAAGGGATGGGCTACAATGTGCGGTATCATCCTGAAGAAGCCCGATAATACTTATGAGTATTACTCGAAGATAGGCTATAAGAATGGTCTTTCGAATTGCCATGCATCTATGGGCGACCTTCAAAGAATGCTATTCAAAGGGTATACAGAGCTTATCTTGATTCGTCCTGGTACTTTCGGGAAGGGATCGCTATCGGATGGGACCTGGGTTCCACTTGGCGCTATCTGGTACGACACTCCGTTTACGTTCTACAAGAGCCCGGGGAATGTCGTAACGAATGCGACCTATTATAAGGCTACGGACGCAGCCGGAAATGAGTATCCGGATCCAGAAGATTCGAGATTCTTCCAGCTTCTTGAAGTTAGGAATTTGACAGCTGCTAATATGGTCCAGATACCAATCAGCAAGCTCCCTGAGTTTACGCTTAGAGAGATCATATCGGCCAATTATGAGACAGTCTGTCAATTTGGCCAGCTCAACCGCGAAACAGATCTATTTATGGGTGTAGAGCTCAATAATGGCGGATTGTATCCAAGGGAAACACTTTATCCGAACGATGGACTATATCCCAACGCGGAATATCCACGAAGCAGCTTCAGGCTTCCGGAGTATGAGCAGCTGTGGACTGATACAGTCGGCACGCAGTCCTTCAAGTATCTCATAATAACATACAAGACGACCGAAACGGATAGCCAGGGAAATATTCAAGAGGTTGAGAAGACGCTTCAAAGGACTGTCAATCCTGACGGCACGACCAACTACAATATGTCTGACAATTGGCTTTTCAAAAACCTTATCTGGACAGCGGATCAGGTGGCCGAATATGCCGAAGTCATGGTTGAGAAGATGCGCAATATAACATGGTTCCCGTTCGAAATGTGGGCTCCCGGGCTTCCGTATGCAGAGACAGGCGACATGATCGAGATTACTGACCGAACAGGAGAAACACACGTTTCTTATATTTTGCAGCGTCAGCTTACCGGAATTCATAATCTCAAAGATACGTTCATTAATGGAGAGTTAGATATATTCTAAGGAGAGCAAATTAATGAATAAGCTATATACTCTTATTGTTTGGCACAATAACACAGCTCCGGCACTAAATGAAGATAATCTGAATGCAATGTCGGAAGCTCTCGACGCTATCGATACACGAGTCGTCGAGATCGCCGGAGATGTTATCGAAGTCGTGCCTCAGATTCAAGATTACTTAGAACAGGCTCAGGCGCTGGAAGAAGCGCTTGAGCTTTTGTCTAGGAATCCGCCATATATCGGAGCAAACGGCAATTGGTACGTATTCAATACGGAAACACTCCAATACGAAGATAGCGGAGTTGATGCGAGCATAACTGTATCAATAGCCGACATCACTATGATAGCGGTCGATGCTGATCCATACGTCACTAACACGGGAACTAATACCGACCCGGTATTTCATTTATATCTTCCAAGATCTCCACAGGGCGAGACAGGTAACGGCATTGACAGAATCGAGAAAACAAGCACTTCCGGTCTTGTCGATACCTACACGATTTATTATACAAACGGGGGCACATGGACATACACAGTCACAAACGGCCAGAGCGGATCTGGCTCCGGTGACATGAACGAAGCCGACTATGATCCGAACGGAGCCGTTAAAGCGGCTGGCGGTATTATAGCTTATCTTGTTGCTAATTATCAGGGCAAACTTACTTTTGATGTAACTCCGACACAGGGATCAAGCAATCCCGTAACAAGTGACGGAATCTTTGCAGCCTTGGGATTAAAAATTAATACAACTGATATAGTTAATAATCTCACAGAAACGACTCCGGGCAAGCCTCTTGATGCTACTCAGGGCAAGACCTTGAATGATTCAATTGATAATAAGCACAAAGTCACGTCGAAACAGGTTGATACGAGCGGATGGGTTACAGACACGACCAGTCAGAGCGGCACGACCCTCTATAAGAAGACAATAAGTTTAAATCATGTCTATGTCGATAGTCCTTCAGTCGATATCGGAGCAGCCAGCGGATCGGTTCTCCCGACTACAGTGCAGCAAACAGCTTATGACCTTCTTTTGTATGTTACAGCTGACAGCGCTATCCCGTGCTTATATCTGTATGCTTCAGCCGTTCCTACAGATGCCTTTTATATCAACGTTGAGGGGGTGGACTAAGTGGCCGAAAAATTATGCGAGCTAAAGAAAAAAGGCGGAGGCGGTGGAGCAAGTACACTTGAGCCTAATACTTCGGAATTATTACAAGCTAGCACTACCGGATATTTATATTCGCAAGACTGTACATCGCTATTATCTTCTGGAAATAGCGTTACAGGAACAAATTTAAAATGCGTTTACAACAGCCCGTCCGCTGGATATTTTACGGTTACGGCATTGACAGCTGGGAAATATAGAGTAATTGGATTTCTGCAAGGCGAGGGGATACATACAGAAATTATTGATGCACAAGCTAATCAAGTAATATGCCGAAGCCGATATTCTGGCTATCAGCCTGCAGCTGGTTATTATTCTTTAATTATGGTTTATAAAATTTCATAATAAGAGGAGGATTAAAAATGTCATTTACATTAATAGAACTCGTAACTAATACACAGGGCCAAGAAGCAGACCCAAAAGCCACAAGGTATGCGGCAAAAGAAAGCGCACTTGTCAATTATCATGACAAGCTTAAAGTCTATCATAATGCATCTGACGTTCTTTTTGCTGTCGTTGAAGTCCTGGACGAATACGGACGAATTCTCGGAGGCGAACACGGCTATCGTGAGGAAGTTGACCACCGGCCAGAGCCGGAACCGGAGACTCAGGAGGGCTAATCTATGGCTGAAAAACTCTGCAAGCTCAGGAAATATGTGGGGGGGGTAGCACGAATTCTGATGTAAAAGAGGTATTCACAGCACACAGACATAGTGGAACGGGATCAGGATATACAATTTGGTCGGCGAATAAGATAATTGGAGAATATGGCGATATTTCTGCAAATCTTATCAATCAGGTTTCAAATTATTTTAATGCATCAGGAACTACATTAACAGCGGTGCAGCCTTGTCGAGTCGTACAATATGAATTATTAAATACCAACAATGGAATTCCGACAGTGACTGAACATAACTTGAATGTTGGCGATACCATTACGATACATACAACTCTTCCCTCTAGATTTGTTGAAGCTATTATTGTTTATTGATATTAGTGTTCTCGATTACACAAAAGCAGAATTTTGCGAATTAATTTAAGAGCCGCATCGTGCGGCTCTTATTAGTTAGGGGGCTAACATATGGGAATCTTGCTATCGAGCGCATTGACACTCGGAGTCGGAGCTCTGGGCGCTCTGATCTCATTATATCTTACATATCTTTTTAATCGCTTCACCAAGAAAACAGAAGAATACAGAAAACAGAGAGAAGATCAGGAAGCTGCAGCATTAAAAAAAAAGAGCAAGACGATGCTCTTATGCTCCTGATCCTACGGATAGAGCTTCGATATATTATCGACAAGACCAACGAACGCGGCTTCTATACAGCCGACGAGCGGCGACGCTATCAGTATATGTATGACGTATATAAGGAGCGCGGAGGCAATGGAGAAATAGAGAGGGACTTCCTGAAGCTCGACTCGCTGCCATACGAGAAACAGTAAATAATGCGTTTTTTATCGTTTTTTGCAGTTTTTTTGATGTTTTTTCGCTGTTTTTTAAAAAAATAGTGAGAAAGGGGATCACATGACTAAGAAGGATCTTATTCGCAAACTTACATCCAGGAAATTCATAAGCGCACTGCTCGGATTCATTACTGCAGTTTTGATCGCATTCAAAATGAGCGAAAACGAAATTGCTCAAGTCGTGGCCATAGTTGGCAGCTTCATGACCTTGATATCTTATATCCTCGTTGAAGGTAATATCGACGACACTTATGCATTGATGAATCCCGATCATGAAGAAAAGAAAGAAGAGGAGAATCACGAATGATTGTAGCCGGATATGGGATTGATGTATCTCACTACCAGAAAAATATCGGCTGGGGCATGGTGGCCAAAAACGGGATCACTTCCGCCGGACAGCTGCCCGTAAATTTCGCGATTTTGAAATGTATCTATGAAGCTCAGAGCCATCGACCAGACGAATACTTTGAAAAAAATTACCAGGGCTGTATCGATAATGCTATCAATGTCGGGATATACGTATATCATGCGTCGAAGTCTCTAGCTGATCCGGTAGCCGAGGCTGAGGCGCTTGTTAAGGTCCTGAACGGGCGGAAATTGCACTTAGGCATATGGCATGACCTGGAAGATAAAGCTCTGAGATCTGCCGGGAATAATGCAATCCACCAGATGCTCAAGATTGAAGACGAGATCCTAAAGAGTCACGGATACACGGATATTGGGATATATTGTTCAAAATATTGGCATGATTCCGTCCTGGATAAAAAATATCTAAAAGATCGATATAAATATTGGTGGATAGCCAGATATCTCAAGAACGATCTTGGCCAGATTCCGCCGGAGTCCATGAGCCCGGAAAAATATGCTGATGCCTGGCAGTTCTCAAGCAAGGGAAAAGTTTCAGGGATTGCCGGAAATGTCGATCTCGACATAGACTTTACGGGATTAGCTGCAGCTATGGCCAAAGAGCTCCCAAAGTCTGCAGATGGATATACTCCATCAAAACAGGGTCTTAAAACTGTTAAAGTCACAAATAAGCTCAATATTC
>JAEIGA010006255.1_pt1 | contig 18126 bp, 33 predicted proteins | sample 9270691 | NCBI WGS metagenome assembly JAEIGA01 (sample SAMN17057246, study PRJNA624740) | gut metagenome | biome: biome; isolation source: fecal sample | host: Bos grunniens | place: China: Xizang | collected 2019
GTGTACTCACGATAGGAAAGATGTCCGATGATGAACACCTGACTTCCCTTGCGGATGTACTTCTCTGCGGTTTCGGCAAGGTTTCTCCATGCCACGATGTTGTGCCATGCGGTATCGTCCACCTCACGACCATCCTTTGTCGGATACTTACCTCCTGTGCAAAGTGAGAACTGCGCCACCTTGCTGTTGCTCTGCCCGACTGTGCGGACATCGGGGTCTTTTCCGACCCATCCCATCAAATAGGTTGTATTTACGCTCATATCTAAAAAAGTGTTAGTGTTTCTTGTTCTTCGCTGGAGAAGAGGTTATAGAAGATTCCCTCCATACAAGCTACTACTATGCTATTCCCGGCCATCTTGTATTGCTGGCTGCGACTTACTCCCGAATCTTGAATCTTATCAATATCAGATTCGTTCACATCCATAAGTCTGAAGCATTCCCTTTCGGTAAGTTTGCGGATCGCCTTTCGGATAGGCGTGATGTCGGAAAGGAATCTGATGGCATCAGACTTTGAGTGAGGAGCATCTATATATTCGTAAAGCATTACACGCATCCAATCCTTATAAATCCCCCACTTAATTAGGATTTCGGATATTTTTTGTCCTGCCGAATCAGATACTGTATTAAGGTCACATGCGCTATCCTTAATCCTCTCTTTCTCCATCACGGTAATGTCAAATATCCGACTGACTTCTTCTCTTGCTTTGTCGGTGCCGACTTTTCTTTCATATATGCGGTAACAATACCACACATATCTGTTTAACTTTGTTCTTGTCATATCTGATTCTATTAACAAATAAATTAGGCTATCTTTCTGAACGGTGGTAATGGTGTTGCTTATCTCCCCCCCGTTCTATCCTCTGGCGATACAAGCCATTGGATTTTGCTCTTTCTGATGGGTTGGCGGGATTCCTACCACGCATCGCAGCTGCTCTCGCATAACTCATATACATAAAGACATTCAGGGTTGCAGGTTATCGTGGGGCATACATCCCCATATTCCCCCTGTACTCTGCCCCTGCGGAGTTTGGATGTGGGGTAAGACCAGTCGAATACCCCCCCCGGTCGAACTTCAATCCACCCAAGTTTCGTTGCTTGGGGTATTCTCAATAAGGACTGACACATAATAATGATTGCATGTATTTAGTCTTGTTGTAATAGTAGGAGTGAAGTGTTGGAATAACTGCTGATTGTAGCAGTCAATGAGTGTCCCTTGTCTAAGTTCCCCCCCCCGACTACCAATCAAGGTGTTTAATCTCGTGTTGCTCATATAACTCTAATAAGTAGTTATCCTTTGAAATGGTAGTTATTGTATTGCTGATTCCGTCTGTTCTTGGCACATACATACGCATATTGCATCGCCTTTCCCCTATCCTATGACTCTCATAGTCCTTTCGGATTTTTTTACCATACTCCGTTCTCTGATAAGTGAGGATCGCTTTCATAACAGATTACTAAAAAACAATTATGCTGAAAGGATGAGCAAGATATAGTAGGACAGATGTCTATGTCCAAAAGCCCCCCTATTGCTCCCACGAGGGTACTGATATATCGTTACTTTCATAATACACCATTATCTTTGGTTCAACTCCCGAATGACATCCGCAGTTAAGGCAGGGAGATAGCCCCCAAAAATCATATACTGCTCCGTTCTGTTGGCTCTTCCATACATAGCCAAGCACCATTATCTTCAACATATACTGCAACTCCTGCATCGTGATTATTGGCGAGTAAGGTAACGGATATTCCATCCATACCATCTCGCATAAACTTCTTAGATTTACTTAGGTTCTGCCCCCCCCAATAGGAATAAAGCAACCTTTATAAATCACCCCATTCTTTTTGTTCCTCATATACTAAAATCTTTGGTTCAAGATTCCCCCCCCGAAGGTATAAATACAAGGACTTACTCCTTCCGAGGAATACACCCTGCCTCTCTGTGGGGACTGCCACTTATTGACACTCCCCACTATGTTGCCAATCTCTATCACATTGCTGTTCATAATACTCTATCACTCCTGTTGCTCCGTAATGCCCCCCCTGATGAAGTTCGCAACACCATTCTTGTAGTATTGTGCCTTAATGGTCTTGCAACTTCCATCGGGTTCTGTGTTAATCGGATTCTTCATATTCTATGATTGTGTTATCGGTAGAAGCAAGTGCACCATTCGCCCGAAGGCAATTCGCTATATCGTTGTATGTAATTGCCCGTTGCCCCGCACTTGAATTGTCGTGCCGAGAGGCAGTTAGCAATTTGCACCCCCCCCCGATTTAGGTCTTCAAATAAAGCCCGTACCTTTCGCTTCGTGATTCTCATTATGCTTTAAGAACCCAACAATAGCCTTGTCAGAAAGGAAATACTTTCTATCCACATCATCCTCCAATACATCTTTCAGTCGTTTCTCCAAGACAATAGGCTCTGGGAAATTGAAAGGTTTATGTTCGCCAAGGATTGACACCATGAACACCCTTTCTCTGTTCTGAGGAACTCCGCATTCGGTTGCATTGATTATCTTTGTGTAACTCTCATATCCGAGACTTGTGAGATAATCTCTCCATTTGTAGAACTCCGGCTTGAACTTCTCGCTTAGCAACGCCTTGACATTCTCCATCATCAGATACTTTGGCATCTTCGCCTCGATCGCTTTCCTGCATTCCCAAAGAAGTCCTGACCTTGTACCACTTCCTTCTGACAAACCTTTCTGCAATCCGGCATTTGAGATGTCGGTGCAAGGGAATGAGTAAGTGAATAAATCAAAGTCTGGCACTTGCGACCAATCAATCTTGCTGATGTCACCATAGTTAGGACAGTTGCCGTGTATGGATTCATACGCCTTGAGAGCATAAGGGTCGATCTCGGATATTCCGACTACTTTAAAGTCAAATCCCTCAATGTCGGGATTTAGGCCGTTGCTATATCCATACAAGGCGCGAGACCTTTCCCTCACCCTACGCAGTGCCAATGACTGACTCCCATATCCGGCAAACGCCTCAAAGACCCTTAATGGGTTGTCTTTGTTATACTCACTCATGATACCATTCGTAATTTAAAGTTCTTCCTTTCGCTATCCCCTCGATCCTTTGTGCAATCTCCTCCACCTCTCTTACCCCAAGATGTAGCCTATGCGCTACCTCAATTGAAGTAGCAAAGGGCAGCACATCTCCGTCAGCTCTCTTCTCTTCGAGGATGGAGAGGATAGTTTGTTTAATCTTGTTTTTCATCAGAATAAAGACTTTTGGATATTAGAAAGGACTTTCTCATTTGCTTCTCTGAAAAAGTCCTTCTTGATTTCAAATCCGTATGCCCTACGACCACATTGTGCTGCTGCGAGTAAAGTGCTTCCGCTTCCAGCACAAGGGTCTATCACTACATCATTAGGGTCTGTGAACAACTCTATCAGGTAGCGGAGCAATGGCACTGACTTCTGCGTAGGATGTACTTTTGCGGTCTCCGTGTCCCTCGGATATGGAATAGCATTGAAAACCATTCTGCCGTTGTTATTGAACTTCGGAAGTCTGTTACGGTAAAGAAGAATGGCATATTCAGTATTACCTACAACCCGCATATTTGCCTTCAAGACTTGCGGTGAATAGTTCTTGTAGAATTGCAACGGGATGTAGTTTTTGAAGCCGTATTCCTTGCCCTTCTCTATCACATACATCATCTGCTCAAAGGCACAAAAAACTATCATACAAGGTGCTCCACCGGATTTCTTTCCTGTACTGCCTATTTCTTTTCCGTTGCTATTATCTTTCGGCTCAGGCTTGAGCATTTTTGAACAGAAGTGCATATACTCTGCTATGCGGAAGTCCTTGTCAGTGTCAAAGAACTCCTTTCCTGCAAGTTCCGATTCCCCGTTCTTGTTATCTCCATCCTTGTACCACATAGGATTACTGCCATAAGCATCCTTTCCTACATTATAGGGAATATCGGCAATTACAAGTTGAGCCTTGGGTATCTGATACACTTTGTAATTCTGAAAGTGATCGTTATATAGTTCTATGTCTTTCATAAGAATAATCTGCTTTGTTTCTCTGCGATTGCATCATTGACTCGTTTCTCGGCAATCTTGAAGTATTCCTCATTGAGTTCAATCCCGATGAAATCTCTTTCTGTATTCACGCAGGCAACGCCCGTAGAGCCTGAACCCATAGTATTGTCCAGTACAAGCCCCCCCCGATTCGTATATGTCTTGATAAGCCATTCCAAGAGTGCTACTGGCTTTTGGGTGGGGTGCGATTGGTCTTCGCTACAATGAATAGCCTTAATCTTGATGATAGACCTTGGATGTTTCTTATCAGTGTAGGTAGGATTTATTCGCTTCACATTTCCATAACACTGATTCTTCTCGTTATGGTTTCCGTGTCCTTGCGGATGATTCGGCTCTCTACCATTCAAATCTTCCATTTGAGGATTATAAGTCGGCAAGGACTTATAGAAAACACATAGGTCTTCATGGTATCTTAACGGCATCCTATTAGCATTAAGAAATCCTGTCGCTCTGCATTTATCCCAAACAAGATTGTATCGCCACATCTTCGTATTCGACATCATAAGCTGAGCCGTGAACATGCCTTGCGCAAAGAGAACGATTGCTCCATTATCCTTGATTATCCTGTTGTATTGTTCCCACAACTTGTCGAAACGAATCAACCTATCCCATTGAGCATGTTTGTTTCTCTTGTTCAGTACTTCGTATGGCAAATCACACAGAATCATATCAATGCTCTTGTCGGGAATATTCTTCATTTCGACAAGGCAATCTCCGTGAATCAGTTTCATTTGTATTCCTCCAATCTTTCCATACCCGTCAATTCTTCTCCTGCAAGCAATTTCTTTATGCAGTTAAGATTGCCAATAGTATCCCTATCTAAGCAGGTTGTCTTTGTGTAAGAATTATGATAATTCGCCCATCTTCGTAAAGTGTTTTCAATGCTTTCTAGGACATATTTCGGTACTTCTATCTTGTCTTTCATATATCTCATGCCAATAAGGCTCTGTTACTCTATCAGTTTGTTTAAGGTCGCAGACCACGATCGTCCAGAAAAGAAACTTGAATGCCTTCTTAAAGTGAGGACATTTCTTTCTGCAAAATGTACTTCCCACCATAGCGCGGTCAGAGTGGTATTCTTGAAGGAGTTGCTTCGGGGCATCCTTGCATATTGTCCAACAAGAAATACCTTCTATTTCGGCAAACTTTATCTTGCTCATTTCAAATGTTCTTTACCATCTATCCAATTCATAGCCCCTTTACAAGTCGGACATGGCAACATAAACCCCGCTGATGTCAACACGGTCTCATCTATGTCTGCTAAGAACTCACAGCCGCATCTTTCACACCTGAACAACTTATTAGGTAGTTCGGGTCTATTTCCTGCTTTAACTATTGTTACCATTACCGTCTTTCCTCAAACATTCCGCCCTTAAACAAGTCATCAAAGAAGTCCCCCGATTCTCTCTCCTATAGGCTTTCTATTGCCCTTTCTGTACTCTGCAAGCCATTCGGGGTCAATAAAGTACTCATAGTAACTAGCGCCCGCAACTTGGGGCTTTACCACTGGGAAACGCTGTCTGATACGTCTAATCATTCGCGTACCCTCAGTTGTTCTTCCGATTTCATTGGCCTCATTAGGAGTTAACTTCCTTCCACGGAGCAGAGCGGCCAGTATTCGCCTCTGCTTTGCATCTCTTTTCTCTTTCATATCAACGTGTTTTTGTCCCGTCTATCAGCTCTTACGAGCATAAGGCGAATATGTCTGACTTGATTTGCGTAATAATTTTTCTTTGCCCCAATTTTTTCAGCCCTCTCGATGTTCGCCAAACGAGCCATTATTGAGTCAAATTCTCTTTTTGAAATAATCACGATTTTAGGCTTTAAAAAATTTCAGATAAGGGTTTTATTGTTTACTCTAAGAAACCTCGCAGAATGCTCTTATTTTACCCGTTTTGAGCATTTCTTCGATTAAACTCTCGCATCCGCTCATCCCATATAGTGAAATTCAGCGTAAAGAAGATGAATCCCGCATTTATAATGAAAGCTCTTGGGAAGGCTGAAAGAGTAATCCTCGGCAAGACATCAAACTTGCCTATACAAACAGAGAGTATCAGGTTTCCCCAATACTCTTCAAAAAGCTTTATGTCTATCATGGCTAAAATGGAAAATCTGAATCGTTATCAAAATCGCTCTTCCAATCCGTAGGCGGCGGAGGAGGCGGAGGCGTTGGGTCATCCATGTCCACAAAAGCGGTAAAGGTCTCATTCGCCTTGATGTTCACCTTCACGTCACCCGCCTTGCCTTGCCTATTCTTGCGCACCCACATGTTGACCTCTCTGTCATCTAGGTCTCCAGAGGCTCTTTCCAACATCAGAACAATATCCGCGTCTTGCTCTATAGCGCCCGAATCCTTGAGGTCATAGAGCTGCGGCGCTCTCTTCTCGGAAGCGCTGAGTCGATTGAGCTGACAAAGGAGCACAATCGGAATCTTGCACGCCTTCGCTGTACTCTTGAGCCTCTTGGTAAATCCCGCTATCGAATTGGCTAGAGTTGACTTATTGTCCGCATAGCTGACTAAGCCCAAGTAGTCAACAAAGGCGATATCGCACTTCCCCGCTTGAGCATTAAGAACGATATTAGCTATAATCTCATCTTCTCCGAAGAGAGAATCCGACATGTAGATAGGCTTTGAGGCAAAAGAGCTAGACGCAACCTCAAACATCTGCCAATCTATATCAGCCTTGGCCATCTGCAAAGGAGTGACATGCTCGGTGGCGCATAAGAATCTCTGTGCAAGCTCGACATTGGTCATCTCAAGATTGAAAAGATTGACCGCTTTTCCCGCGCTAGCAGCTGCTCTCGCAAACTGAAGCATCACCGCCGATTTTCCGACAGACGGCCTTGCTGCAAGAATGACAAGGTTGCCGACATTGAACCCTCCGAATGTGAGATAGTCAAGCGTATAGAATCCTGTAGGGACTCGCAGCACCTTTCCCGCTGCCCTCTCTTTCTGCTTGGCCTCCATCTGCTCTCCTAGTTCGTTCAATACGGTTGAGATATGCTGCATATTCTTAGCCGTATCAACTTCCTTTCGCAATGCTTCCGCAAAGTTACCCGCCCAATCAATCAAGTCTTGAGCCTTGAAGTTAGTTCCCGATGAGTTCATCAACAGCTCTATCGCCTTGTAATAGCACTTACGCTTGATGCTGTAATCCTTGAGAGCCGCGTAATGCTGCAATGCCGTTATGGCACTTCCCGTGTTGGACATCATAGGGACGATGCCCTTCTGTATAAGCCCGTGGTCTATTCGACCGAAGACCGAAGGCAAATCGATTGTCTTACCCTCCTTGGACATCGCTCTCAAAACGTCATACGCTTCACGGCACTTGTCATCAGTGAACACGTCTTGAGTGATTATCCTTTCAGCATCCACCAATGTCTCGGGTAGCGCTATGATGTCGGCGATTATCTGAATCTCCATAGCTGAGGAGTTCGGTACGGGAAACTCACTCAGCGCTGCTATCTGTTGCTTTGCCATTATCTGTAGAGATTGAATATTTCTTTGCCCTCAATTACCCTTTTGGCTTTCGGTTGCTCGATAGGCTTAGGCTTCTTTATCTCATCCTCAATGAAGTTACTTAGATGATTTCCGAAATGGCCTATATCCCTATGCCCGTGGTCTCCTATCTGGCACTTGTCCAAGAATGCTTCTATGTACTGAATCATCTGCGTCCGATTGAGTGAGAACTTACGTCCTAGAGCCATTATCTGACTAGCCTTGACTTGCTCTCCGAATCCCCGTTCTCTGCCACTATCCCAAGATATCCTCTCCTCGCGTGTACGCGCATTAGATATATTATTATTAATTTCTTTTTCTTCTTTGTTTCGTTCGGCAATCGTTCGGCAATCGTTCGACAATCGTTCAGAAATCGTTCGGAGTTCATCTTCTTTTTGTTGGTAACTATCGTAATTACAAATAGTTAGAATGGTTGCTTTGCGTTCGGTATTTCGTTCGACCATTTTGTCAGACTCTAAGAGTTCAATAAATTTAGCCGCTGTGCTTTTTGAACATTTCCATCTTTCCGCAAGAAAGGAAAAACTCACGGCCAGTTGACCTCTTTTCAATTCTATAATATTACTCCCTACCAAGACTCTACCATCCTCATAATTCGCAAGGCAAAGAAGGTCTAGCCATCTTCCAAGCCGTTCCATATCCTGTGCTAACCAGTGTCTTGTGATGTCTCTCTGTATCTTTATCCATCCCGCCATATATCAAAAATCTATTAGTATTCTCTCAAACTCTTCCCTCGTTACCCTGCTTCCTATGATGGAAAAGATAACATCCTTGACCTTCTCGTAGAGGTCTGAAAACTCTGCATTATCCATAGAACCGAATGAGATTGACTTAGGAACATGAATGAATGATTCTGTTTCTAAATCGTATATCGGCTCATAGTGTCCCGCTGTTATTTCTATCGACTTCCTGAATCCTTCCTTGGTCTTGAAGGCCGCAGTTTCTTGCTCATTCAGAAACTCCCAAGCATAAGCGATAAGAGCAAAGTACTTTCTATGAAAATCCGCATTTCTAACCAATCTCACCTCCACGCTGTACGTCTGCCCTATCTTCAGCTTTTTCTTTTCGTTGTAGTCATCATCCCCGCATGGGACTAGACCACGCGGGGTATTAACGACTAGCAGTTTCATAGCGCTACTTGATTTGCAAAGTTCTGCTTATTTTACGCTCAAATCCGAAAGGTAAGTCAGCAACCTTACTGAGTACACCCTTCTTGATTTTGGGTACAAATTCGAGCCATTCTGGACACTTATCATTGACCTCTCTCTGAGCATCTTTGAAGGCATCGAGAGCAAGCTCTTCGTTAACCTCAATAGAAGACGACTTATTAAAGAAGAAGGAGAACATAGAGTCAGGGCGGTTCTTCTTATTCAGACCCTCAACCTCTGCTCTTTTCATCGCGGCTTCGATATTGTCCTTGATGAAGTCCATACGTCTCACTTTAGCCTTGATGCGAGCGTCAAACTTAGCAAGCACGCTCTTCATCTGTTCTTCATAGGCTTTTCTCTCTGCCTCAATCATCTTCTTCTGAGCCTCTTCGTTCTTATACCATGCACCGTATTCATCGGGCATTTCGAGGAACTGCTCTTGAATCTGAGTCTTGATAGCCGCAAGCTCTTCAACCTCTGCCACCAGTTGCTCATTATCTTCCGTAATCTCACCGCCGCTCTCTTCCATTGCTGCATCAAGAGCGTCTTGAGCAATTCTATAGCGCATGGCGATATCATCCATGCGCTCTGATAACTTATAGAAGCTTTCCATATTACTGAATGTTATTTTCTCTTTTATAAGCATTTACCGCTTCGAAGAACATATCCCAATCCGCGTCAAGGATGGTATATCGCCCTTCCATCGCAGCCGTCATATCCTCACCTTTTGCGTGCTTCTCGACAGCGCTGTGCCAAGCTTTTCCGCCCACAATGATTCGCTTCTTTGCTTGTACTTGCGGCGATGCGGCAGCAGGACTAGGAGCAGGAGAGGATTGCTGCGAGGCGGGATGTGGCTGTGAAGGCTCTGCATAGGAATTATACTTCGTCCTATCCTTTTCGTAATAGACATCAGCCGCCATGCCTAGAGCCTTACAAGCGATAGAGATTGCGTCCGTATAGGCCATCTTGTAGGCCTCATCATCAATACCATCGCCCTTACCTTTACCCGAGAGCTTAGAGCCGCCTATGCCTATGATAGGAGCTGACCACTCATTGGTTTCGGGGTGCTTAACCTTTAGAATTACCTTGCAGAAGACCGCGATTTCAGTGCCTAGAGATTCAGTCCAGTGCTCTTCTGACTCAATGTACCATCCGAAGCCGCACACGCCAAATTGCTCTGTCAGCATCTTTATTCGCCACATGGGATTAATGTCCGTAAACCCCTTGAGCTTACCCGCATTAATGGTCTTCTTAGCGTTGTCGGGAACTGACCGAAACGCCTTGTAGATTTCCATGTTTTCCATAAAGCTTTTATATGTAATTAATAATGATTATTCAAGAGAAAGGTCATCCATGAGTCGGCGCATATAGATGACCTTAAAGAACTTAACCGACTTAGCATCTAAAACTAAACTTGTAACCAAATGAATGTCGCTTCACAGCGATTTGTAGGGATGCAAGGATTCGAACCTTGACGGAGAGAACCAAAATCTCTAGTGCTGCCGTTACACCACATCCCTTCGTGGGGCGTAGGCTGCCGCCCCGAATGTCCATACACAGTAATCTGCATCAGCCTATGCAGTCAGCGGGGCGTCCCCATAACCCCATGATGTAAAAACCTTATCATTGATTCAACTGAGGGGACTTGGTAAGCATGAGCAGCATCACCCACTCATGCCCCGCGGAAGAGCCCGAGGCTCGCCATCACTATCCAGTAGATGTCCGCTTTAACGCATGCAAATAACCTTAAAACCTAAAACAACACCTTCACAGGCTTTGTCGCCAAGGGAGGATTCGAACCCCCACGACACCCTACCGACATAAGGCACGAAATCGGTCTGATGTGGCTCTATCATTAAACTACTTGGCGGAATGCGGGGAGTGGACGTAATCCCCGCGAAATTTATCCCAAAATTCTTATGACAAACAATGCTGCGCACGTCCTCGCAGTATAGGAGGGGCGGTCGCTACCCCGATGTTTAACATGCTTCACGAAAACAACTAAGAATTTATATTGTACGACCGATTTTATTCTTCAAGAATCTCGCATTCGCCTTTGCAAGTTGAGCACACCTCAATATCGCCTTGGCAATAGGTCTTTCGCTCTGCTTTAGCGTCATCCTCATCGTAAGGGAGTATAGAGTATGTCGTTTTGGTACATCTGACTCTCTGCCTTGTCTTTACATTGAATGCGTAATATTCGAATCCGTCTTCGCAGTCAGGGCATTCTATCACATTGACGCCCTCGCCGCAGCAAGGACAGCGACTATCGCTGTAACCTGCACATACTGAGCATGCCATTACACGTCTTTTCTTACTGACCAACATGCGTAGGAGATGAAGCCTAATGCCGCACTCGCCGACGTAGTGAAGAAGTCTTTTTCAATGATGGACATTACAAGACAAGATATTGAGAGCAATGCGAAGATGCCCGCCATGATTGTCATGTAAAGACTTGCTGCAAAAGAGATGACCTTCATGAAGGTCTTGGATACCATTGATGTATTCATATTATTAAGGTTTTATTTATTCGCGTCATCTGTGTTAAGGGCTTTGAACCTTGCAAGATGTCGTAGACTTAACCACGACACCCGCGCCACATTACGCGCCCACGAATCAGAACTATGTAACCGAGGTCTGCTATGCTTTCAAGCTGTTCTTCATCGCCCTCTCTAACCACCTGTGATGTAGCTAGGTATGTATCGAGCAGAGGTAAGGTTGTTGCCCGACGGCTTAAAACTTTAGCCGCACATGTGCCCTTGTTTTGAGTCTTTAGCTTCGACTGTTCTTGCTAGTTATTCAGCGTCTAGCCTCGCCTAATCCAAGAGGCGTTAATCGCCTCAGCACTTTGCAAGGATTCTATCTCAGCTATCGAGAAATGTAGCTTAGCATTTTTGCCAGTACCTTTCTTTTCGCCCTTCAAGCGCCCTGCTAGGTAGTGGTCTTTAAACCATTTGCCATAGCGTTTAACCGCCTGCGTGTAGCTGATGTCATCTCTAGTCAATCCAACCTCTTTAAGAACTCTTTTTACAGCTAAAACAGCCGCTTCGTCAAGCAATCTCTGAAGGTCTAACGTTGACATCGTTATGTTGCTAATCTTAGGCATAGCGCGTAACCTCGATGAAATTTGAATCCTTCTTGGATGAAACCTTGTACATCCAACCCCTCTCGTTTGATAAGTCTGAACACAACTGACGCACGTAGCGAGGTGTTGTCATCCATTTTTCAAACCTAACACTATCCCCAACTGGTAGATGTGTTATGCTACCTCTTATGTTTACTATAGGTTGCATCTTTGGATTTTTATCAGTATGTTTGTTAGAATTTTTTGCAAAGATAGAACCATTTGTTCACACTTGCAAGAAAAAAGCGAACTTTTTGTTCATTATTTTTAAGATTTATTGTAACTTATTATGGACGAAAGACTTAGATTTTTTATCGAACACCTCAAAAAACGTAGAGTTGTTCACAATTTTGCCGATTTTGCCTCTGAAATGGGCAAAACAAGGTCTGTCATTTCAGAAATGATAAATGGCAAAAGAGTTATTAGCGAACAATTTGTTCAAGATATTGCGAACAAATACCCTCAATTAAACATGGACTGGCTTCTAACGGGCGAAGGGGAAATGATTAAATCTGAGGCGCAGCAATCCGCTAAAGGCGACAACACGATTCAAGTATCAGGCACCAATGTCGACCTCCGCAACATCAACCAATCTAAAGGCAGCAATGACGACGCCAAGAGGATAAAAGAGATGGAACAGAGAATCGCAGAACTGACCAAGGACAAGGAAAGATTGCAGAACTTGGTGGACAAGATGCAAGCGCAGATTTCCACACTGCTTGAGAAAATCTAATACCACATATAATATGAACAGCACATCTAAGGATTTCCAAAACGCGCTCCTCGCCAACCACGAGAAGGTCATGGTACTGCTTGCGGAGGTAATCAGAAATGACGGCCAGATTGCCGACGCGCTCACAAAGCTCCTTACCGACAAGACCGACGACGAGAAGGCTCAGCTCGCAACCGCAATAGCTGACAAGGAAGGATTCAAGCAGCTAGCAACTCAGATGTCTGACTTGCTCCTCAAGGAACAAGAGAAGAACGGAGAGCTGCGACATGAGATTGCCGAACTAAAGGCAGACAATAAGGAGCTCAGAGCAGAGCTGAAGGCTGAAAGAGAAAAGGTAGACAAGGTTACCGCACATCTCTTGAAGATAAGCAAGGCGGGAACTGGTAACACAACCAATGTAAGTCTCAGCAGCGTGAAACAATAACAACCGTTAAAACTATAACACCATGTTTATGTACGAAGGAACTAACGCGGTGAGCAACGCAAGAACCGCCATCTCTATATTTGCTACTCTCTTCATTGTGGGAGGCATTTTTCTTTTAATCTACGGAACAGACGCCTATGAGGATTGGGCTGTCATTATGGGGTTATCCCTCTTGGGCGCGAGCATCCCTCTCTTCATCACAAGGGCTGTCCTCCGAGGATTTGAGAGCGTGGTCAGAGCTAGCGAGACCTATCTGAAGAGAATCGAAGAAGAGGAGTCGCAGAAGGCCAAAGCGGAGCTCAAGACTATTGAAGTACCATTGCAGTAACCCCTATAAAGTCAATATAGTATGAAACGCATTATTGCCGCGCTTTTTGCAATTACGCTTATGTGCGGATGCCATGAGAAGGAGGAGGATATACGCCCAATCAACATTCAAGGTAGATGGTACGGGCACGTAGATGAGCACTATGTAAGTAAACCTAAGAAGCATATTTTTTTAGACTTGGAACGCGGAACAGTACACATTTCTAGAGTCTTCCAATCTTACACTAGCGGATGGTATGATAGCGAAGGAACTTACACCCAAGAAAGCGACGGGACTATAAGATTTAACATCCAAATGACACCATCGGGTTTTTTTAAGGATGACCATGATATTCCAATAATTACCTTGACTCACGCAGAGCCTACGTATGACGACATTTCGGGGGAGATGCTTAAAGTTCATTTTACGAAGAAATATAGAGACGATTATTTTGATGAAGAATTAAGGGGGACAGAAACAAGTCACTATATATGGTTTGATAGAGAAAGACCTGACCTATCCCCTGAAGAAGACTAATAACAAAAGCGGTAATTCCAAAAGGAACTACCGCTTATTGTTTTGCTAGTCTAACACATGGCTTACTTTTCTTTATCCTCCTTTTTAGCAGCGCACTCCTTTACAAGTGATTGCATCAGGCTTACGTAGCCATCAGAAAGCGCATCCATAGAATCGCGCGGAATGTCTGGAAGCTTGACATTGCGACAGATAAAATCGAACATCCTCTTCACCTCCTTGTAATTTACCACGGCTCGACCCTTTTCGTCAGACGTTGTATTCATTGCGATTGCAAACTCCATTGCACCTGCCTTAGAAGACAGCCTTGAGTCATTTGACCCGTATAATCCACTACTCATACTAACTGTTTTTTAATGTTATGTATTGAGCATTTCCAAAGGATATGCCAAACTTGCGATAGCTTGCGTTCTGCTTGCGTTCTGCTTGCGCTGGCTTACTCTTACCCTATCATGCTCCAATCAAACAAGGCCATTATCTTCTCATTAGCCTCCTTATGAACATCCCAACTAGGCTCAATATAGACATCCGCCATCTTCAAGTTTCCCACATGGCAGAGCATTTCGTCAATCGTCGCCTTCTCTATTCCCGCACGCCTTCCAATGCTCGCAAAAGAATGTCGAGCTGCATACATCGTGAAGTGCTCGACCTTGCTATCCTCACGCCATCGTCTGATAGCGTTATTGGCGTTCACAGTAAAGGTATGGAAGTCCTTGTACCTTCTATGGAAAGAGAACATGTGCACCCCGTCAACATCCTTCATCCTCTCGACTATCGGAAGTACTTGCTCGGGGATATAAACATGATGCTCGGCCATATCAGCCCTTCTACCCGCGGTCTTCTTTCGGTTGTATATGAGCCATCTTCCCTTTGCGGGAGCACATGTATATAGGTCAGCGAGATTCATACCCTCTAACGCGAAGCTCAGTAAGAATACCTCAAGCGCAAACTTCTCTGCACCTTTAGCCTCAGCCGATTCGTTAATAATCATCTGAATGAAATCTTGAGACTTGTTCCTCCTCTTTGCGGGCTGCTGCTTAGGACAGACGTAATACTCAAAAGGATTGTGCGGAATACGGTAGATCTCTTCGTCTGGTTCGTTAAACTCTAGCCTTGCCAAAAGAAAGATATGCCTTACGCATCCAAGATACTGACTAAGCGCACGGCAATCACCTTTAGCCTCTTTTGACTCCCTTGTTTTCCCTTTGTTAAAGCACGATATGATTTTCGGTTCGTTTCTGATGAACTCTTCAAAGCTACGAAGGAACTTGACATTAATATCCATTATGTCTAAAGTGTGCCCCTTCATAAAGCGCGTGAGAGCGTTTGCCGCTGTTACATACAGCCTCTCACTAGCTCCCTTAGTCAAGGCCTTCTGACGCATGTATTCAATAAAGTCAAGGTGGAACTTCTTCTTCATCTCCGCCTTGGCGTCTATAAACTTTACGATATCTTCTACCTCCATCTGCTGCAATTCAAGGTAATCTATCTCAGCGCAGATTTCATAAAACTTGTTAGCCAAGTCATAGGCAGCTTTCTTGACTGGGCTATCCTTGAAGTTAAGCGACCTTGTTAAATCCTTGGGAGCAGCATGAAGATTCGTAGAAAGCCTTTTCGACCTTCTCTTGTAGGTGACTCTGATTTTGATGTTGTAAGTACCATCCGCCTTCTTCTGAGAAGGGATGATGACAGGAGTAAATGACGGCTTCATAATTTGTGTGCGTTATTCTCCATGTTGTACACCGTACAACTGTTGTACAACATTGGGACAACAAATGTATCAAATTATGATATTTTTGCCAAAATTTGAAGAGAAAATTTTAGAGAGAATTTTAGAAAAACAGCTCTCAGTGCGCTGTATGGCCGATTTTCTTCGGAGGCTCAAAATTTATGATGGAAAGAACTCTAATCTCCATGTTTACCTCCGTTTAAGTAATTAGTAATAAATGACTTAGCACCTTGATGGATTCAACCTCTGTACAACATAGGGACAACTTCGGTAAAATCCGTGCAATTTTCAAGGAGCTCACTCCAAAGATATAAAAAATCCGCGAATGTTGTTCACAAACGCGGAAGATTTATTATTGATTGTCCTTTTGATTGTCCTTCGGTCTACAGAATCCGCAGTGTCCGAACATTACCATCGAAGCGGAGTCGTAGCGTCCCTCTTCGCAGCCTATGTTATCAATCCAGTGCTTGCAGTTTACGCAAGGCTCATTGTCTTGTGGTCTCATATCCTAATCCTCCATTGCTTTACGAAAATCAGTTATAAATTCTTCGTCTATCTCTCCATCAAAGGAAATATAATTACTCATTTCGCATTTTAGCCATTCACAAGCTCTGTCAATCATAGTTGCATCAGCCCATCTCGCGCCCCTTTGAAACGATTTCTCCTCGGCAACGGTTACGCTATATTTAGCAGACGCGCACAGTATTTCTCTTTTTCTACCCATACTTTAAAAATACTTAACGTAAAGCGTGTACCGCTGGCCATTCTCTTTGTGGCCGTTTGTAGCCATTGACCAGCCATCAGCCTCAAGCCTCTTATTGAGGTCTTCTGTTAATTCATCGCAAAGGACTGCGAGAATTGCGTGGTCGTCGTGAAATTCGATATTACTTGTTATCCTATCAGTGTGTGTTAGTGACTATCTCTTAATAAAACGACTGTTCATGTTGAATCTGAAAACGATGGCATCGTTAATCTGAGCGTCTGTAGGCTCTGTGCCCCATCGACCTATCACATCATTGTGGCGCCCCTTCATAACCCACTCTCTCTTACCATCTGCAAACTCATAGATACAAGAGCTAGAGAGGTCAAAGTCCTTATCAAAGCTGCCACGAAGCTCTCTATATATAGAGGTGCATCTTGCTATGAAAGCGTCGTCTGTGATGATGTCTTTAAGCGTTCTCATGATGTGTGTTTATTAGTACAATGCAAAGGTAGTAATTATTTTGATAACTGCAATACTTTTTTCAAAATAATTTACATTTCTTTTTCTGAGAAATTGCACATACCTAAAACATGCACGCCCTCGCCTCTTACTTCTGCTTTTACATAGTAGGTCTCCTTCCATTCATCTCCTATCCTGTCAGAGTCGTCATAAGCATAACATGTTGTGAGATTATAATACACATTCGGCATACGAATCTCCTCGCAATGCTTTGCTACAATCGTTTCAATGTCTGCAAAACACGTAACCTCCGATTGGGTAGCTAGGGATTCTTCTAATCCTCCCCTATGCCAACGAAATAACTTTCTCATAAAAATAGAAATTAAGATATATACGCAATACAAAAATACTGCCAACTACTCCTTTTTAAAGCAAGGACAGTCTGGGTCATGCACAACAGGAGCAGAATAACTGTTATAATGGAACAGAATATAGCAATGCCCTTCATAAGTAAACTTCTCAACTTTATCAATGCACATAACTTTGGTATAATCTCCGCTATTTACAGTCACTGCTTCATTACATCCAGACAAGAAGGCAGATGCAAATATAAAAATCAAAATTCTTTTCATATCCGACAATATTAAAGACAATCTATCTCGCGTCATTTTCTATCATCTTAAACTTTGTTCCACACTTAGGACACATAATCACATCGCTGCCCTCACCTAAATCAACGTCTTTTAGCCCTCCTCTATGCCAACGAAATAACTTTCTCATGCCTAGCGATTTTTGCGATGTACCTCAATTACCTTGCCAAGATGGAAGGCAATAATCCAAAAGCAGTATTTAGGCTTGCCTTCTCTGTCCGCGCGAATCATGTGAGGTTCAAAGGAGAATCCCGTAACCTCTACCAATGCAGTGTCCCTCTCCTTTGCATATCCCACAGCAAGGCTCAGATACTTGTAAGGCTTGGGAACGAATGGGAACTTACCGTTGTTATAGTCGTCGATATAGTAGGTCGCGTTCATATCCTCCACTGCGTCAGGATTCAAGACATACGCGCCATTCTCCTTTAGGAGATAGCGATTAGCTGTGATGCCCTCTTTGACCTCACGATACTCCGCTTTCTTCGTGCCTTCTATAATCTGGTCGAAATAGACCTGCTTGATGGGAAGGTACAGTGTGTTTTCTTTAGTTGGCTTTTCCATATTACTCTGCTTCTATTAATTGCAACTTAGCTCCGCATTTCGGGCACGTCAGATGCGATTCCATTTTAGGCATTATTTCATCGGGAGACTTTAACAGTTCCCACGCCTCTACACCTAGGGCGTCAGCAATCTTATCAAGCGTGTCAACGGGAGGGCTTTGACGTCCCGCTATCATGTTACTTATA
>JAEIGA010006256.1_pt1 | contig 18124 bp, 17 predicted proteins | sample 9270691 | NCBI WGS metagenome assembly JAEIGA01 (sample SAMN17057246, study PRJNA624740) | gut metagenome | biome: biome; isolation source: fecal sample | host: Bos grunniens | place: China: Xizang | collected 2019
AACGCAAGAGAAATGGTAGAGATAATGGGTGGAAATTGTAGAATTTGCAGTTTTTGCCCATTTGCTTTGTGCTATCTCGTAAAAAAGTGCTAACTTTACCCGACTTAATGGATTTATGATTCGCTGCCCGAGCAGAGGCAAGAATATAGGTTATAAATAAACAGATATGAGTGACGAACTGAATATGCCCATCGAAGAGCAGGTTGCGTATACCGACGACAATATACGCCACCTGAGTGATATGGAACACGTGCGCCTACGTCCAGGTATGTACATTGGTAAACTGGGTGATGGTACGCAGAATGATGATGGTATCTACGTGTTGCTGAAGGAAATCATCGATAACAGTATTGACGAGTTTAAGATGCATGCCGGCAAGCGTATCGAGATTGAGGTGACCGATCACAAGCGTGTAAGTGTGCGTGACTATGGTCGTGGTATCCCTCAGGGCAAGTTGGTTGAGGCAGTGAGCGTACTCAATACGGGTGGTAAGTACGATAGCAAGGCATTCAAGAAAAGTGTAGGTCTTAATGGAGTAGGTGTGAAGGCTGTGAATGCTCTTAGTGCTCATTTCGAAGCAAGTTCATATCGCGATGGAAAAGTGCGTACGGTAGTGTTTGAAAAGGGTAATCTTATCAGTGATACTACGGTAGATGCAGGCCCCGAGGAGACAGGAACACGCATTCTTTTCGAGCCCGACAATACGCTTTTTGTAGGTTATTCGTTCCGTACGGCCTATATTGAAACCATGTTGCGTAACTATACCTACCTCAATACGGGTCTTACAATCATGTTTAATGGCAAGCGTATCCTCTCGCGTAATGGTTTGGTGGATTTGCTTACTGATAACATGACTGCATCGACACTCTATCCTATCATTCATCTCAAAACGGAGGATATAGAGATTGCCTTTACTCATACCGATCAGTATGGTGAAGAGTACTACTCCTTTGTAAATGGTCAGCATACGACACAGGGTGGTACGCACCAGAGTGCTTTCAAGGAGCATATCGCACGCACCATTAAGGAGTTTTATAACAAAAACCACGAATTCACCGATATTCGTAATGGTATCGTGGGTGCTATTGCCATCAATGTGGAGGAACCCGTCTTTGAGAGTCAAACCAAGGTGAAGCTGGGTTCTACTGCTATGGAACCAGGTGGCCGAAGTCTCAATAAGTTTGTAGGTGACTTTATCAAGGTTGAGGTTGACAACTATTTGCATCGCAATACCGATGTGGCCGATACCATGTTGCAAAAGATACAGGAAAGCGAAAAGGAACGTAAGGCCATCGCTGGTGTCACCAAGATAGCTCGCGAGCGTGCCAAGAAGGTCAATATGCATAACCGTAAATTGCGTGATTGCCGCATTCACTACAATGATGCCAAGGGTGACCGTACTGAAGAATCATGCATCTTCATTACTGAGGGTGATTCGGCGAGCGGTTCTATCACTAAAAGTCGTGATGTAAATACGCAAGCTGTATTTAGCCTACGTGGTAAACCTCTCAACTCTTTCGGCTTAACCAAAAAGGTGGTGTATGAAAACGAGGAGTTCAACCTACTGCAGGCGGCACTCAATATAGAAGAGGGACTCGAAGGTTTGCGTTACAATAAGGTCATTGTGGCAACCGATGCCGATGTCGATGGAATGCATATTCGTCTTTTGATGATAACCTTCTTCTTGCAGTTCTTCCCTGACCTCATCAAGAAGGGGCATGTATATATCCTACAGACTCCACTCTTCCGCGTGCGTAATAAGAAACGTCTTATCAAGGGCTACAAAAAGGAGAAAGAAAATGAGGCCGACCGTAAGAGCGACTTCGTTACCGTATATTGTTACAATGAAGAGGAACGCTTGAAGGCTATTAATGACCTTGGGCCTAATCCTGAGATTACCCGATTTAAGGGTCTTGGTGAAATTTCTCCCGATGAGTTCAAGCATTTCATTGGAGAGGATATGCGTCTTGAACGTGTTATCTTGAACAAGAAGGAAACCATTACAGGACTTTTGGAGTTCTATATGGGTAAGAATACGATGGAGCGTCAAAACTTCATCATAGATAATCTTGTAGTCGAAGAGGATAAACCTGAGGAAGAATGATGAGAATAGCAATTTTCCCTGGAACCTTTGATCCCTTTACGATAGGTCATGATGCTTTGGTTCGTCGTGCTCTTCAGTTGGTTGACGAACTGTATGTTGCTATAGGTGTCAATACTGAAAAGCGTACGATGCTTTCGATCGAAGAGCGTATCGAACGAATAACTACATTCTACAAGGATGAAGCTCACGTTCATGTAGTGAGCTATGAGGGCTTGACTACCGATTTTGCCCAATCCATCGGTGCGAAGTTTATTGTTCGTGGTGTACGCAACACCATAGATTTTGAGTATGAGCGCAATATTGCTGATGTCAATCGTATGCTTACTGGCATTGATACCATTCTACTTATTAGCGAGCCCGAGCATGCCGCTATCAGTAGCAGCATGGTGCGCGAGCTCGCTCATTTCGGCAAAGATATCAGTAAATACCTGCCTTAAATTAGTATTCCCTCACTCAGTCAATGGCAAGCAATGCGCGAGCAATGGTGAGATCGAAGGGGGTGGTAAGTTTTATATTTTCACGATTACCTTCTACCAGATGTATGGTTTCGCCTAAAGCCTCCACGACAGAGGCATCATCGGTAAAGGCTTCACAATAGGATTGTTCGTAGGCTTTGTGTAGTAGTGAAGCACAGAAGGTCTGTGGGGTCTGTACTAAGCGATATTCATCACGGCTCACCGTCTCGCTACCTTCGGCAAGTAGGTGGCGTACCGTCTCCACTACGGGGATTACGGGAACGACTGCACCGTACGATTCGGCATCTTGATAGCAATGATTTATCACTTCGTGAGATACGAAGGGGCGTACTCCGTCGTGTACGGCTACCAAGGCATCAGAGGTATCTACTAAAGCCAAACCATTCTGGACCGAGTGGAAACGAGTTGAGCCGCCATCTGCAATGCGATGGGGTACCGTGAAATTGTATTCCTTGCAGAGCTCCTGCCAATAGGGCTGATGGTCGCGTGGGAGTACAAGGATTATCTGTATGGAAGGGTCACACGCATGGAAGGTGTCGAGTGTGCGCATCAATACAGGACGCCCTTCAATGGGTATAAATTGTTTGGGTAACTCACCACCCATACGGAGCCCTTTTCCTCCAGCAACGATGATAGCATACTTTTGCATGGTTCAATTCTCAATTAAATTGCATACCTTTTCTCAATTCATTGGCCTTCTCTGCTCCACAGAAGTGTTCTACGAAGGTGAATCCGAGATCCCATGCGGCACCAGGACCACAAGCTGTGAAGATATTGCCATCACATGTTACCTTGGCTGCTGTATATGTAGCACCTATCATTGTGTCTTCGAAACCGGGATAGCAGGTTGCCTGTTTGTCTTGGAGAATCCCTAAGCCGCCTAATACGAGAGGTGCAGCACAAATCGCTGATATAAGAGTTCCCTCATCAGCTTTATTTACGAGTAGTTCTCCTAAAGGTTTATGTGCCTCGAGATTGGTTGCTCCAGGAAGACCGCCAGGGAGAAAGAGCAATGCTGCATCAGTGTAGTCGAACTCCGTAAACAGGGCATCCGCAACTACGGGGATGCCATGAGCTCCTTTCACTACAAGATTCTCGGATATAGATACCATGACCACATGCAACCCAGCACGTCTCATTACATCTACGGGAGCGAGGGCTTCAATTTCTTCGAAGCCGTCGGCAAGAAATACATACATTGTTTTCATACCTTTAGATATTCTTTAATATTTAAAAAGAGAGTATAACCTCCAAGGGGTAATGATCTGAGATGAATGGAACTCCATAGTCTCCATCGAGTACATGGTACTCTTTGCATTCTATCTTGCGGCCACGATAAAAGACATGGTCTATTACACTATGTTCTTTTAGTTTGCCAAACATGTTAAAGGTACCTTTCTCTTCGGTTGTCGTTGCAGTGGTACGGGCTGCATGCATGAATTCGTTTAACGGTTCGAAGATCTCATCTTCGGGTACCACGTTGAAGTCTCCACCAAGGATTACAGTAGCTCTCTCGCCTGCAATCTTCTTAATCTTCTCTATAATCAGTTTGATAGATTCGGTCTGTGCCACTCTGCCTCTATGGTCGAGGTGAGTGTTGAAGTAGTAGAACTTTTTGCGAGTCTCCTTGTCGCGCAAGCGTATCCAAGTAACCGTACGAAAACATGCGGCATCCCATCCTTTGGTAACCTTATCGGGGGTCTCGCTTAGCCAAAATGTGCCGCTGGCAATCAAGTCGAAGCGCTCGGTATTGTAATAAATTGCCATGACTTCCCCAGCCATCTTGCCGTTGTCGCGGCCAACTCCCACACGCTTATACTGTGGGCATGCATTGTCAATATATTTGAGGTGAGCAACCATTGCCTCTTGCAAACCGAAGATGTCTGGCTTGTGAGTATTCAACATGTTCTTTGTTGCATGCTGCCTATTTTCCCAACTATTCTTACCATCGTTTGCCAATGTGCGAATGTTGTATGAGACCATTTTAATCTCTATTGGCGACTTTGCTACTATTACATTACATGCTAATAGCATGAGGAACAATACAGAAAATATCTTCTTCATTGTAGTATACATTTAGTTTATTTGCAAAAATACAAATTCAATTTGTAAAAGCTCAATGAAAAGATTAAAAAATGGATGAGGTATAAAAGAATAATGCCACTCCTCGGGGGAATGGCATCACTCTTTTGTATCTTTGGGTTCAATTATCTCAACTTAAAGTAATAGGTAATGGTACCGGTCTGATTGTCGACAGCATTAATCTGATTGAATCGTGCACGCTTGGCTGCATCTTCAGCTGCTTTACGCAAATCGGGATTTACGGTGTTGGTACGACGATTGATACTAGTCGCAACCACCTTACCATCGGGACTTACGGTGATGTTTACCACTACTCGGCCTTCATCCTGCACAGTGTTAACTGGTACTGGAAGACCATCGCCAGAGATACTACGACCGTTGAGGTCGAAGGTTCCTTGTACGCCAATTCCAGTAGCCTTGTCTGCAACTGTTGAACCAGTTTGTACACCTTGTGTACCTTCATTGGCTTGTTCTGTGGCTTCTCCCTTATTACCCATCTCGAATCCCTTGCCAAAGGCACTGGCCATCTGTTGTGCGGCACGTTCTGCTGCTTGACGTTCTGCTTCGGCACGCTTCTGCGCTTCCAGCTCTTCGGCAGTAGGCATGTCTACGGTTGGCTCGTCTGGTTGAGTAATAACGGGCTCTTCGGTCTGTGGCTTGGGCTGAGTCTGTGGGGCATTCTGGGTGTTGGGAACATGGCTCTTTATCGAGGTTACTTCAGTAAACTGATACGACTCGGTGTGTCCCTTTGCCAGATCGGCATTACCCATCATAACGGGTATACCACTCTCCTCCTCCGGTGTAGGTACTCGCATAGTGAGCACTACAAGGAGCAGTATCACGAGGGCATGTACGGAGAGAGTTACCGCCAATCCTACTATTTGACTTTTATCTACTTTCAACGTTTTTTCTTTTTATCCGGTTTGCGGGTAGCCAATACCATCTTGAACTGGTTTTCGTTGGCTATATTCAATACATTGACAATCTCGCGATAAGGAACGCGCTCATCGGCATAGAGTGCTACATACATCTCGGGCTCTTCTTGCTCACATTCCTGTAGGAAGGTGGTTAATTCGTCGAGTTCGATGGGCATCTCGTCATCATTACCAAAGGCAGCATAGTAATTGAGGTCCTTATCAATAATCACTCGCGCTAAAGGCTTGGCAGAGGTTTGCTGCTTGCCTTGCGGGAGCAGTACCTTAATAGCATTGGGGGTCACCATCGTAGAGGTAATCATGAAGAATATCAGCAAGAGGAAGATGATATCCGTCATTGAGGCCATGCTAAAAGAGGGCGATATCTTATTTCTTCGTTTTAGGCTCACGATGAATCAATTAAAAGTTAAACTACCTATTAATTCTTTAAGTCCATGAAGGAGAGAGTTTGTGCTTCCAATACATTGGCAACATCGTTGACACGAGATACCAAATAGTTGTAAGCAAACATGGCGATGATACCCACGATAAGACCACCAACGGTGGTTACCATAGCTTCATAGATACCGCTTGACAATAAAGTGATGTCGATGTTGTTACCTGCATTGGCCATCTCCCAGAAGGCTTTTACCATACCGAGTACGGTTCCCAAGAAACCAATCATGGGAGCACCTGATGAAATTGTTGCTACTACAGAAAGTCCTTGCTCAATCTTTGCAACCTCGAGGTTACCTGCATTTTCCAATGCAGCCTGTACCTCAGATGCCGGGCGATCAATACGGTCGAGTCCCTTCTCAATCATGTTTGATACGGGGCTATTGGTAATGCGGCAGTAGTTAATGGCTGATTTCAGTTCATTGGTCTTTACATAGTCACGAATACGATCCATAAATGCAGGATCGACTTTACTCGCTTTGCGGATTACCATAAGGCGCTCTACAAAGATATAGATGCAGAAAACTGACAACAGTGCAAGGATAATCATAATCCATCCACCTTTGGTAGCCATTTCCCACAAATTCATCTCGGTTGCCGTCTCAACTACTTCGGTGAGTACGGGATTCTCGGCCATCTCGTTTACGGCCTCTTGTGCTTGTGCTTGTAAAAATAACATTTTCTTAATTTTCTATTTAATGATTTACTATTTGCATCTTATTTCTTTAGACATTGTTTGTAGCGCTTTATCGTATCGGCTATTCCGAGATATAGCGCATCGCTGATGAGGGCATGACCGATAGATACCTCGTCGAGGTGGGGAATACGTGAAGCGAAGAAGGCCAAATTCTCTAAGCTGAGGTCGTGGCCAGCATTCAATCCCAAGCCTGCTTTGCGGGCAGCCTCGGCAGCTACGATATAGGGAGCAATAGCTTCTTCTCGATTGGTGGTATAGCTCGCAGCATAAGGCTCGGTGTAGAGTTCTACTCGATCTGCACCTGTCTTGGCTGCATATTCTACCATTTTCACCTCTGGATCAACAAAGATGGAAGTACGTATACCAGCTTCACTGAACATTGCGACCACTTCGGTAAGGAATTGTAAATGTGTTACGGTATCCCAACCATGGTTCGATGTTATCTGATCGGGCGCATCCGGAACAAGTGTCACTTGAGCAGGCTTTACCTGTAATACCAACTCGATAAATTCACGGCTGGGATATCCCTCAATATTAAACTCGGTAGTTAGTAGAGGGCGCAGTGCATATACATCGGCACGGCGAATGTGACGCTCGTCAGGACGTGGATGTACAGTGATACCCTCTGCACCCATTTTCTCACAATCCAAGGCAAAGCGGCAAACATCGGGATTATTGCCACCTCGTGCATTACGCAACGTAGCCACCTTATTTATATTTACACTAAGTTTCGTCATATATGTCCGAAAAATGTATTACCTTTGCTATGCGTTTTTCCTTATAACGCATTTTTCGGTGCAAAGTTAATAGGAAAAATGCAGAATTTATACCTTTTTAAATAAAAAGATTAGTATCCATGCGATTTGCCCTATTTGGAAACACTTGCGAGACCTGTAAATCGGTACATGCCGAGCAGTTGCTACGTATCCTCTCACACTATGGTGATGAGGTATATGCCGATCCAGACTTTTATCGTTTTCTCCGCGAAGAGCAGCCTTTTACATTCGAACCTGCTGGCATTATCAGTGATCTTGCTGGGCAAGATATCGATATGGCTATTAGTCTCGGGGGAGACGGGACCTTTCTTAAAGCAGCTCGTTGTGTAAGTAACACAGGTATCCCTATTGTAGGAATCAATACCGGTAGATTGGGGTTTCTTGCTGATGTATCAGCTGATGAGATGGAGGATTTCTTTTCTCGACTACACGAGGGACGATATATCGTGCGTGAACGTAGTTTGCTTGAACTGGTTGTTGATGATGATACTGCTCATGTTGCCTATGCACTCAATGAGGTGACGGTATCAAAACACGATAGTTCCTCAATGATTGCTGTGCGTACTACGATTAATGGAGAGCATCTGGCTACTTATATGGGCGATGGCCTGATTGTCGCTACTCCTACAGGTTCTACGGCTTATTCGCTCAGTGCAGGAGGCCCTATCATCTATCCGCAGGCTGATGTGTTTGTGCTCACAGCAGTTGCACCACATAGTTTGGGTGTGCGTCCTATGGTAATTGCTGATGATAAGGTGTTGCATCTCACTGTGGAAAGCCGCAATGGTAGTTTTCTTGTGGCAGTTGATGGTATCAGTCGTAGCTATCCTGAACATACCACCCTTACTTTGCGTAAGGCACCACATACCATTCGTGTTGTAAAGCAAGAGAATAGTACCTTCTTCCGTACTCTGCAAAATAAGATGATGTGGGGGGCTGATCCAAGAGAATAATAAGGGAAGGTATACGCCCGTTTACTTCAAATGATAGTAATGTATAATATGAAAAGAATTATCCGATTTTTTGTCGTCATCCTCTATATCCTTGTGGCCTCGTACGGATGCTTTAGTGCATGGAAATATGGTAGCCACTTTTTTCTCTACTTTACCAATTTGGGTAACCTCTACTGTCTTGCCCTAATGATTAATGAACTTATTCGTCTCACATGCCGTAAGCCTATCTCTTTGCCATTATTGCAGTGGGAATTTGGCGGACTCATTTCGATAATAGTCATCAGTGTAGTGTATAACTTACTACTGGGAGATCCTACGACATCTGCTTATTGGGAAAATAAACCCAGTGTGTGCTTGCATCTCATAACACCTATACTCTATACATTGTACATGGTTGCTACACGTCCCATACGTAAGGTAAGTGTTGGTGGTATACAATGTAGTATATTGCTCCCTTACTTATATGTGGCTTTTATTTATGTACGACATTTTATTACGGGAGATAATTGGTTTCCCTATTTTTTTCTCGATGTCAATCGTATCGGTTGGAGCGGAGCTCTCGGTTGGGTAATCGGCCTTACTGTAATATTTGTATTGGTTGGGATAATCTTTATTTATCTTGGGCGTAAGAGAACAAAACGTTCACTTCGATTGTAGAAAGCGCATTATGCCTACCATCATAAATGACGGTAGGCATAGCATGTCCCTTCGGAAGTCGTTGTCGGAATAATGTATTTGTCCAATAACTTTTGTAATTCCTTTACGGTATTTCCTTCGGGTTTGCGACTATATCGGTAGCCAGTTTGTTCTTTAGTAAGAGGTTTTTCGCTCTTGGCAGTCTGTCCTACATAGTGCTCTTTCCCGTGCGCCCAGTTCCATTCGAAGTAGAAATAGTCTGTTCCTGTACAATTGTGGTCAAAGAAATATTCCCAACGAGGTAGATAATAGTCTTTCAGCAAGCCCTGCCATGAACGATATGAGTAATCGCGTAGCCTTCCTCCATTATTTTGTGCATAATCTCCCCAAGTGGTAATAAGTGTACGGGCATTGTTGAATTCATACCAATCGGCTGTAGCTGTTGTAGCACCATAAACTTCTGCTGCAGCATCGCGTGCCTCTTCTGTCCACTTGCCAAGTCGGAAATTAAGATTGGTTCCCTTAAAAATATCAACGTCGGCGATAAGTGAAAGGAACGCATCACGACGAGTGGTATAGGTGATGTCGGTAGCGAAATCCTCTCCTGCAGCTTGTTTGGCCTCCTTGATTCCGAGTAGTAGTTCGTATGCATAGTCAGCCATTACTGCACCTCCAAGTTCTACAAGATCGTAATTGTAGTTGCTCTCTTGAATAGAACCTTTCTTCAAGCCGAGTGCTTTGTTTTGGCTGAGTAATTTGTAAGTGGCATCAATAAGCATTTGTCTACGCTCTTTAGTGTAGATACCTCCAGCATGGTTGATTGTCTTGCCCCAAGCACTGGCAGGGTAGGCCTCCAAGTTGGGACGTGCTCCCCAAACATCTTCAACGGGGCCTTGTATGGCATCAGCACCATAGTTGAGTACGCCTTGGCGGAGTTGTTCCCATGCCTCTTGCACTACCTCATTGTTAGTTCCATAGCGTGAAGTTGCGTAACCTTTAACCCACGCTTGCATGTCGGGCTTGTTGCCCATCCAAGGGAGTTGGAATATCAGATCGTAGACTACAGGAGTCTGTTCTATCGCCTCAGGCGCAACGCCAATTCCCTTGATAGTAGAGTACTTGCCCTTATATGTAAAATAGTTATCTGCGACATTGTTTAGACGACCCATCAGTCCAGAACGACCTCCAAAGTTGGGAATTGCGCAGAATACAGCATCTTGTGGCTCATAGCCATTGAAGGTGTCAAATTTAGGCATTCCATCCGAGAATAGGTCGAGTACAATTAGGCGACCTTCAGGTACGGCATCGAGAGCCAATTTCTTGCTGTGGTTCCACTGCCATTGTTGGATAACCCATTGTGATCCTTTTTTGGCAGTTTCCATGACATCGTAGATTGCTCTATAGGCCTCGGAATACTTCCCGCTACTTATGCCGCCACCTTCATGGAAAGGGTCCATAGAATAGTATTGACTTTCTCCCATTACTTCTTGTAAGCATGCATAGTAGTCTGCCGCGATTTCTGCAAAACGCTCAGCCGTAGGGTCTATGATACGAGGACGGATGTAGTTACACCATAATCCTCCGTTAGGATCGGTTGCTACTCCTGTTTTCTCGGTAAAGTTGCTTGGAATCATGCCAGAGAATCCTGGGAGTACAGGTTCCATTCCCAATTCGCGTTGGCGGTTAACGATATTGGCTGCAAGTGTTTGCTGACGGGCATACCATGCGTCATCTTGTACGCCTCCCCAACCGTCGATACCGGTTCCTCCCCAGCCTTCAAGGTTATTCATACCCCACCAAGCGGTAAAGGCAGGACCAGCGACGAAAGCTTTTGCTTCCTTGTCAGAATAGTTGTATTTGCGTTTCCCGTTCTGCTCAATTGTGAGGAATTTTCGCCACACTTCTTCTAAACCTACAATTTGCAGTGGCATGTTAATGCCATGTAGAGCCATCCAGTCAATCTCCTGTTGCCAGCGTTTCCATGTCCATGATGTCATCGAATAGCCGAAAGTACAATAATTGAAATAGTAGCGGTACTTGGCGTCACAAGTATGTTCCTCTTTTGCCGTAGGAAGGGGTAAGCGACGTAGGTTGGCATACGCTTCGCCTTGAACCTTTTCATTCAAAGAATTCCATGCAATATTTATGTTAGCATAATAGTTGAGGTACCAACCAAGTCCAGTGGTTATTGCACTGAGAGTATTGCCTTTGATGAGAATTTTTCCATCTTGAGTGTCAATGACAAACGTTTCAGGCTCGGTATCAGCAGAACCTTCTAATACGAACTTAAACTTCTCGGCAGTTCCTCGACCACCAATGCGGTCGACTAGAGCCGTTATTGCTTCGGGATTTACTATGCTTTCAGATTTTGCCCATCCAGCAATGATTCCACATGCGAGGAGTAATAGAGTTACGAGGAATGTCTTTTTCATTATATCTGTCATTTATTAATTATGTCAAATCTTTCATTGATAAACTGATGCGTTTGCGGGCATAGTCCACTTCAAGTACGCGTACTATCACATGTTGGTGTACTGACACGATAGTAGTCGGATCGCTTACAAAGTAGTCGGCTAGTTGAGATACGTGTACTAACCCATTCTCTTTGATCCCTATATCAACAAAGCATCCAAAGTTGGTTACATTGGTTATAATACCAGGTAATACCATTCCGGCTCTGATATCTTCAATAGTGCGTATGCGCTCATCGAAACTCCATACTTCAATGGCTTGCCGCGGATCACGTCCCGGTTTTTCCAATTCGCTGAGGATATCTTGTAGGGTGGGGAGTCCTACGTTATGGCTAAGATAGCGATTTATATCGATTTTTTCTCTAAACTCCTTATTGGAGATGAGTTCGTCTACGGTACATCCCAAGTCCTTGGCCATCTGCTCTACAAGGCGATAACGCTCAGGATGTACGGCAGAGTTGTCAAGCGGATTCTTAGCTCCAGGTATACGTAGGAAACCAACAGATTGCTCGTAGCTTTTTTCTCCCATACGTGGGACGTGCTTCAATTCGTTGCGTGAGGTGAAAGGGCCATGCTCGGCACGATAGTTTACAATATTCTGTGCTAATGTGGCTCCTAAACCAGATACATAAGTTAATAGGTGCTTGCTTGCAGTATTGACATTTATGCCGACAGAGTTTACGCAGTGTTCCACGGTGCGGTCAAGTGAGGCTTTTAGCTCGTTTTGGTTAACATCATACTGGTATTGTCCTACGCCAATAGATTTAGGATCAATTTTTACGAGCTCAGCTAAAGGGTCCATTAAGCGGCGGCCAATAGATACGGCACCACGTACGGTGACATCATAGTTAGGGAATTCGTCTCGAGCCACTTGAGAAACAGAGTATATGGAAGCACCGTCCTCGCTTACAACAAATACTTGCAGAGTATGATCGTATCGCAGAGAGGTGACAAACATTTCTGTTTCTCGGCTGGCAGTGCCATTGCCAATCGATATGGCCTCTATCTTGTATTGCTCTACGAGACGCGTGAGTTTGCGTGCAGCTCCTGTATGATCTGATTGAGGAGGATGAGGATAGATTGTCTCATTGTGTAGAAGATTCCCTTGTGCGTCGAGACAAACGACCTTGCATCCCGTACGATATCCCGGGTCAATAGCCAAAACTCGTTTTTGTCCCAAAGGAGCAGCCAAAAGTAATTGCTTGAGATTGGCGGCAAATACGCGGATAGCTTCTTCATCGGCTTTTGCTTTAGAACTATTGGCATATTCTGTTTCTATTGAAGGCCGTAATAGTCGCTTGTAGCTGTCTCTTACGGCCAAGGAGATTTGTTTTGCGCATTCTCCGTTGGTATGTATATATTGATGCTCAAGACGCTCCATCGCAATGGTGTCGTCGGTAGGAGTAATACTTACACGAAGGAAACCATCGTTTTCGCCTCGACGAATGGCCAAGATACGATGCGAAGAACAACGTGATAGTGGTTCGCTCCAATCGAAATAGTCGCGATATTTATCTGCCTCGACCTCTTTTCCTGCAATGACTTTCGATGTGATGCGTGCTTCATGAGCGAAGATCTTTCGTATTAGATTACGTGAACGCTCATTTTCATTGACCCATTCTGCAATAATATCTCGTGCGCCTTGTAGTGCCTCGTTTATATCCTTAACTTCATCCTTGACAAAACGTCTGGCCATGGATTCTATACCATTAGAATTTTGCGCCATTAACATTTTTGCTAATGGTTCTAATCCTTTGTTGCGTGCTACCTCGGCACGAGTACGGCGTTTGGGCTTATAGGGAAGGTATATGTCTTCCAACTCGGTGGCATCCATGCATTGCACGATGCGTGATCGGAGTTCATTAGTGAGTTTCCCTTGTTCTTCGATAGTGCTTAGAATTGTCTCTTTTCGCTTTGTTAGTTCCTGTAGTTTTTTATATGCTGTGTCGATAGTAGTAATCTGTACCTCATCGAGACCTCCGGTTGCTTCCTTGCGGTAGCGACTGATGAAGGGGATTGTAGCCCCTTCAGTAAGCAGTTTGATCGTATTTGCTACTGCTTGTTCGGGTAGGTGTAGATTTTGTGATATATGTTGTTCTATTTTGTGCATTCTTGCGGCTGTTTATTTGTGTGAGTGCTTTATTCGGTAAAAATACAGACTTTATTTGAACCATACAAATTTCATTGTTAAAATGTCTTTGTTAATCTGTCCTCGCGTACGCGTGATTTTAGGCTGTATAGTGAATATGAAATAGGAGAATTTATTCATTTTTACCATTCGCATAGAAGGATGATTTTGAGACTTGGTTTTTCGTAATAGAAAAAGTTTGTTCGTTACAAAGTGCAAAAAAGTTACAATCAAAGTGAACTTTTGGATGATAAAAGCGTTAAAAAGATGCGTTATTTGTAAAAAAGGACGTGTAATTAGAAAGTTTTACATTAATTTTCGCTGCAGAATGAATAAAAAGTTGTACCTTTGTCGCCCGATTGGCCACATCTATTCGTGTGCGACCATAAAAATAGAAGAAAATGGGTAAGTTTGACAGTTATAAAATAGACCTGAGAAGTATGAAGGAGGTGAACGCCTCTTACGACTTGAGTGTCGATAACGAGTTCTTTGCCCATATTGACGGCCCTGAGGTGCAAAAGGGTAAGGTTCTAGTGACACTTAACGTACATCGTAGTGTCGATGTGTACGAGATGGACTTCGTGCTCGAAGGTACAATTAAGGTTAGCTGCGATCGTTGTCTCGATGAAATGGACCTTGATATTCACACCAAGGGTAATTTGCAGGTGAAGTTGGGCGCTGATTATGGCGAACAGGGTGACGTGGTGATTATACCCGAAGCTGAGGGGATTATCAACGTCGCTTGGTATATTTATGAGTTTATCGCTCTTGCTATACCGATGAAACACGTACATGCTCCCGGCAAGTGCAATAAAGAAATGTCTGGCAAACTGAGTAAGCATCTGTTGCGTTCGGCTGATGATGAGGAATTTGAAGGCGGTGAGGTGATTACATTCGGTGATGAGACAGACGAAGCGGAGACACCAGTTGATCCGCGTTGGGAAGGTTTAAAGAAGATAATTAATAATTAAAACTAAAAGAAATGGCACATCCTAAAAGAAGACAATCGAAGACTAGAACTGCCAAGAGAAGAACTCATGACAAGGCAGTAGCTCCTACATTGGCCATCTGCCCTAACTGTGGCGAGTGGCATGTATTCCACACTGTATGCGGCGCTTGCGGCTACTATCGTGGTAAGTTGGCTATCGAGAAAGAGGCTGCAGTATAACTTGCGGCTTAATTAATCGAATAGGAAACCGCATCAAGTCTTTTGATGCGGTTTCTTTGGTAAAATATACTACTATGCATAAGGCAGGATTTGTAAACATTGTAGGCAATCCCAATGTGGGTAAGTCGACGTTGATGAATAAGTTGGTTGGTGAACGTATTTCTATCGCAACTTTTAAGGCGCAAACCACACGTCATCGTATCATGGGAATTGTGAATACGGAGGATATGCAAATTGTCTTCTCTGATACGCCCGGAGTGCTTAAACCTAATTATAAATTGCAGGAGTCAATGCTGCAGTTTTCGGAGTCTGCCTTGCAAGATGCAGATGTTCTTGTCTATGTTACCGATGTGGTAGAAAAGATTGACAAAAATCAGGACTTCCTGCAAAAAGTGCAGCGTATGGATGTTCCTATCCTTCTGCTTATTAACAAGATTGATATGAGTAATCAGAAGGATTTGACTACTCTCGTAGAGAGCTGGCATGAACTTTTGCCGCAAGCGGAAATTATTCCCATCTCGGCATCAAATAATTTTAATGTGGATGTGGTGCTTCGTCGCATTAAGGAGTTGCTTCCTGATAGTCCTCCTTTTTTTGGTAAGGATCAACTGACCGACAAGCCTGCTCGTTTTTTTGTTACCGAGATTATTCGTGAGAAAATTCTCCTTTACTACGATAAGGAAATTCCTTATGCATGTGAGGTGAGTGTAGAACAGTTTAAGGAGACAGATAAGAGTATTCATATCAATGCTGTTATTTATGTGGAGCGCGATTCACAGAAGGGTATTATCATAGGCAATCAGGGTAAGGCGCTAAAGAAAGTAATGACCGAAGCGCGTCGTACTTTGGAACAGTTCTTTGGTAAGAGCATATTCCTTGAGACATTTGTAAAGGTAGATAAAGATTGGCGGAATTCGGACAAGGAACTTCGCAGTTTTGGGTATAACTTGGAGTGATTTATGGTTTAAGGTCCATTTGTTTGTATTATAGCAGTGGACGTAGGTGTTAATTGAACTCATAAATCAAAAATCATAACTATAGAACATGGGAAACTTAGTAGCTATTGTAGGACGTCCCAATGTAGGAAAGTCCACTTTGTTTAACCGTCTCACACAGACCCGCCACGCTATTGTGGCCGATGAGGCTGGTACAACACGTGATCGCCAATATGGAAAATGTGAATGGACAGGACGAGAGTTCTCGCTCGTTGATACAGGTGGTTGGGTTGTAAATTCTGACGATATTTTCGAAGAAGAAATACGCAAGCAAGTGCTTATTGCTGTTGAGGAAGCTGATGTGGTACTCTTTCTTGTAGATGTACAGAATGGTGTTACAGATCTTGATCAGCAGGTCGCTACGATTTTGCGTCGTGCAAAAACTCCAGTCATCCTTGTTTCAAATAAGACTGATAATTACGATCTGCAATACAGTGCGGCTGAATTTTATTCGCTTGGTTTGGGAGATCCCTTCTGTATATCAGCGCTTACGGGTAGTGGCACTGGTGATTTGCTTGATATGGTAATAGAGAAATTGCCTGCTCCTACGCCAGATCAAGAGGAGGAGGAAATTCCTCGCTTTGCTGTGGTGGGTCGTCCTAATGTAGGTAAGAGTTCTATTGTGAATGCTTTTATTGGTGAAGATCGAAATATCGTGACAGATATAGCAGGTACTACACGTGACTCGATTTATACACGTTACACGAAATTTGGTTTTGATTTTTATCTTGTAGATACTGCGGGTATTCGCAAAAAAGGTAAAGTGAACGAAGATCTGGAATTTTATTCTGTGATGCGTTCTATTCGTTCTATCGAGAATTCGGATGTCTGCATTCTTATGCTTGATGCTACGCGTGGTATCGAAAGTCAGGACCTTAATATCTATTCGCTTGTCCAGCGAAATCAAAAAGGACTTGTTGTGGTTATTAATAAGTGGGATCTTGTACAAGATAAGAGTGTTAAGGCAATGAAGTATTTCGAGGATACTATTCGCGAACGCTTTGCTCCTTTTACGGATTTTCCTATTGTATTTGCTTCTGCTCTTACCAAGCAACGCATTTTCAAAGTGCTTGAATTAGCGAAGGAAACCTATTTGAATCGCACAACAAAAGTTTCTACAGCGAAACTTAATGAAGAGATGTTGCCTATTATTGAAGCGACACCTCCTCCCTCAAACAAAGGTAAGTATATTAAGATTAAGTATTGTATGCAATTGCCAGGAACTCGGGTGCCTTCGTTCGTGTTTTTTGCAAACTTGCCACAGTATGTAAAGGAACCCTATAAACGTTTCCTTGAGAATAAAATTCGTGAGCGTTGGAACTTTACTGGCACGCCTATTAATATTTATATTCGTCAGAAATAAGCGGGCTTGAGAGGGTTAATACTAAAGGGAGAACTTTTGAAGTTCTCCTTTTTTGTAAACATAAATGTATTTATGACTCTTCGTGATAGTATAAGGCGTTTGATGAGCTGGTCGATAATGTAAACTCTGTGTATCAGTTTTACAAAGATATCTATGCGCTTTTTATGTTATTCGACATTTTTGTGTTTTTTAGTGGAAAAGTTGTCTTTTCTGACTTCGCTCTAATCAAAAACCTTGTTAAATTTGTACACGGTTTGAAAGGAAAATTTTCTAGCAAGCCGTAAGAATTAAGAAAAGAAAAAGAGTATTAACCATAACTTTTTAATTTAATAAAAAATGGCAAACATTGATTTGAGCAAGTACGGAATCACTGGTGCAGTTGAGGTATTGCACAATCCGTCTTATGAGGTTTTGTTTCAAGAGGAAACAAAGGCTGGTCTTGAAGGATTCGAAAAGGGTCAGGAGACTGAGCTTGGTGCAGTAAACGTAATGACAGGTGTTTACACTGGTCGTTCGCCCAAAGATAAGTTCTTTGTAATGGACGAAGTAAGCAAGGATACTGTATGGTGGACTTCTGACGAGTATAAGAATGATAATAAGCCTGTAACAGAGGCGACGTGGGCAGTACTTAAGGATCTTGCGGTAAAGGAACTTTCAGGTAAGAAGCTCTTCGTAGTAGATACCTTCTGCGGTGCTAATGAGAATACACGTTTGAAGGTTCGTTTCATTATGGAGGTTGCATGGCAGGCTCACTTCGTTAAGAATATGTTTATCCGTCCTACAGAGGAGGAGCTTGCTAACTACGGTGAGCCCGACTTCGTAGTATACAATGCTTCAAAGGCAAAGGTTGAGAACTACGCTGAGCTCGGTTTGAACTCTGAGACAGCTGTTGTGTTCAACCTCAC
>JAEIGA010006257.1_pt1 | contig 18122 bp, 19 predicted proteins | sample 9270691 | NCBI WGS metagenome assembly JAEIGA01 (sample SAMN17057246, study PRJNA624740) | gut metagenome | biome: biome; isolation source: fecal sample | host: Bos grunniens | place: China: Xizang | collected 2019
ATCAATATTATCTTTATATAAATCATTTATAATTGTTTTCATTAATTTCTTTAATGAGGCATGAAAATTGCTTCTACTATAAAATAATATATAAAGTTTATTATTAAATCTAAATGATTTAATAGATAAACTATTAAGAAAATAATTAACATTTTGATATTTAAAACTTATATCGTTTGTAGAATATAAAAGATAAAGTAATGGATAGTCTTGATATGTAATTTTATTTAAAATATTATGATCAAAATAGTAAAAACCATCAATGTATAATGAAGTACTTTGTTTATTATTTTTTATTATATTTTTATTTAATAAAAGTGATGGATACATAACAAAGTAGTTAGTTTCATTAAAATCATTTATTAAATCAATGAATGTTGTATGATGATGCTCAATTTCACTTTTATATTCTGTAAGTATATTATAGTAACTAGAAGTATCACTAAAATAATCAATATTAAAAATGTCATTTAGTGATTCTTTTGTTATAAATATATTAAATTTAGGATAAAACTCTTGATGAGATGAAATATATAATATTAACTCTTTAATATTTTTTGAGGAAATAAAGCTTTCATTTAAAATAAGAGTTTCAATATGTGAAAAGTTTAAATTTACAAAAACAGAATCATAAAGTTTAAAAAAAGTATTTTCAATAGTATTTGACGTTCCAGTAATTATAGTTGATGGTGTTGATGAAGATGAAGTATTGAAATCACTCTTACTCATTGTATAGTTATTAATCACATATGCATATATTGTAAACTCTTCATTTTGATAATCAATGCCGATACTAGAAACGTTTATCATATGGGTAATATCAATATAATCATTATTATAATAAGGAAAAGATAATAGTGAAATAAAAATTAATAATATTAGTAATAATTTTTTCATGTATTACTCCTTTTTAGGTATTAACCAAGCTTTAAGTTTAGTAAAATTAAATGGTATTATTGGTTCTAGATAATACCTATTAAATACTTTGATATTAGCTAGATAACTTATCACAATTAAACTGCTAATTAAGAATCCTACTATTCCTAATATATAGGACATTAATAAGATAAATACTCTAAAAATAGAAAAAGAAGTTATTAAAAATGAATTATTTGTTACCGCAAAACTTGAAACATAAGATAGTGATGCGATAATTATTGCAGTTGTACCAATTAACCCTGCATCTAATGCATTTTGACCAATAAACAAACCCCCAAAAATAATAATAATATTTTGAACAAATGATAATGGACTTCTAGATGCAAGTTGTCTATAAAATTCAAATAAGATTAGTACAATTAATATTTCTATAAATAAAGGAAATGTTGTACCCCTTTCAGATAGCTGAAAATTAGTTATAAATAAAAGACTTAATGCTTCTGGATGATGTGATGTTAATAAAACAAATAAACCTATTAGAAAGATAGAAATGAATAAGAAAATTAAAACAAAAATTCTATTAAAAATTATTGCGTAATTAAATCCATTCGTTTCATTACTATTTTCAGTTAGTTCAAGTAAAGATCCTGGGACGATTACTGCAATAGGAGAGTTATCAATTAATATAACTACTTTATCTTTTAATAATGAATTTGCACAAGTTTCTGGACTACCTGTAAAAATAAAATTAGGGACAATTGAATTATTTGAAAGTATACTATTTAAATCTAAAACAGAAGTTATATTGTGATTTTTATGAAGTGTCAATTGTTTTTTTATTAAATTTGCAGTATGTTTATTCTTTTTTAAATAAACAAGATTGATTTCACATTCTGTTTTATCTCCTAAAAATAATTCTTCAAATATTAGATTATTAGTTTTTATTCTACGTCTTATTAATATCCTATTATCTGCAATTATTTCATTAAATCCATCTCTAGAACCAAATAAATTTGATGGATCACATAGACTATCAGTTAGTCCTCTTTTTGGAGGAAAACTTAAGAATACAGCATAACTTTTATCATTTATCATTATTAATACAGCACCATTTGCAAGAAGTTTATTATAATCATTAAATGTTAAAATAGGTAATTCTTTAAATAGTCCTGAATATAATTCATTTAAATCATTATTTATTATTTTTGGTAAATAATCTCTTATCCATAATTCAGTTATAATGCCATTTTTTAAATAAATAAACTCAATATCATTAATCTTTTCATATACTATATCTACTCTATTTTTTATTGAAGAAATAAATTCTTTTAGCAATTCTTACACCTCCAATTACAAAAATTAAAAAAATACTAATATAAGTTATTATAGATAGTAAATTATATAAATAATGAGTTTCATCTTTTATTAGATTAATAATTGTATTTCCTACCAAAAATATAAATAAATAAATTAAAAAATAGTTATTTATATTTTTCTTTATTAAAAGGAATATTCTTAATAAGTCACCAAAAATTAAGATTTTAAATAGAAATAATAAAAATACGATAATTAAATATAATAAATCAAAGTAAATACTATTATTTGGTAATACTAATAAATATTTAAGAATGTTTCTAAAGGGAGTATTAGTATAGTGAAGATTAGTAATTGTTAGGTCTAAATATGTATAAAAACTTAAGACTATTATGGCAATAATACTAGAATAAATTAGCATTTTAGATATTTTTTTATTTGGTTTTGTAGAAAAGTATATTTTATAAAAGATTAAATCTACTAGAAGTATGATATAAGAATATAAATAGATATTAGATGAGTCGATTGATACAGTTTCAAGTAATAAATTACTTTTAGGAAATAAAAAAGTGAAAAAAATAAAAACAAAGGAAATAATGATACTTAAAATAAAGAATATACTGAGATTAATGATTTTTTTATTTATTGATAATATGATAATTAAAATTAATAAAGTAGAAATAATAATAGTTATAGGTGTTATAACATAAAATAAATTATTAATCATAATTGCTAAAATACTTAAATAGTAAATAATCGAAAAACTTAAAAAAATTATTGATAATGATTTTATAAAAGGATTCTTTATTAAACCCTTTAACTTAATGTTTCCTATGTCTATAATACTTACTAAAACAATTATTATTACTAAACTGGATAACATTATATAAATAGTAGAACCTTTAAAAATATTAGAAGTTAAAGCAGTGATACCAATAGAAGCTGTAATTAACGTTAATAATGTGGATAAAGTGATAATTTTAATTTTTTCTGTCATGAATAATACCTCTTTTTAAATATTATAACCAAATCTTTCAAAAAAATAATTTAAATTGTGCTTAAATTAACGTGTTTTCTAAAAGACTACTAAAATATAATTAAATAATCATAATTGTACTATAATATTTAAATATCTTACATTTTTTAGTATTTCGTTTAAAATTAGATATCATTTAGGAGGTTTGCTTTATATTTTATTTTAATGTATACTTTTAGCGTGTACAAACATAGGAGGATATAAAATGTTAAATTCAGTAATTTTAATAGGTAGGTTAGTAGAAACTCCAGTCTTAAGAGTTTATGATAATGAGGTATCTGTTACAACAATAACTTTAGCTGTAGCAAGACCGTTTAAAAATCATGATGGAGAGTATGATACAGATTTCATTAGATGCGTATTTTGGGATGTAGTAGCACGTAATTTAGCTGATTATTGTGTAAAAGGTGATTGTATTGCAGTAAGGGGAAGAATTCAATCTAAAACATCAGAAGTAGCATTTGAAAAAGATGGGGAAACTTTAAAAAAGAAGATTTCAACTTTAGATGTAATTGGTGAACGTGTTGTATTCTTATCTTCTAATAAAAATAAAAAAGAAGAATATATTGAAGATATAGTTTAGAATTATTAATACTTTTATTTATTTTTAGATTTATCTTTAAAAATATGGTATAATATTTTCACATAAATAGTGTATAATTATAAAAAAGTTTGTACATTTATATACACAATTAATTGATATATTATGAGGTGATTAATATGAGAATGGTAGATCTAATTTTAAAGAAAAGAAATAATGAAGAACTATCTAAAGAAGAAATTAACTATATAATAAATGGATACACAAAAGGAGTAATTCCAGATTATCAAGTTAGTGCGTTATTAATGGCTATATATTTTAATGGTATGACAGATGATGAAAGATTAAATCTTACTCTTGCAATGCTTAAAAGTGGAGAAGAAATTGATCTTTCTAAAATAAAAGGTGTTAAGTGTGATAAACATTCAACTGGTGGAGTAGGAGATAAAACTAGTTTAGTTGTTGCTCCACTTGCGGCTGCCTGTGGAGTTAAAATGGCGAAGATGAGTGGAAGAGGGTTAGGTCATACCGGTGGTACATTAGATAAATTAGAATCTATTCCTGGATGCAGTATTTCTATTGAACCTGATGACTTTTTTGATCAAGTAAATAAAATTGGTCTTGCAATAATTGGGCAAACAGCTAATATTACTCCAGCTGATAAACTGTTATATTCATTAAGAGATGTAACAGGAACTGTCGAATCAATTCCATTAATTTCATCATCAATAATGTCTAAAAAATTAGCTAGTGGTGCTGATAATATTGTATTAGATGTTAAAGTTGGTGATGGTGCATTTATGAAAAATATTGACCAAGCTAGCGAATTAGCAGAAGCAATGGTGAATATTGGTAATTTGGCAAATAGAAAAACTACTGCAGTATTAACAGATATGAATGAACCGTTAGGATGTGCAGTTGGTAATTCGTTAGAAGTTATAGAAGCTATTGAAACATTAAAAGGGAATGGTCCAACAGATTTTGTTGAATTATGTATCTATTTTGTCACTGAAATTTTACTAGTTTGTGGTATATGTAAAACTGAAGATGAAGCTAAAGAGTTAGTGCTAGAAAAAATAGCTAATGGTGAAGGATTAGAAAAACTTTCATTAATGATAGAAGCACAACATGGAAATAAAGAAGTAGTTAATGATTATTCATTATTTGATAAAGCTAATGAAATTTTAGAAGTAAAATACTTAGGTGATCACGCTTGTTATGTGCAAAAGGTTGAAGCATTAACTATAGGTGAAGCTGCAATGATGCTTGGTGCAGGACGTGAAACTAAGGAACAAGATGTAGATTTTGCTGTTGGCATAGTTTTAAGTAAAAAGATTGGTGACTTAGTTTATCCTAATGATACTATTGCGTATATCCATTCTAATGGAAAAAATACTAAAGTTGCACTAGAAAAAGTATATGAAGCTTATTCATTTAGTGACACTTTAGTTGAAAAACAAAGTAAGATTATAAAAGTAATTAAATAGAGGTTTATATGGTTAATGAACAATTAAAACAAAGATTTCTAAAATATATTTCATTTGATACACAATCAGATGATCAATCAAATACAATTCCTTCAACAGAAAAACAAAAGGATTTAGGAAAGTATCTAAGTGAAGAACTTAAGATGATTGGTGTAGCAGAAAGTCATATGGATGATTATGGATATGTCTATGGATATATTCCATCTAACTGTAATTCTAATAACACTATCGGCCTTATTGCTCACATTGATACTTCTGATGAAGCCAGTGGGAAAGATGTAAGACCACAAATTGTAAAAAACTATGATGGAAACATAATTTTATTAAATAAAGAACTTAATTTATCATTAAACCCAGACGAATTTAATTATTTGAAAAATCAAGTAGGTCATGAATTAATCACTACTGATGGTACTACGCTTTTAGGAGCAGATGATAAAGCCGGTATTGCAATAATTATGACTGTTGTTGAAATCTTATTAAATTCTAATATTCCTCATCCAAATGTTATTGTAACATTTACTCCAGATGAAGAAATTGGAAGAGGTACTGATGCATTCAACTATAAGTATTATGAGGAAAAAGGTTGCAAAGTAGCTTATACACTTGATGGCGGAGAACCTAATGTTATTAACTATGAAAATTTTAATGCTGCATCATGTGTAGTCTCTATTCAAGGAAAGTCAATTCATCCAGGTTCTGCAAAAGATAAAATGGTTAATGCAAGTTTAGTTGCAATTGAATTTAATGATTTATTACCAAAACATATGATACCTTCATTAACTGAAAAATATGAAGGATTTAACCATTTAGTTGAAATTTCAGGAACGGTGTCTTCTGCTCAATTATTCTATATCATAAGAAATCATGACATGGGAATTTTTAATGAACAAAAAGCTATGTTTGAAAAAGCTGCATTATCATTAAATAAAAAATATGGATATGATTTATGTAGCGTAGTAGTTAAAGATAGTTATTATAATATGAAAGAAATTGTTTCAAAATATCCTGATGTTTTAAAATTAGTAGAAGAAGCATTAATTGAGAATAATTATGTTCCTAAATATGAGCCAATTAGAGGTGGAACAGATGGTGCAAGACTTACTTTTGAAGGAATAATTACACCAAACCTAGGCACAGGTGGACAAAACTATCATGGTCCATTTGAATATCTTGACTTAGACGAAGCGTCATCTATGATTAATGTAGTTATTAGTTTATTAAAAAAATATAATATATAAAAAAATTAGATTCAGTAAAATTTACTGAATCTTTTTTTCTTTTTTGTTAATAATAGTAAAAAAGAAAGGAAATATATAATGAAATGTAATAAGTTTATAAGTATAATGAGTTTTGTTTTTTGTGTTTTAACTTTAATAATAGGGATTTTAATTCTTCCTGGTATTACCGATATAGGAGTAATAGTGTTACAATATTTATTAGCAGCATTAATATTAAGTTATGTTTTCTTTATATTGTTGTATAAAGCGATTAAAAAGACTGATGTAAACCAAATTTTAGCAATAATAGAAATGGTGTTAGATATTGTTATTGCTGTAATGTTGATATTAAATTTCAAGTTAAACTTTATAGTTTTTAATGAACTATTCTATGTAATGATGTTGGTATTATTTATTCATGCCTTTTTTTCTATTATTAGTGGTTTTTATGAAAATAGGAAAAATGTTAAAAATTATCCATTATATGGATTATTATTGGACATTTGTTTAATGATTTTTTCAATTTTAGGATTTATTTTCCCAATTATTGAAAATAATTTATTGATAATTGTTACATCTTGTTTTTGTTTTATGTGTTCTATAATTTCCTTGATTTTTGGAATAATAAAGATTAAACAATTAAAAAAGAGTTAGTTATTAAAAGAGTTAATAATTAACTCTTTTATTGCTTATATTATAAGTTTTTATTTACTTGAATAAAATGATAAAATATGGTAAAATATATCAGAATAAGAGGTGAATATTATGATGAATAGAAATACTAAAATTATTTGTACAATTGGCCCTGCTATTGATAATGAAGAAATGTTAGTTAAAATGTTTAAAGCAGGTATGAATGTTGCAAGACTTAATTTTTCTCATGGAACACCGTCTGTAGCAATTAAACAAATGGAAAGAATTAAAAATGCTTCTTTAAAAGCAAAAAAACATATCGCAGTTATGCTTGATACAAAAGGTCCAGAAATTAGAACTGGATGTTTTGAAAATGACTCATGCACATATTATGAAGGCGATGTTGTAAAATTAGTCAAAGAAGAAGTTTTAGGTAATAAAGAGAGATTCCATATTACTTGTAAAGAGTTATTTGATGATGTTAATGTTGGAAATAAATTATTAATCGATGATGGTAAGATAACTTTAGAAGTTATTAAAGTAGAACCAGATACTATAACAGTAGAATTTTTAAATGGTGGTGTTGTAAAAAATCATAAGGGTATTAATGCTCCTGGAATTAATTTATCAATGCCTTTTATATCTGAAAAAGATTATGCAGATATTAAATTCGGTTGTGAAAATGGTGTTGATGCTTTTGCGCTATCATTTGTAAGAACTGCAGAAGATGTATTGCAAGTTAGAAAACTATTAGCTGAATTTAATACCCCAAATATTGAAATTATTTCTAAGATTGAAAGTCAACAAGGTGTTGATAATTTAGAAGAAATTTTAAAAGTATCTGATGGTATTATGGTTGCTCGTGGGGACTTAGGTGTTGAAGTTGCTCCTGAACTTGTTCCAATGTATCAAAAGAAAATGATTAAACTCGCTAATAAGTATGGTAAAGTTGTAATTACTGCAACTCATATGCTAGAATCAATGATTGAAAATCCTCGCCCTACTCGTGCTGAAGCGAGTGACGTTGCAAATGCAATCTTAGATGGTTGTGATGTAATTATGCTTAGTGGAGAATCAGCAATTGGAAAATATCCAGTTCAAAGTGTTGAATATATGGTTAAAATTGCTAGTATTGCGGAAGAAATGATTGATCATAAGAAAGTATTCTCAAATGCAAGAGATAATTCTAATGATTCAATTAATGATGCTATTTCAATGGCTGCTTCTGAAATTGCTTTAACAATGCCAGGTGTAAGAGCTATTTTTGCATTTACTGAAACTGGGGGTACAGCTAAACGTATCTTTAAATTTAGACCTAAAGTTCCAGTGATTGCATGTACAAATAGTTTAGCAACTTGTAGAAAATTGGCATTTTACCGTGGTATTAAAACTGTTATTGCGAAATATGTAGATAATGTTAATATGTGTGATGATATTGCAAAATCTGTAGCAGAAGAGTTAGGCTTTAAACCTGGGGATAAAATTATTATTACTGCTGGTTTTGATGCAAAGCATGGTATTACTAACACTTTAAGAATTATTGAATTAAAATAGAGGTGTCTTATGCAAAAAGTTGCGAAATTTGAAAAAGTTTCATTTGATAACTTTGCTGCTGCTTATTTAATGTTTAAGGGTCCTACAAACATTGAAATTATTCGTAAAATTTATGATGATATTGTTTTGCCAAAACGAGCAACAACAGGATCTGCAGGATATGATTTTCATATACCTGATGCTGTAATGTTAAAACAAGGTGAAACTGTATTAATTCCAACTGGTATTAGAGTTCAAATTAATGATGGATGGGTTTTAAAATTATATCCTAGAAGTGGACTTGGATTTAAGTTCCGTTTACAACTTGATAATACTGTTGGTATTATAGATAGTGATTATTATTATTCTGATAATGAAGGTCATATTTTCTGTAAAATTACTTGTGATGCTAAACAAGAAAAAGAAGTGCTTCTTAAAAAAGGTAGTGCATTTATTCAAGGAATTTTCCTAGAATATGGAATTACTGTTGATGATGAAGTAACCGAAGTAAGAAATGGTGGCTTTGGAAGTACTAGTAAATAGGTGATAAAATGGAACAAAAATGTCTTGAAATATTTGAACTTAAATATCAAAAGATAATTAATTCATCAAAAATTATGTATAAAACTTTAGCATCTTATAATGAAATGGCTTTTTCGTTAAAAAAGATGTTAAAAGAAACTGATTTATATGTTCAATCATTAATTGTTTTATCATTAGTTAAATCAAACGAACTTTCTCTTGATTTGTTAAGTACATTAAGTGGATTAGCAGAATATGAAGATCCATTTAAAAAACTTAAATTAAAAAAAGTTAAAGAATTAGATGATAATTTGATTTCTAAAATTAAATTGATTGCAGAAGAAAATTTAAAAATTGAACCTTTATTTATTAAGGTTGCTGCTTTCTTTGACAAAATTACAGCAAAATATGATAGTTCAAATGATATTAAAGGCTGTAATATTATTGAAGAATGCTTATTAACAATGTTACTTTTAATCCGTAATATTGATAATAAAGAAAATTTAAATAAATATCAAAAAGATATAGAAATAATTTATAAGTATATAAAGAGATAATTTATCATGAAACCTAAATATTTAAATATTAAAAATAATAATGCATACATTAGAGATATTAATTTAATTGATGTTGCAAAAGAATATAAAACTCCATTATATGTATTTGACCAATATGAACTAGAAGATAACATGAAATTATTTGTAGATAATTTTAAATCAAGTAATTTTAATTGTCATACTGTTTATGCTTCTAAAGCTTTTTTAGTTCCTGCTATGTGTGAACTTTTAGTTAAACATGGTTTATGGATGGATGCAGTAAGTCTTGGTGACTTATATGTTGCATATAAAAGTGGATTTCCAATGAATCATATTATTTTTCATGGAAACAATAAATCAAAAGCTGAATTAGAATTTGCTGTAGAACACAATTGTGTCATTGTTGTTGATCATTTAGAAGAATTAGTTTTACTTAATAGTATTTGTGAAAGTAATCATAAAAAAATATTAACAATGTTTAGAGTTAATCCAGGCATTGATGCGCATACTCATAAATATATTCAAACTGCTACATATGTAAGTAAATTTGGTGAAAGTATGTTTGATGAAGTAACAATTGACAAAATTATGAGAGAATATGTTAACAGCAAATATGTTAAGTTGTTAGGATTCCATTCTCATATTGGATCACAAATTCAAGAATTAGAACCATTCTTATTAAATGTTAGTAAGATGTTGTCTTTTTCTAAGCAAATAATTGATAGATATAACTATCAATTAACTTCTGTTAATTTTGGTGGTGGATTTGGCATTCCTTATGTCCAAAACGATAAACCATTAAATAAAGAACTTACAGCTTCTAAAATGGTTGAATTAATAAATTCTTTAGGTAAAGAAATAGGTTTTGTTCCAAGTGATGTGTTCATTGAACCTGGGCGTAGTATTGTTGGAAATTCTTGTGTAACTTTATATACTTGTGGTGATTTTAAACATACATATGGAGATAAAAATTATCAATTTATTGATGGTGGAATGACTGATAATATCAGACCTGCTTTATATAGTGCTGAATACGCATGTGATATCGCAAATAAAATGAATAATGAAAAAGATACAATATGTGATATTGCAGGAAAATGTTGCGAATCTGGTGACATTATTATTTATAATGCATTAGTTCAAAAACCTGAACCAAATGATATTTTAATGGTCTATGCAACAGGTGCATATAATTATTCGATGGCTTCAAATTATAATAATATGTTAAAACCTGCTGTTGTATTTTTAAGTGATAATCCAAGGGTTGTAGCACGAAGAGAAACATTGGATGATTTACTTAAATTGTTCAAATAAAAATTGTTGACTTTTTATTGTATATTTGATATACTTAAAAAAAAGAAAGGGCTTAAATTATGAAAAAAGAAGATGCATTAAAAGTATGGCTTCATGAATTTGGAGATGTAGATTATGCTCATGATTTTACAGGAAGAAAAGTAAAAAGAGAAGATTACTTAGTTGAAAATCAAGTTGGCTGGGTAGTTTCTTATATTAAGCCTATATCATTAGGTGGTCCGGATAATACTGATAATATGATTATTTTAAATCATAATACAGCTTATGAAAAGGCTGAAAATTATCCTGATTTTGAGGTTGTTGGTGTTAAGTATACAATTAAATATGATAGTGCCGATGATTTTTACTATATTGAAAAGGTATTAGACTAAAAAAAGCAATATAGCCATTTTATTGGTTATATTGCCTTTTTCAAAATATGATATAGAGTAGAGGAGAAGCAGAAATTTTATTCTGCATAAATATTATTAACAAATATATTAATTTATATACATAAATGTAAGGAGAATTTTTATGCGAATTATTGCAGGAAAATATCGTGGTAGCAAACTTAATACACTAGAAGGGCTTAAAACTAGACCAACATTAGATGCAACAAAAGAAGCAATTTTTTCAAGTCTTGGAGGTTATATTCCTGGTTTTGTTGTATTAGATATTTTTGGAGGTAGTGGAGCTTTAAGCTTAGAATCTTTAAGTCGTGGTGCTGAAAAAGCTTATATTATTGATAACAATATTGATGCAATAAATATTATTAAAGGTAATGCAGCAAAATTAAAAGTAGGAAGTGAACTAGTAGTTTATCATTCAGAGTATAAAAATGTATTAGATAAACTTAAACATGTAAAATTTGATTTAGTTTTTATAGATCCGCCATTTAAATTAAAAGTAATTGATGAATTAATAGCTTATTTAATAAATAATGATATGATTGCAGAAGATGGATATATTATGGCAGAATATCCAATGGAAGATGTGGTTGAAAAGCATTATGATGGATATCGTGTTAAATTATGTCGTCGATATTCTAGTAGTGAAGTACTAATATTAGAAAAGGAGTAATGAATATGAAAATTGGTGTTTATCCTGGTACATTTGATCCCATTACTAATGGTCATTTAGATATAATAAAAAGAGCTCATCAATTATTTGATAAGCTGTACATTGTTGTTCCTGTTAATATTGGAAAGAGTGCATTATTTACTACTGAAGAACGAGTAGATTTAATAAAGAAAGTATTAGTTGATTATCCTGATATTGAAGTTGTTGCAACAGATAAGTTAACTGTAGAATTTGCTAAAAATGTTAATGCTACTGCAATGATTAGAGGTTTAAGAATGGTTTCTGACTTTGATTATGAATTACAACTTGCTACTATTAATAAGAAATTAGATGCATCCATTGAAACTGTATTCATTATGAGTTCTCATGAATATTCATTCTTATCAAGCAGTAGTGTTAAGGAAATTGCTAAATTTAAGCGTGATGTTTCATTATTTGTTCCAGATGTTGTTAATAATGCATTACAAGAAAAATACAAATAAATAAATAATTATCAAACTTATCAGACTTATAAAGGTAGAGAATAGTCTATTTTTTATAAAGTCACTAAATGATAAGTTTGATTTTTTTATTATCCAGTATATTTGCAATATTATAGCAAGACCATGACTAAATATTAAAATAAATAGAAAAATAAGATTTAGTATACTTATATTGGTATTTAATAATATTTTAATACCAGCAGTTAATTCAAATAATGATTTAAAATAAATATTAGTAGTTAAACTACTAAATAAATTAGTGATAATCATAGAACATAAAATGGATAATAATAGGGTAGGAAGAGTATTAATGATATTAAAATAAGTATCAAGAATATTATTGACTTTATTTGTAACTGTTTTAGATTGTTTATTTTTAATTGTTTTTATGTTTGCAATAATAAATGAATTGAATAATTCAATAATCAATATTAGTATGAAAAGTTCAAACTCTAGTATTGAATATAAAAATATGCTTGATATAAAAGAACCAAAACATAATAGTCTATTACCTTCTTCAATTGATATTTGGTTATTATTAACTGCTAGTATAATCAGTTTAGAAGATGTTGGATTTCCTACAATGATTGAAATTAAAAAAATACTACAAGATTTTTCATTTTCAAAATTAAATATTGTTTTTAATAATGGATAAACGATTTTAGATATTAATGGAAAATCAAATAAAAATATTGAAATTACATAGGATATACTAATTGGTGGTAAACAATAATTAAACCATAAAATAACAGTATTTTTAAAAGAAGAATAGAAAGACTGTTTATTTATAAGAAAATACAGAAGAATTAAAATAAAGAATAATCTAATTAATATATAAAATATCTTCTGGATAAATTTCATTAGAATTTAAATTATTATTTTTTTTAATTTTATCAATTGTTGTATTAAACTTATTTGCAATAGAGTAAAGTGAATCATTAGGTTTTACAATATATGTAATAATGTTAGACTTAGTGTATGGTACTTTTAAGTATTCTGCAATACTTTTTACTACACTTTCTGCTAAATTAGGCCATTCAAATCGTAATCTATTAGTATCTATTTCATTGTCGGCAAATCCGTATTCTATAATTATTGCATTTGATGGTGTTGTATCTCTTTGAATAAAATAAAAGTCTTTGCCAAGTCTATTTTTCCTTTGATATACATTTCTAATTTTAAGACCATTAGCTTTTAGATTATTAGCTATTAAATCTGGTAAAACTTTATTTCCCCTAACTGAATATATAACTTCTCCACCAATATCTCCACCATTGTTTATATGGTTTGAAATAAGAATGTCAGAAGATGTTGGAGAAAAACTATTTATTCTATCTATTCTTGCTTTAGGAGTAAGTGTTTCATCAGTATCTCTTACTAAGATAGAATTAATCCCAAGCTCTTTAAATCTTGCATTTTGATACTTACTTATTAGTAAATTTAAGTCCTTTTCTTTAAAAAAGTTATTACTCCCACCACCTGGGTCGAATCCACCATGGCCTGGATCAATTATAATTTGCATAAAAAAACACCTCATAATATTTTATGAGATGTTTTTAATTTTAGACTAGTTTATTTTTTTTACAAATGAACGTCTTCGTTTATGTATTTCACTTTCAAACGATTTCCATTGATTTTGAATTGCATGATTATCTTCTAGATTAAGGTTAGTTTCTGCGTATTTGACAGTTCCACTACTTAATAACTTCATTGCTTCATAAAGAAGAATAGATGCTACACCTTTCATTCGATATTCAGGTATAACTCCTATTAATGCAAAATCGATAATTTCTGGATTCTTAAGTGCTTTTAAAACACTGGGAATTGTAAAAATATTTAAGTGACCTTTACATTTTTGAATAGGTTTTGCAATAGAAGGAAAACAAAGTGCAAAACAAACCACTTTATCATTTTCATCCAAAATAAGAGAAACATATTTTATATCAACAATCAATTTAAAATTATTAATCATCATTTTTTTTGTCTTTTCAGTAAATGGAACTGTTTGATATAGTTCAGAATATGATGAATCAACAATTTCAAAAAATTGATCTGCATATTTTTTAATAAATTCATTTGTTGATTTTGCTTCACTAAAGTGTAGTTTGTATCTTCTCATTATTAGTGAACATAATCTTTCAAATTTTGGATTTATTTCTTTCGGAGCATAGATTTTTCTTTCTAACCAGTCTACTTCTTTAACATAACCATTATTTTCAATTAATTGTTGATAATATGGATAGTTATATTGTTCTTCAAATGTAGATAGTTGATCAAAACCTTCAATTAATAACCCTTCTCTTTCCAAATCAGAATATCCAAGTGGACCTACAACTTCATCCATTCCTTTTGATTTAGCCCAGTCTTCAATTGCTTGAAATAATGCATTTGCTACATCTTGATTATCAATAGAATCAAATCTAGTAAATCGAACTCTTTTTTGATTCCATTTTTGATTACTTGCATGTTGCAAAATACCTTGAATACGACCAACCATTTTTCCATCTAAATAAGCATTGAAGAAAATGGATTCTGCTTGATCATTATATACAAAGTTCTTATGAAACATTGCAAGTTCATCCATGTATAAACAAGGAACAAAGTATTCATTATCCTTATAGAGTTTTAATGGAAATTTAACAAATTCTCTTTGCTCTTTTCTTGTTTCTACTTGCTTTATGATAATCATGGTTATCTATGCTTTGCATGGAAAGCGATACCAACACAGTTAGGACCACAATGAGCTCCTGCTGTAGGGTTAACCATAACAAATTCAATTTTTAAATTTTCTCCATACTTTTGCTTAACCATTTCAGCTAATTTTTCCGCAAGTTCTGGTGCATCAGTATGTGCAATAACTATGGGGTATTCTGTAATATCTTCTTGAATTTCATCAACCATTGAAAGAATCTTGTTAAGTGTTGAAATTCTTCCTTTTGATTTTGAAACATTAGTCATAATACCGTCTTGATTAATATGAATAATAGGGTGAATTCCTAAAATATTACCCATAGTTGCAGAAAAGTTACTAACTCTTCCACTAAGTTTAAAGAATTTTAAATCATCAGCATAGAAATATAAGGCGTATTTATCTACATTTTCATTTGCCCATTCTAATAATTCTTCAATTGATTTACCTTCTTTATATAATTGTCCCATTTTTTTAATGATTAAATAACTCAATGCAGTAATTGCTTTTGTATCGATAGAATAGAATTTACGTTCAGGATATTTTTCTTTTAATTCTTCTAGTGCAATATTCATTGAACTAAAAGTTCCTGACATTTCTTTTGAAAAATGAACATATAAAATATCATTTCCTTGAGCAAAATGTGGTTCAAAATATTCGATGTACTTTCCAGGAGATATTGCACATGTTTTAGGTAATACTCCGTTTCTAAGTGAATTATAAAATGTTTTAGCATCAAATTCATCAAAGTCTTCATAAGGTTTAGTTTCGACTTCATTAATTATATATGGCATACTTATTAATTGAAAGCCATATTCTTTAGCTATTTCTGGTGTGATATCACAATCTGTGTCTGTAAAAAATACTAACATATTTTTACTCCTTTCTACAATTTTTTTAGCCTTATCATTATACCTCTTTAATTAGTTTAAGTCAAACAAATAATAAAAATAAATAATAAAATAACTTAGTATTGCTACTAAGTTATTTTATTAATTGTTTAATTTTTGTAATTAAAAAATCCATTGCAACTTTATTATGTCCGCCATCTGGAATTATAATATCAGCATGTTTTTTTGATGGTTCAACAAAAGCTTCATGCATTGGACGTACTGCTGCAAGATATTGATTAATGATTGATTCTAAAGAACGTTTTCGATCAATCATGTCTCTTTCTAATCTTCTAATTAGTCTTATATCAGAAGGAGTATCAACAAATATCTTAATGTCAAAGTACTTTCTTAATTTTTCAATTGCAAAAGTCATAATGCCTTCAACAATGATTACTTGAGCAGGTTCGATGTGTTCGTAAACATCTGTACGTTTTGATTCTACAAAGTCATATGTAGGCTTTTCAATTGCTTTATTGTTGATTAAATCTTCAAGGTTTTGAACAATTAAATCAACATCATAAGCATCTGGATGATCAAAGTTTGGTATACCATTTTTTGCCATTGGAACTTTGATTTTTCCGAAGTAATAATCGTCAATTCTAATTAATACAACACTTCCAATGCTTCTTGCTTCTTCATATAATTGTTTTGCTATAGTTGTTTTACCTGATGCAGTTCCACCAGCTATTCCAATAATTGTTGGTTTCATAAATTCCTCCATATAAATCCGTAACTATTATATCATAAAAATTAATATGTTTGTATAAAATAGTTGATAAATATTTAAAAATTTGTTAAATTATTATTAAAATAATGTCACAAATCAACTCTTTAGTTTGTTTTATATGTGAAGAAGGAAGAACTATTATGGCAATAAGAATGACAGAGGAGCAATTTGAATTAAAATATCAAATGTATTCTCAGGATTTATTTAATGTAGCTTATGGTTACACTAGAAATGTCCAGGATGCTGAAGATATTGTTCAAAATGTTTTTATTAAACTACTACAATATGAATATAGTTTTAAGACTAATAATGATGAAAAATACTGGTTAATTCGTGTAACGATTAATGAAAGTATAAATTTTGTCAAGTCTAGTCATAAGAAAAAAATTGTCTTAGATGAAGATATAGTTCGTTCCACTTCCGATAAAACTAAAGAAAACATTGATAAAGATAATATTAGATTCTTTATCGAACAATTACCTGAAAAGTACAAAGTTGTTTTAATTTTGTTCTATTTCGAAAATATGAAAACTGTAGAGATAAGTAATTTATTAGATATTTCTGAAGCTGCAGTTCGTAAGAGATTAGAGCGTGCAAGAGATATTCTAAAAAAGAAAATGGAGGCTTACAATGGATAACAAGATAGATGTTTTGTTAGAACAAATTGGTTCTGAGATACCAAAAGTTAATCCTAATTTAAGTAGTAAAATTTATCAAACAGCAGTAAATAGAGAAAGTAAAAAATTTATTCCCTTCTTCAAAAAACCTTTTATTATTGCTTTTACTTCAATAATTTTATTTGTTGTTACATTATTTGGTACTATTAACTTAGGTAAAACAATTGTATCAAATGGTATTTTCGATGGAAGTATATTTGATAATATTATGAATGATAACCTATCAAAGCCTAATACTGATGGTCCTAATAGTTCTTTTGAAGGATACGCTCCAAACTTATCTCCAAATACTCAAAATACTGTTTTCATTGAACATTATTATTCCCTTTATACGAAAGAATTTGATGTTGTGACTATTATTATTAATAATAAAATCAATTACCAAAAAGTATATATTAAAGCATACAATTTAAATATTGAAGATATAAAAATAAATAATGGTGAAGTGACAATTAAAAAAGTTAATGTAGATGATGAATTCTTCTTTGAATTAACATTTGATAATACTTATACTAATATCCATTATTTAGATATCTGTTTTAAAAAGGATGCAATAAATAATATTCTATCTTTTAATGAA
>JAEIGA010006258.1_pt1 | contig 18122 bp, 16 predicted proteins | sample 9270691 | NCBI WGS metagenome assembly JAEIGA01 (sample SAMN17057246, study PRJNA624740) | gut metagenome | biome: biome; isolation source: fecal sample | host: Bos grunniens | place: China: Xizang | collected 2019
GGCTAAGTTGGGCATTCTTTGCGGTTCGCTAATTTCGGCTGTAGCGGGCAGCCTTCTGCTCAGCCGTTACCTGCCCAAAAAGGCATAAGCAAAAAGAATATACGAAAAAAGGAGTTGCGTTAACGCAACTCCTTTTTTCGTATCAATACTTTTCATTCGCCAAGCGCCACGCACACAGGAAGGCTGCGCGAGTGATGTCTGTCATCTTCTCATAATCTATTTTATCTGCTGTGTCCGAGGGGAGATGATAATCGGGGTGTCCCTCGGTATGATACCACACAACAGGAACTCCGCTTTTGGCAAAATAGGCATTGTCGCTGCCGCCTGTGGGGTTGTCCCACGCACGATAATCGGGGATAAAGGAGAAGCCACGCACTGCCATATCCTCCTTCAACCAATCGCCAAAAACAGGATGCGATGCTGTGTAGAAATAGGTCAGGTGCTTGGGATTATCTAACGGGCCACGACCTATCATGTCAAAGTTCATATAGGCCGAAACATCCGATAAAAAGGCGCAATTCTCAACAAAGTGGCGCGAGCCAAGCAGCCCCATCTCCTCGCCATCCCAAAAGGCAAATATTATGCCACGCTCAGGAGTCTTGTGCATACCCTTGACCGCCCTTGCAATCTGCAACACCGCAGATACGCCCGAGGCATTGTCATCGGCCCCGTTATAGCAACTGTCGCCATCAACAGCCACACCGACACCAACGTGGTCATAATGCGCACCCACAACAACAAACTCCTTGCTCTTGCCGGGAATTATGGCAAGTATATTGTTCATTTCGCAATCCTCGACCGCAAATGGCTGCAGATAGCCTTCATTATCAAGAGGCTCAATACCCCACTCCTTGAGCAATGACACAATGTATGCAGCAGCCATGCGGCCGCCCTCCTCGCCGGCATCACGCCCTTGCATTGAATCGGCAGCAAGCGTCTCGACAAAAATCCTGGCATCGGATGATAGAATTGTACGGTATCCTCGCTCTATGTATTTCTGAGAAGAGGCACTAAAAGAAAACAGAAGAAGAACAACTGCGAGCAGTGGGAATCTTGACATAACGGTAAAGTCTTATTTTGCACAAAAATAGTTCTTTTAGTAGTAGAATGCAACCGGCACTGCATAAAAAACAGAGTCCGCACCCCACCATAGGCCATCTGCATAGCACATAAATTAATGCTCTATACATCAAGATGATAGACAATACAGTAGAAAAACAAAAGCATTCTTAACAGGCTGTTGAAAACTTTATTTTATTTTTCCTTTGTTTTTTGTGGGGAATTGTGGGGAATTGTGTAATTTTGAGACGAATATTATATTTTCGGTTAAAAGTATGCGTTTCATTGGTAACATAGAGGCAAAAAGCGACAGCAAAGGCAGAGTATTCCTGCCGGCCTGTTTCCGTCGTATCCTGCAAGAGGCGGGCTGCGAAAAGGTCATGCTGCGCAAGGATGTATACCAGGAGTGCCTTGTACTCTACCCCGAAAAGAGTTGGAACGAACAACTTGACTTGCTGCGCAGCCGTCTCGACCGTTGGAACGCAGCACACCAGATGATATTCCGCCAGTTTGTTGCCGATGTAGAGGAACTGAGCATTGACAGCAACGGCCGCATCCTGTTGCCAAAGAGATACATGGCAATGGCCGGCATAGCCCAGGAGGTACGTTTCATAGGAATGGACGACACCATAGAGATTTGGGCTAAGGAGAAACTGGACAAACCGTTTATGGACCCGGCCGATTTTGGTCGCGCGCTCGAAAAGATAATGACAGAGAAAGGAGGCTTTAATGAATAACCCCGAAGTATACCACACCCCGGTACTGCTCAAGGAGAGCGTGGACGGAATGGAGATTGCCGCAAACAACACCTGCATTGACGTTACATTTGGCGGAGGCGGACACTCACGCGAGATACTCTCGCGTCTGGGAGCAAAAGGCCACCTCTACAGTTTTGACCAGGATGCCGATGCCGAGCAGAACGCGCCCAACGACAAGCGCTTTACCTTTGTGCGTGGAAACTTCAGGTTCATCTACAACTTTATGCGTTACCATAACGCCACAAAGGTCGATGCTATACTGGCCGATTTGGGAGTATCGGGACATCACTTCGACGACGAGACACGTGGTTTCTCATTCCGTTTTGACGCCGACCTGGATATGCGCATGAACAAGCGTGGCGGCGAGACGGCTGCCGACCTGCTGAACCGCGCGACAGAAGAGGAACTGACAAGAATATTCAAACTCTATGGCGAGTTGAACTGTGCACGCAAACTGGCGGCAAAGATTGTAAAAGTACGTAGCGAGAAACCGATAAAGCGTGTCAACGAACTCATTGAGATAGCCAAGCCCTTCTGCCCGCCACAGCGCGAGAAGAAAGAGATGGCAAAAGTGTTCCAGGCACTGCGCATTGAAATTAACAAGGAGGTCGAGGCTCTGCAGGAGATGCTCGTGGGAGCAAAAGACCTGCTAAAACCGGGCGGACGCCTTGTGGTAATCACCTATCATTCGATAGAGGACCGCATAGTAAAGAACTTTATGAAAAGCGGCAACTTCGAAGGCAAGGTGGAGAAGGACTTCTTCGGCAACACCACGTCGCCATTCGACACAAAGAAGGTTATTGCGCCAACCGACGAGGAGATGGAGCGCAACCCGCGCTCACGCAGTGCAAAACTAAGGATTGCAATAAAAAAGGAGACTGAATAATGGGCAAGAAGAAGAAAAAACGCAAAGAAGGTATATTCAACACCATCATGGGTGGACGAATCTTCAGAATCTTTACAAACAACGCCTTGCTCATGGGACTGATTGTGCTGTACAGTTTTCTTTACGTAGGCAATCGCTATCAGCACGAGCAGGAGATTGTGAGGATATACAAACTAAATAAGAGAAAAAACGAAATAAGAAACAACCTATTGACAATAAAGAGCGAATTTGCATACCAATGCCGACTGTCCGAGATTGAAAAACTGCTGACCGAAAAAGGAAGTGAATTCCGCGCCCTGCCCGACCCACCTTATATAATAAATAAAAGCAAGTGAAGATGTTCAAGTTCCGCAAAGATGTTATTCTCCGTTTCAACCTGCTGGTGATATTCCTGTTCACCACAATAGGTATCATTATTATTGGCAAGACTGCAATAATAATGTTCATTGAGCGTGACGACTGGAACAAGATAAAAGAGAAGAACATCAAGCACAATGTGCCCATTGAAGCACACAGAGGCAATATTCTCTCCGATGACGGGGGGCTTATTGTCAGCACATTGCCAAGATACCGAATGCTCTTTGACTTTGAATACAAGAACCCTAACGACCTCGCCGATGAAGCGGCAGTCAACGCCCAGAGGGACTCAATCTGGAACAAGCACCTGAGAGAACTGTGCATAGGGCTCAACGAGATACTTCCCGGAACAAGCGTCCAGGAACTTGAGGAGCGTTTCAGGATAGGACTGACACCCAACAAAAAGGGAAGGAAAAGAGGTGGTTTCCAGCCTTACAGAGGCAGCATCTCATACTCACAGTACCGCAAGATAAAGGAACTGCCAATCATAAGGGAAGGCAAGAAACTGAGCGGCTGCTACACACAGGAGGTCATTGAGCGAAAAAACATTCTTGGCAACACCGGCAACAGCACATTCGGCATTGTGAGAGATGTTGAGATAGACGGAAAGAAGAGCGTAGAGGCCAATGGACTCGAAAAGAAGTACAATGACTATCTGAAGGGCGAGCCGGGATACGGAACAAGAGCCAAGATGAGAGGAAGGTATATCCTCCGCGAGGACAAGCACCCAGTCAACGGCTTCGATGTACAGACAACCCTCAACACACGCATGCTCGACATTTGCCACAATGCACTGGAGCACGTCTTGAGAGAGAAGCACCTTGCCGCAGGCTGGGCAATACTCATGGAGACAAAGACCGGCGACATCAAGGCCATCGTCAACCTCTCACGCCACACAAAGAGCAACGGCAAAGTTGAGTATATTGACACAATAGGCAACATCAAGTACAACCGCACCGCCAACCACGCGCTCTGCGACCTGAATGAGCCAGGTTCAATATTCAAGACCGTCGCAATGACAGCAATGCTTGCCGATGGCAAGCTGACGACGCAGGACTCGGTGATTGCATATGAGAGCATGAAACACAATTTCAATGGCCACAGGATAAGCGATGAGATGTACCGCGACAATGGAACAGGCAAGTACAGCATGAGCGATGCAATGATGTACTCATCCAATATCAGCATGGTGCAGTTCATCAAAAAAGCCTATCCCAATAATCCGGAAGAGTACACAAACACCCTGCAGAGATTTGGCCTGACAGAGAATTACTATCTCACAGACAACGAGCAGACACCATACCTGACGCTGCCGGGCACAAAGCGTTGGAACGGATACAGTATGAACTCAATGTCATTCGGCTACGCTGTTGGAATGACAGCCATAAACATGGTGTCGTTCTATAACACCATTGCAAATGGCGGCAAGCAAATGAGGCCACGATTGGTAAAGGCCATTCTTGACAACGGAGACATTGTTGAGGAGTTCCCCACAGAAGTCATCAACGAACACCTGTTCCCCAAAGAGGTTGCCGACGCTGTGACAGCCATGCTCGATTCAGTTGTCAACGGCATAAGCATTGACAAGGTAAATCCCTGGAGAAAAGGCAAGCGTGACGGAACTGGTAAGAATGCACACTCCGACATGATGACTATCGCCGGCAAGACAGGAACAGCAAAGGCATACGACGGCAACAAGAAACTGATGAGTTTCTGCGGTTTCTTTCCTGCCGAGGCACCCGAGTACACGCTCATAGTGCAGATGATGTACGACAAGGACATCGACCCACGCCCCGAGAGTGAGCAGAGGGCAAACAGTTATGGCGGCGGAAGCACATCGGCACTTGCATTCAAGGAGATTGCCGAGAACATCATGAACGACAAGTTCTTCAGCCCCATAGATGGGGCCATAGACCACAAGAATCCGGCAATGCCAAGAATAAAAAGAGGCAACATAAACGAAGTAGAGCATCTGCTTTCAAGCATTGGAATACAGGACAGCCTGCCCAAGAGCGAAAAGGGCGAGCAATGGGGCGAAGTAAGACTAGACAAGCAAGGCAAACCCCACATATCGGCAAGAGATGTTGACACAAGAATAGTGCCCAATGTAGAGGGTATGGGCGCAAAAGACGCCATCTATCTCATGCAGAAGTGCGGCCTGAATGTAGTCATCAACGGATATGGCACCGTCAGGCTGCAGAGCATACCGTCGGGCCGGAGGGCTATTGAAGGCGATACCGTGAAACTGAGACTGCAACCATAATAGTATTGAAACATAAGGAATATATATAATGAGACTAAGTGAACTGTTAAGAGAGACACAAAGCACCAGAATGGTACTTCCAAAAGAGGAAGTTGATGTCCTGGGAATAAACATCGATTCGCGACTTGTACAGAAGGGAGATATGTTTATTGCCATAAGAGGTACGCAGACCGATGGACACCAATACATTGCCGCAGCCGAGGAAAAAGGCGCTGTTGCAATAGTCTGTGAGAAGACACCCGACAAACTCTCACCCAATGTTGCATATATAACATTCCCTAACGTGCAGAATGTTGCGGGCAAGCTCGCTACCACATTCTACGGCAACCCATCACAGAGGCTGAAACTGGTGGGCGTGACCGGAACAAACGGCAAGACAACCATTGCCACGCTACTCTATGAACTGTTCCGCAAACTGGGACACCGTTGCGGACTCCTGTCAACAGTGTGCAACTACATTGACGGCACGGCATACCCGTCGACACACACCACCCCCGATGCAATCTCCCTGAACAGGATGCTTGCACAGATGGTTGAGGCCGGTTGCGAGTATGCCTTTATGGAGGTTAGTTCACACGCACTTGCACAAGAGCGCACAGGAGGACTGGAGTTTGCCGGCGGCATATTCACCAACCTCACCCGCGATCACATGGACTATCACGAGAACATGGAAAACTACCTGAAGGCAAAAAAGAGTTTCTTTGACAGCCTGCCACGCAATGCATTTGCCATCACCAACCTCGACGACAAGAACGGCTCAGTGATGGTGCAGAACTGCAGGGGCGATGTAAAGAACTACTCTACACGCACTATATGCGATTACAGGGCGCGCCTTTTGGAGACACACCTTGACGGGATGTTGCTTGAGTTCAACAACCGCGAATTCGCCACACTGCTCACAGGCCGTTTCAACATCAGCAACCTGCTCGCAATCTACGGCACCGCGATAGAACTGGGCAAGGACCCCGAGGAGGTGCTGCGCGTGATGAGCACATTGAAACCTGTCTCGGGACGCTTTGAGGCACTGCACTCACCCGATGGATTCTCGGCCATCGTCGACTATGCCCACACCCCCGATGCCATCAAGAATGTCTTGAGCACCGTGAATGACGTATTGCGTGGTCGCGGTAACATCATCACCGTCGTTGGCGCAGGCGGCAACCGCGACAAAGGCAAGCGCCCATTGATGGCAGCCGAGGCTGCAAAAGCCAGCGGAAGAGTAATCCTCACATCGGACAACCCACGCAACGAGGACCCGCAGGAGATTATCAATGACATGCTTGCAGGCCTCAACGACGAACAGAGGAAAAAGACCATTACAATAGTTGACCGCAAGGAGGCTATCAGGACAGCCTGCGCACTTGCACAAAAGAATGATGTTGTGGTCATCGCCGGCAAGGGACACGAGAATTACCAGGAGATACAGGGCGTCAAGCACCACTTTGACGACAAGGAAGTTGTAAACGAAATATTCAACCAATAAGAGATTATGCTGTACTATATTTTTGACATCTTTGCAAAGTCGGGCTTGCCTGGTGCAAGACTGATGCAGTACACATCTTTCCGCGCACTGCTCACGATTGTGATTTCACTTATCGTGTCGGCCTGGTTCGGAAGTTATCTTATAAAATATTTCAAGAAGAAGCAGATTACAGAGACGCTGCGTGAGTATGACAAGAATAATCTCAAGGCCGGTGTGCCTACAATGGGAGGCCTCATCATAATAATAGCAATCCTTGTGCCCTGCCTGCTGTTTGGCCGTCTGGACAATGTGTACATGCTGCTGCTCATCATAACAACAGTGTGGCTTGGTATACTTGGATTCGCCGACGACTACATAAAGACGTTCAAGAAGAACAAGGATGGCATCCCTGGCAAGATAAAGATTATAGCCCAGGCCGGACTTGGCCTCATTATAGGCCTGACACTCTATCTGAGCCCACAGGCCGTAATGCGCGAGAACATCGTTATTGAAAAGACGAACAACACCGAGGTCGTACAGCACAGGGCAAAGTCGGAGAAACTGAACAAGACCACCATCCCTTTCATAAAGAACCACAACCTTGACTATAGCGAGATCATGTCATTCTGTGGCGACTACAAGGAAGAGGCCGGCTGGGTGCTGTTTGTCATTGTAACAATCCTTGTTGTCACTGCCGTTTCAAACGGAGCCAACCTGAACGATGGAATGGATGGAATGCTTGCCGGCAACGCTGCAATAATAGGAATAGCCCTGGCTATACTTGCCTACGTGTCGAGCCACGTCGACTGGGCCGAATACCTGAATATCATGTTCTTGCCAGGCAGTGAGGAGATTGTAATATTCACCTTTGCATTCATTGGAGCATTGATTGGTTTCCTTTGGTACAACGCATTCCCGGCGCAGGTATTCATGGGCGACACAGGTAGCCTTACAATTGGAGGAATCATTGCAGTTGTGGCAATCATCATCCACAAGGAGATTCTGCTTGTTCTGCTCTGCGGCGTATTCGTAGCCGAGAACCTTTCGGTCATGGCACAGGTTGCCTACTTCAAGAGCGGAAAGAAAAAGGGCGTGAAGCAGCGCCTGTTCCGTCGCGCTCCATTGCACCACCACTACAATATTGGAGAGGAAAAACTTGACAAGGAGTGCAAGTATGTATTCAAGGGCCCCGAAAGACCATTGCACGAAGCAAAAATAACCCTGCGATTCTGGATTGCGACAATTGTCATGGCAGCAATCACCCTTATGACTTTGAAGATAAGATAATGGAAAAGAGAATAGTTATACTCGGAGGTGGCGAAAGCGGATGCGGAGCAGCCATTCTAGCCAAGAAACTGGGATTCGACGTATTTTTGTCGGACTATGGCACCATTGCCGACAAATACAAGCAGATGCTCGACGAGCACGCTATCCCCTGGGAGGAGTGCAAGCACACAAAGGAACTCATACTCAATGCCGGTGAGGTCATCAAGAGCCCCGGCATACCCCACGAAGCCCCCATCGTTGTGCAGATAAAGAATGCCGGCATCCCCATAATCTCGGAGATTGAATTTGCGGGACGCTACACAAGAGCCAAGATGGTGTGCATCACCGGTAGCAACGGCAAGACAACAACCACCTCGCTCATATACCACATCTTCCGCGAGGCCGGGCTTGATGTTGGCCTCGCTGGCAACATCGGCAGCAGCCTTGCACTGCAGGTTGCACAAGGCGACAGAGACTACTACGTTGTGGAACTGAGCAGTTTCCAACTCGACAACATGTACGAGTTCAGGGCAAACGTCGCGGTGCTTTTGAACATCACCCCCGACCACCTCGACCGCTACGGATACGACATGCAGAACTATGTGGATGCAAAACTACGCATCTTGCAGAACCAGAAACCCGACGATGCTTTCGTCTACTGGAACGATGACCCGATAATAAAGAAAGAACTGCCCAAATACACTCACGGCAAACTCTATCCATTTGCCGAGAAATTGCAGGAGGGAAACGCCGCCTACACTCACGAGGAGAAACTTGTCTTCACCGAGCCAACCCCGTTCAACATGGAACTGGAAGAACTCTCCCTCACAGGCAAGCACAACCTCTACAACTCAATGGCAGCCGGAATTTCGGCAAACGTCGCCGGTATACGCAAGGAGACCATACGCGAGGCACTGAGCACTTTCACTGGCGTGGAGCACAGGCTTGAGAAGGTTGCGACTGTGGATGGAGTGGAGTACATCAACGACTCGAAGGCAACAAACGTGAACAGTTGTTGGTATGCGCTGCAGAGCATGAAGAAAAAGACAATACTGATACTCGGAGGCAAAGACAAGGGCAACGACTACAGCGAGATATCAGAACTTGTAAAAAGCAAATGCGCCGGCCTGGTCTTCCTTGGAGCCGACAACAGCAAGTTACTTGATTTCTTCAAAGACTACGGGTTGCCAATTGCAGACACACACAGCATTGAGGAGTGCGTCGCTGCGGCACATCGCATGGCAAAAAGCGGAGAGGCCGTACTGCTGAGCCCCTGCTGCGCAAGTTTCGACCTTTTCAAGAGTTACGAGGACAGAGGCAGACAATTCAAGGATTTAGTCCGTAAATTATAGACAGAATGGGAGGAGATAAATTAAAACGCATATTGTTCAAAGGTGATAAAGTCATTTGGTTTGTCTTTATCACCCTCTGCGCCATCTCCTGGGTCGAGGTGTTCAGTGCAACCAGCCGCCAAACCTATGGCAGCGGAGGTTACTGGAGCCCCATCATCAAGCACACCGGATTCCTCATTGGCGGCATATTCGTGGCATGGTTCATCCACAACCTCAAGGCACAATGGATTGACAAGGCAAGCAAGGTTATATACTGGGCCGGCTTCATCGGACTTGTACTGGCACAGATATTGGCATTGTTTGGACTGTCAAAACTCAACGGCAGCGCCCGCTGGCTGCCAATTGGCTTTGGATTGACATTCCAGCCAATGGAACTTGCCAAGATGGGGCTTGTGATGATGACTGCAAGAATACTCACCAGGCACCAGGGCGAGGATGGCACAAGCCCCGAGGCTTTTGTCGAGATTCTCAAATACAGCATACCGCCAATCCTCATCATATTGAAGGAGAACTTCTCGTCGGCATTCCTGCTGGCACTGACAATATTCCTGATGATGTTCATTGGCCGAGTGCCAAGACGCCAGTTGCTGATTACGCTCGGCGTCGGATTTGCTGTGGGAGCATTAGGCCTCACGACTATACTGATGATGCCAGAGAGCGCAAAGAACTGGGGCAGTTTCGGTAGCAAAGTAATTACCTGGAAGCACCGTATTGTTGATGCCACAAATTCAGGCCCTGTTACAGCCGAGGAGTATGATGAGAATGATAACGAGCAGAAGACCTATTCGCACATCGCAGTAGCATCGAGCCACATCATTGGCTGTGGCCCCGGCAACTCAATACAGCGCGACTTCATTCCGCACGCATACTCGGACTACATCTTCGCTGTCATAATTGAAGAGCTTGGACTGCTGGGAGCAACTATAGTCATGCTGCTGTACTTGACACTGCTGTACACCAGCGGCAAGATTGCAAAACGGTGCGACGACCCCTACACCGCCTTCCTGTCAATGGGCGTGGGCATGATAATTGTTACACAGGCACTGCTACACATGTATATATCGGTGGGCAATTTCGTGACCGGACAGCCTTTGCCGCTCATGAGCCAGGGTGGAACATCGTTCCTCATAAACAGTGTCTATATAGGTTTTCTGCTATGCATAAGCAGATACACAAGCGCTGCAAACGAGACTGAGACAGAGGCCGTAACAGAAAAGGATACAATTGAATAACACCGCAAATATAGTTTTTATGGAGAAGGAGTATAGAATAATCATTAGCGGAGGAGGCACAGGAGGACACATCTTCCCGGCCCTGTCCATTGCCGATGCCATTAGGGCAAAGCATCCCGATGCGAAAATATTATTCGTCGGCGCCGACAACAGAATGGAGATGCAGAGAGTTCCAGATGCTGGATATGACATCGTTGGCCTGCCCATTGCCGGCTTTGACCGTAAGAACCTGCTGAAAAACTTCAAGGTACTGTGGAAAATTTTCAAGAGCCAGCGTATGGCAAAGAAAATTATCAAGAAGTTTGCACCACAGGCAGCTGTGGGCGTGGGAGGATATGCCAGCGGCCCCACATTGAAGATGGCAGCAAGCATGGGCATACCCACACTCATTCAGGAACAGAACTCATACGCCGGTGTAACAAACAAGATTCTCTCAAAGGGTGCAAGGATGATTTGCGTGGCATATGACGGCATGGAGCGTTTCTTCCCGCACGACAGAATAAAGTTCACAGGCAACCCTGTGCGCAAGAACCTGCTCGAGATGCGCGCCAACCGCAAGGAGGCTATGAAGGAGATGGGGCTCGATGAGAACAAGAAGTGCGTGCTCATTGTTGGCGGCAGCCTGGGAGCGCGCAGCATCAACGAGGGCATCATTGCAAGCCTTGAGAAAATCAGGGAGAACAAGGACATACAGTTCGTTTGGCAGACAGGCAAGCTCTACTTCGAGGAGATGAAGGCTAGGGCAGCCGAGGCGGGCAAGCCCGAGAACTTGATTATTACAGATTTCGTCTCAAATATGGCAAACGCGCTCAGTGCCGCAAACCTCGTTGTCTCACGCGCGGGAGCCGGTTCAATATCAGAGTTCGCGCTGCTTGGAAAGGCGGTAATCCTTGTTCCGTCGCCTAATGTATCCGAGGATCACCAGACAAAGAACGCAATGGCCCTTGTCGACAAGGATGCAGCAATATATGTTGCCGATGCGAATGTAAAGGAGGAACTCATAGAAAAGGCCATAGAGACAGTGCACGACGAGATGAAGATTTCACTGCTCGAGGCGAATATCATCAAGATGGGCAAGCCCAATGCTGCAAGCGAGATTGCCGACGAGGTGCTAAGACTTGCCGATGAGTACATTGAAAAGAAAAAAAAGTGATTTGTAGCAAATGAAACTGAAGGATATCAAATCGGTATATTTCCTGGGGGCCGGCGGCATTGGCATGAGCGCCCTGGTAAGATATTTCCTTAACGAGGGAAAGTTTGTGGGCGGTTATGACCGCACCCCAAGCGAACTCACTGGCAAACTCATTGAGGAAGGCGCAGTGCTCCATTTTGAGGAGAACATAGACCTTGTCCCCACAGAATGCAAGGACCCTGAGTCGACACTTGTGGTGTACACACCCGCAATACCTACCGACCACAAGGAGTGGAGCCTGTTCCGCGAGGGAGGCTTTGCAATAAAGAAACGCGCCGAGGTGCTTGGCATCATAACAAATGGCAAGCGTGGCGTGTGTGCGGCCGGAACACATGGCAAGACAACAACATCAACAATGACAGCCCACCTGCTGCATAGTTCATCTGTTGATTGCGCAGCATTCCTCGGCGGCATATCAAAGAACTACAAGAGCAACCTCATCACAACCGACAAGAGTGACTTTGTGGTGATTGAAGCCGACGAGTATGACCGTTCATTCTTGCACCTACAGCCATATGTTGCTACAATAACATCGGCCGACCCGGACCATCTGGACATCTATGGCAACAAGGAGAACTACCTTGAGGCATTCGCGCAGTTCACCGAGAGAATACGCGAGGACGGCTATCTGATTATCCATGAGGGCCTTGAGGTCAAGCCACGTACAAAGCCCGGCGTCAAGACATTTACTTATGGCCGCGAGCAGGGCGATTTCCACGCCGAGAACATACGCATCGGAGGCGGAAGGATTCTCTTTGACTACGTATCGCCCGAGCAGAGGATTGAGGATGTAGAGCTTGGCGTGCCCATGAGCATTAACATTGAAAATGGCATTGCCTCAATGGCGATGGCCGAGATATGTGGTGCCACTCCCCTTGAGATGAAAGAGGGCATGAAAAGTTTTGCGGGTGCAGAGCGCCGTTTCGATTTTCACATAAAGGAGGACAACCTTGTACTCATCAGCGACTATGCCCACCACCCCGACGAGGTACGTGCCTGCGCAAAGTCAATCAAGGAACTCTACAGCGACAAGAAAGTGACAGTGCTGTTCCAGCCACATCTTTTCAGCCGCACAGCCGATTTCTACAAGGAATTTGCCCAGAGCCTCTCAATGTTCGACAAGGTAATACTTGTAGACATATACCCGGCAAGAGAGAAACCCATCCCCGGCGTTACAAGCAAGCTCATATATGACCACCTCAATGCAGGTGTAGAGAAAGCAATGTGCAGCCGTGCCGACGTGCTCAGTACCGTTAAAAAGGAGAAGGACAACATTGAGATACTTGTATCTCTTGGCGCAGGAGACATTGAAAATGAGATAGCACAGATAAAACAGATTTTGACAGACAGATAATGCTGAAGAAGATTCTGAAATACATCATCGCTGCAGCAATTGTATGCTACATTGCCTTTGCATTTGTCATCGTTCCGCTCAGGAAGGACAATGACAGTTGCAACAGCCTTGTCATAAGCATTACCAACAATAAGTTCGGCACCATAAGCAACAACGACATCGTCGACATGCTCAACTGCAGAGGACTACACCCCGAAGGGATAAACATAGATAGCATAAGATGTTGCGACATAGAGAACTACATCAAGGAACTGACATTGATTAAGGAGTGCCAGGTATACAAGTGCAATGATAAAAAAATCAAGATAGACATCGTGTGCCGCGAACCGGTGCTCAACGTCTTTGAAAAGGGCGGGGCAACATACTTCCTTGACATTGAAGGACGCAAAATCAGCGACATCAAGAAGCCCCTGCTGCTACCGGTTGCATCGGGCGAGATTGACGAGAAGATGGCCGGCAAGGAGTTGCTGCAGGTAGTAAAGTCAATAGCAAAGGACCCATTCTGGGTTGCACAGATTGAGCAGATATACTTCAACGACAAGAAGGAGGCCATCATAACCCCCCGAATGGGCGACCACACAATTGAGCTTGGAACAGTAAAGAATCTTGACGAGAAGCTCAGCAACCTGAAGACATTCTACATAAAGGGCCTGAACACAGTAGGATGGAACAAATACAACAAACTGAACATTAAAATAAGCGATAAAGTCATTTGTACAAAAAGTGATAAATAGATATGGGAAATACGTGTTACATAGCAGCCATTGAACTCAGTTCCTCAAAGATTACCGGTGTTGTAGGAATTGAGACAACAGAGGGAATGAGGATTCTGGCAACAGCAAGCGTGCCTGTTGACGGTTTCATCTCAAAGGGAATCGTGCGCAATGTCGACAAGACAAGCGGGGCAATCAACGACATAATCAACATGCTCGAGACCGATTTGCACAATGCAGTTCAGGAGAACATCAGCATCAAGAAGGCATACGTATCCTTTGCCGGACTCAGCGTGCACAGCATAAAGTCAAAGGTGTGCCGAGATTTTGGCAAGTATGTCAAGATTACACAGGAAGTCATTGACGAAATGGAGTGCGAGAACCTGGAGACATTCCAGACCCCCAATGGCTATAAAAGGCTGCAGGTTGACCCACTGGAGTACAAGCTCGACGGCAATGTAGACTACAACCCCATTGGCGCATACACGCAGGCAATAGAGTGCAACTACCTGAACATTGTAATGAAGGAGCAGTTCTACACACAGTTATGCGACAGTTTTGCACAGGCACGCATTGAGATTGAGGACAGTTTCTGTGCTGCACACTTCGATGCCGATATACTTCTATCAAAGGACTTGCGCCGCAATGGATGTGCTCTTGTAAACATTGGTGCAGAAACCACAACCATATCAATCTACAACAACGACAAGCCCAAGATGCTCACAGTGCTGCCGCTTGGAAGCAACAACATAACACGCGACCTCACAGCAGAACTCATCCCGTTCGCACAGGCCGAGGAGACAAAATTCATACGTGGCTACAAGTCTACAGGCACCGAGAACAACGAAATCTCTAATGAGACCGTTGACAAGGTCATCTATGCCCGCATGGGAGAGATTCTCAAGAATGTGCTCTATCAGATTGAGGAGTCGGGCGAGAACATCCACCATGTAGTCTTCACAGGCGGAGGCTCAAAGCTCAAGAATATCAAACTGCTGGTAGAAGAGTTCATGCCAAGTTACAGCACCGACATCAAGCCCGAACCGCAGTTCAACCTCATAAGCGAGAGCGGCGTGAACGTCTTTGGAGTCATCACCACAGCACTGTACGGGCTCTTGAAACAGGGAAAGGCAAACTGCTGCGAGGAGACCCTGACAGTTGCTCAGCAAGATGCACTGCAGAAGGGCGTGCTGTTCTTTGATGAAACCGAAGAGACAAAACCGCAGGAGGATGAAAAGGTCATAGAAGAACAGGGCAATGACAAGGCTGCCGAGGAAGAGAGAAGGAAGGCCGAAGAAGAGGAAAGACGAAGAAAAGAAGAAGAGAGGAAAGCAAAAGAGGAAGAAGAAAAGCGCAGGAAAGAAGCGGAAGATAAAAAGAAGGCAAAGAAACAAAAGGGTGGAGGATGGAAGATTGGCAGTCTATTCCAAGAATGGCTGACAAACGTAACCAGCGACCCCGAAGACGAGAACAACAAGGAAGAAACTGAAGCAAAAGAGGACAACGACCAATAAATGATACATGAGTATGGAAATTAAGGAACCAGTAAGACAGAATCTGCCATTTGCAATACCAACCGATGCGCCAAGAATAATAAAGGTTATTGGCGTTGGCGGCGGTGGCAGCAATGCAGTACATAACATGTACCGCAAGGGAATACACAATGTATCGTTTGCGGTATGTAATACCGACCTGCAGGCAATGCAGAACTCACCTATCCCCAAGAAAGTGCAGTTAGGTATAGAGATAACAGAAGGACTTGGTGCCGGCAATGACCCCGTTGTTGCACGCAAGGCAGCCGAGGAGAGCCGCGACGAGATTGAAAGGCTCTTTGACGACGGCACAAAGATGGCATTCATCACTGCCGGCATGGGTGGCGGTACCGGAACAGGTGCAGCACCGGTTGTTGCAGAGATTGCCCGCAGCAAGGGCATCCTGACAGTGGGTATCGTGACTATCCCCTTCAAGTTTGAGATGGCCGGAAAAATCAAGCAGGCGCTGCGCGGTGTCATTGAGATATCAAAGCACGTGGATGCGCTGCTTGTCATCAACAACCAGCGACTCATCGACATGTTCCCAAAGATCTCTGTTTCCGAGGGATTCAAGAAGGTCGATGAGGTGCTCACCACTGCAACAAAGAGTATCGCAGAGATTATCACTGCACGAGGAGACATCAACCTCGACTTCCGCGATGTGAAGAAGATTCTAAAGAACGGAGGCGTAGCCATTATGAGTTACGGCATTGAGAGCGGCGAGAAGCGTGTTGAGCGCGCCTTCTACAAGGCACTCCACTCGCCACTGCTCAACAACAACGACATTCACAAGTCAAAGAAGATTCTTTTCAACATCTACGAGAACCCCAACACGCCAATACTTGTTGAAGAGATGGGCGAGGTCAACACCTTCATGTCGCAGTTCACCAATGAGAACATTGAGGTTATCTGGGGCTACAGCAAGGACAACAGCCTTGAGGACGGACAGGTGAAGGTAACTGTGCTTGCATCGGGCTTTGGCATGAAAAATATCCCCGACATGGAACCCGAGGTAAGGGCCATTGAGCGTGAAGAGGAGATACTGACACAGCAGGAGCAGGCAAAGATAGACAAGGAGAACGAGAAACTCAACCAGATGGTAAGCGTCCTGTACAAGCCCGACTACAAGATGTACATCTTCAAGGGTGACGAGATGTACAACGAGGAGTTCCTTGCTGCGCTTGACAACTCGCCGACATACCGCCGCACCGCACAGGACCTGGAGAGAATGGTCTCAATATTCAGCAACGTGAACGAGGTACCTGCAGCAGAGCCTGCTGTTGAGGAGAGTGCCGCCGACATCCCAGACAGCGGCATTACAATAGAAGAGGATGACGAAGACGAGAATGTAGGCCGCCCTGTTTTCTACAATGATTTTGAGTAAAATAGTATAACCCCCAATTAATATAATAAGTAACAGTATGGATTTGTTTGACATCATCAGCAACGACATCAAGGATGCAATGAAAGCCAAAGATAAGGTTGCACTTGACACACTGCGTAACATAAAAAAGGTACTGCTTGAGGCAAAGACAGCCCCCGGAGCAGGCGACACCGTAAGCGACGAGACAGCAATCAAGATTATCCAGAAACTGGTAAAACAGGGAAAGGAGTCGGCCGAACTCTATCAGAGCCAGAACCGCCCCGAACTTGCACAGGAGGAACTTGCACAGGTTGAGGTAATGTCAAGATACCTTCCAAAGCAGATGAGCGAGGAGGAGGTAACTGCTGTCATCAAGGAGATTATTGCACAGGTTGGTGCTGCCGGCCCACAAGACATGGGCAAGGTCATGGGCGTTGCCACCAAGCAACTTGCAGGCAAGGCCGAGGGCAGAACAATCTCAACAATTGTAAAGCAGTTGCTTGCAAATTAATCAAACAGTTCACGCAGGACAGCGGCCGATTTCAGTTCCGGAAACTCCGGTACATGCAATTGGTAATAACGGGACAGGGTTGCGAGGTATTTACTTCGCAACCCTCTGTTTAATGAGAGAAGGTGCATGGAGTCATAGTCGGTGCGCAGCAGGGCCATAAAGGATGATGCATCTTCGTGCGACAGGAAATCCGGATGCAACGGATGCTCGCGCACCACACACCCCTGAGCCAAATCGAAATATCGCCCTGGGGCATAATCTTGAATATTTGGATATATACCCAGGAAATGCAGCAACTGCACCATAAAGACAAGGTGGAAATCGGCATATCCGCACTCAAGATTGTCAAACAGCATTAACGAGCGGTCAAGGAATGTAAACAGAGGTTCATCCTTGCCATCCTCGCGCAGCGCAAATGTCAGCAACTCCGCTATGAAGAGCGCTATTGATGTCTTCACCACGTCATTGGGAATTGAGGAGTACAATGCAAAAGGACGAGCCTCTGATATACGGGGCAAGGAACGGGCGGCCTTAACCGTTGCAGTAAAGGAGAGCATAGACAATGGCTGGAACAGCACGCTGCGTACCTTGCTGCGTTTGCTGTGCGACACCGGCACAAGGAACGACATCCTGCCACGCTGCGCCGTGTACAAATCGGCAATCATAAGCCCATCGTTATATTTAAGTGTGCGCAAAACAACACCTTCAAAATTCTCAATCATGGCGGCTGAACTATAATTTATACGGCAAAACTATAAAAAATTCCTCAAATTGTTTGCCAATTCAAAAAAAGGTTTTACCTTTGCACTCGCTTTTGGCTAC
>JAEIGA010006259.1_pt1 | contig 18120 bp, 9 predicted proteins | sample 9270691 | NCBI WGS metagenome assembly JAEIGA01 (sample SAMN17057246, study PRJNA624740) | gut metagenome | biome: biome; isolation source: fecal sample | host: Bos grunniens | place: China: Xizang | collected 2019
TATCGTCAGAAGTTGGTAGATGGATCCCATGATAATGCGGTGCATTACAGCCCCGCCAAAGTACAATGGGTAGGCAAGCAGCGCGATTTCAAGATGAAGACCTACGATGCTTCTGCCAAGACTTGTAAATTTACGATGGTCTGCGATATCCACCAGCGTGATGACTTGTTTCAAGCGCTTTTGGGCTCTGTAAAACATTCAGATTATGATTTTCTCGTGCTCAATGGCGATATCGTGTCTGCTACACGCAACATTGATACGACCATCAAACACACCTTCGGCCCGATAACGCACTTGTCGGCCAATATGCCGGTAGCCTTTGTAAGGGGTAACCACGAAGGACGCGGTCTGGATTTTCATAAAATGCCGGCTGCGTTCCCCACAACGACAGGGGAATTCTATTATACTTTCCGTCAGGGCCCTGTGGCATTCATCGTTTTGGATGCCGGTGAGGACAAACCCGATTCGGATGTGGAGTATGCCGGTCATGCACGTTATGATGATTTCCGTGCTGCCCAATTGGCGTGGCTCAAGGAGGCGGTAAAAGCGCCTTCGGTGGCCTCCGCTCCTTATAAGATTTGCCTGATGCACATTCCGGCACTCAAGGACAAGGGCAGTTGGTATGGTCCTAAATGGGCTGCAGAGAACTTTGTGCCTGTGTTGAATGAGGCGGGTGTCAATCTGATGCTCAGCGGACATTATCATCGTTACTTGTGCAGCGAGCCCAAGGCGGGTGCCAATCAGTTCCCCATTGTGGCCAACCACAACGAAGAACGTCTGGATGTGAGTGTGGACCAGAACGGCATCGTGCTGAACTTCTTCAATAAGAAAGGAGAGAAAGTCCGCACCCTCAATTTTTAAGAAAAGTTAACAACTAAATACTGAACTCCATGAAAAGTATGCGCTTATTGATTGGTGCCCTTGTGGCATTGTCAATGTTTTCTTGTGCAAAGAAGGAAGTCGTCGAAACCGGCGAACAAGGTGGATATTTGAAGTATTTTGCTCCGGATTTGTCCGGTGCATCTTACCTCAATGAGTCGTCGAAGGCCTCGGTGAGCGTTCCCGACGGAACGGTTGTTTTTGAGGATGGCGACCAGGTGGTTTTGAGCAACGGATCGGTCTGTGCCAGTTTTCGTTATTCGGCTAGCCGCAATCTTTTTCTTGCAGAGGGAGATATGCCGCTTGGCTCAACCATCACAGCGCTTTATCCGGCAGACATTTTCTCTTCTTTATCATCGGACGGGAAGATGAATGTCAATCTGCCCACAAGCCAGATTTATCTTTCGAATCAGGTCTTGAAGGCGCCGATGTCCGGAACCTATGCTGATGGTAAGGTCTCTTTTCGTGGGTTGTGCACCATCTTGAACGTGCCTTTGACGGGGGAGGAAACCATTTCTTCTGCCTCTTTTGTGGCCAATCAGGTGGGCGTTTGCGGCGCTGGCGTTTTGAACGGAAATGCTTTGGTGATGGATGCTTCTGCGGATAAATCTGTGACGATGGATGCCCAGGGGACCTCTTTGGCCCAAGGTGTGTCCTTGTATTTTGTCGTTCCTTCGCAGCGTTATACGGGCGGTTTTTCCATCAATGTCAATATGGCCAACGGCAATGTCTTTTCTGTTGCCAATGACGCGGATTTGACATTGAGCCCGGGTTATATCAGTGCGATTGATGCTGTCGCTTGTACGAAATTCGCAGGCGGACACGGAACGGAGGAGTCTCCTTACCTGATTGCAAGCCCCGCTCATTTGTTGGAGCTTAGAGACTTGATTGATTCTGACGAATACGACGCATATTGTGACAAACATTATCTGCAGGTGGCTGATTTGGATTTTGCCAACTTCAACAATGGGATGATCCGTGTGATCGGAACCGAGGAAAACCAAATCTTCAAGGGGGTCTATGACGGTGGTAATTTCAAAATCCAAAATGGTGCTATCACACGTTCCTATAACCGTGTAGGTCTTTTTGGTAGTTCCAGCGGTGCGACATTCAAGAACATCATTTTTGAGAACTGTAACATCCCGGATGGCGATCGCTCCGTGGGTTACGTTGTCGGTCTTGCGCAAGCCGGTACGACCATTGACAATTGCCATGTTTTTGGCGGTACGGCCACTTCTACGTGGACCGGTATCGGTTCGATTGCCGGTGAGATGAAGGAGTCGTCTTTGTCAAATTGTACTTCCTCTGCGACGATTCAAGGCAGCAATGGCACCAAGTATAGTGGTGCAGGCGGTATTGTCGGTTACATTGACAAAGGGATTTCCACCGTCAGCGATTGTACCTTCTCCGGTAAGGTGGTGGCCTTGTACAATGAGCAATATCCGACTACCCGTGCTCACAATGTCGGCGGTATTGTCGGTAATATCTGGGATTCTCCTTCTGTTGTATCGAACTGTCAGTTTACCGGTTCTCTTTCCGGCCGTGCGGGTTATATGGGTGGTATCGTGGGCCATTGCTCTTCTGCGGCAACCATCGATAATTGTCATGCGAATGCTTCGGCCAAGATTGAAGGCAGCAAGGAAGCGTTGGATACAGCGCTGGCAATCGGCGGTATTGTCGGTGGTTGGGAAATCAATGCCCTTGTGGGTGAAATTCGCAAATGTTCTTTTGCCGGAACGGTGAAAGGTTCTCATTCGGGCATCGGCGGTATCATCGGCTACGCTGAGGGTCCTGCCAAGGTGTTGGATTGTGCCGTGTTGAATGGCGCCAAGATTGAAGGCCCGGGCTTTGCTGTCGGTGGTATTGTGGGCAACTCCATGTATAAGACGGCGACCGGAATGGTTCGCAATTGCTCTGTTACCGGCGCGACCATTTCTTCTTCCGAATGGGGCGTTGGTGGAATTGTGGCCCGAAATTATGGTCTTCAGGTGGCCGGTTGTCAGGTGAAAAACACGACGATTTCCACCCAGAAAAATAATGCCGGCGGTATCACGGGTGTTACCCATGGAAATATGTCTTATGCCGATTGTACGGTGGAGCAGTGTACGGTTTCTGCCACTGAATTGTTGGCGGCTGGTGTCGTTGCTGAAATCAACAACAGCAACAATGGTCGCGTGAATATCCGCAATTGCCACATCAAGAATTCATCCTTTAAGGCGAAATATTATGTAGGTGGAGTGGCCGGAAACGTGAAAGCACCTGCGCTGGTCGATCAATGTTTTGTGGAGGGTACCGATGTGACCTCTACCAATGGCGGCGAGGCCGGTGGTGTTTTGGGTAAAACGGCATTCTCCGGTATCCTGGTTGCCAACAGTATGTATTGCGGCGGCTCTGTCGTGGGATCGACCAGTACTTCCGGCATCGGTGGCATTGTGGGTTCTTTTTATTCGGAGAACGGTCTGACAAGCGGCAAGTCTTTGAGTACGACCACGATTGTGAACTGTATGTCCAATCCCAAATTGATTAAGAATACCAATACAATTTCGACCAATGCCCTTTTGGGTGGTGTGGCTGGCCACATGGCCTATACCCGTATGGTCAATTCTTATTCTACCGTTTCTGCTGCAACGACACAACATGCAGGTACGGACGCCGAGGGCAAATGGGGAACCTTGTTCGGTTATATGATTTATGGCGGTGAGGTTATCAATGGCTACTGGATAGAGGACTTCAAAGCGGGTTATGCCAATCCCTCTTATACCTATACGCAGAAAATTCAGAAAGCGCGTGATACGCAAATGCGTCAGAATGACGAGACGAGCAATGTGTTCTGGGTGCCCAGCGAATATCCCGATGGCGAATATCGTCAAGCAAACATGGTGGCGGCTTTGAACAAAGGTGCTGCGGTGTACAATGCAACGGCAGGTCTTTATGGCGTACAAGCCAAGAATTGGGTGATGACCAGCGCCTACGACTATCCTGTCATTGCGGGTTCGCCCCTTGACAATGGCAGCACGACGGTACAGAAAAAACGCGTTGCCATCTTGGGCGACTCCATCTCTACCTTTCAGGACTGGAGCAACAATGTCAGCAATTACCAGTATCCGAAAAGTGGCGTGTACGAGGACTTCAAGGTTCAAGACACGTATTGGTACCAGTTGATTTATCAGAAGATGAGCAATGCCGAGCTGGATGTCAACAGCTCATATTGCGGCTCGACCGTGCAGAACAATGCTTCGAAAGGCAAACCCAGTTTCATCAGCCGTTATTCCGATTTGAGAAGCCCCGATGTCATCTTGATCAACGGCGGCACCAACGACTCCTGGAGCTACAAATTGCCCCTGGGAACATTGGATTTCGACCTTTCGTTGGATCAATTGGATACCTATCAGTTCGCCCAGGCCTATGACAAGCTCATCCGTCTGCTCAAACGCGATTATCCTTCTGCCAAAATCTTCTTGATTATCGGCGATTGTCTGCGTGATTTCCCGACCTACACAAAGGTAATCACGGATTTGGCCGCCCACTACAACTTGAAAACGGCGCAGATCACTTTTGCTGACCGTACGACCATGACCTATCAGCGCACCGGCACTTCCGATGTCAATGTACATCCCAACAAAGCCGGCATGAAGGAAATGGCCGACCAAATCTGGAACCAACTCAAAAACGATTTGTAGAGGCTGTCGGAAGGCTCCTCCCTGCGACAAGCACCACCTCCTCCTCGCGGCAAGGTTTCTGTCCACAAAAATGGCCTATTTTGTGGATAGAAAGCGTTTTTTACCCCTCGTGTCCACAAAAACGCCCCTTTTTGTGGACAGCCCGCAAGAGTAGTACAGATGAGGTAAGGTAAAGCCGCCCCGTCGTTCGTTCACTCGCACGGAGAGCAGGGTCGGGGTGGTGTGCCCAGAGGGCACGCCCGTCCCGCGTCGCGGCCGGCCACGCTCTGTGGGCTTTTGCTCTCCGCTGTTATCTGAGATGTGTTCCAAAAAACCGCCATTTTTTGTTACACATGTCCCGCTACATGCACTTTTGTGCTAGTCAATGTGAGGCACTTCGTGCGGAATATTTGCTACATTTATAATGGGAATTTATTCTAACTTTCCCGGGAATTCTTTTATAAAATCGTTGAATGCAGTCAAAACTTCTACGTATGATGGATTTGAGTTGCAAATCAGTAGGGAGGCATAGTAATCTGTTTCTTCGATTCTTAATGAAACGCGAGATAAAGTATAGTTAAATCGCCCTTCATAAGAGTTGAACCACATCGCAAATAATCGATCCCTAGCAGATTGCTTATCATCCTTGACGTCGCATATATAGAGTATTGCGGAATCATTTTCTGCGAAAAATTCCTCTATAATGGCTACTATCGTTTGGTAGACTTTGTCGCTCAAAGTGTTTTTGGTAGCGTTTGCATTTTCAATAAAGAATTGATAAACCCCGCTCTCCATTATCGTCTGGTCTTCAACGAAGCCGACAATGTATTGGCTGTTTTCTGCGAAAAATTCAAAAGCACCGTTTCTAGTTGTTACTTGAAGCGGTGCCCTGTTATTTATAGATGTGATAGAAAGTTTATTCATTATGCAATTACAATAGGTGTTTTTAATCCCATCTTTTCCATTTCCTCTTTGGTCGCGCCCTTACGGATGGCTTGCAACCACTTTTGGCGTAATGCAACAGCCTGCCGCATTGCATCCAATTTCTCCTGATTATTTTTATACTTTTTTATCATGCTCCAAAATTACTAATATTTACTGAAAATCCAACATCTTAATTTTATAATGACCGTGATAGGGTTCTGCAATTTCTGTTCCTATGTCAGAAACTATTCCTACTTCCCTTGGTAAGCGCCGGGCCAAGTGGTGGCGCTGCGGGTGGTGCCGCGCTGGTCTTTGTCATGGCCGCCGACAGACTGCAACCAGCTGTAGAAATTGGCATTGGCAGACTGAATCTTGCTATTGACGTCGCTGAGGATATTCATCGTCGTCGGTGAACCCGTAGTCAAAGTACCGTTCCATGCCCAGTAACGTGTGTTGTAAGCCGCATCATCTGTGTTGTTCCAAGCAAGCGAACCAAATCCATTCATATAGAAGTTGAGCGCATTATGGCTATCAGTATTAAAAGAAGATGCGTATTCGCGGACAATAGAATAATGCGGGCTCATCTTGTTGGAATACAGATTGAGGGCGTAAGTCAATGAGTTGTTGCCACGGTAGGCGGTTATGCTTCGACACCACGACGCCGGACTCGCAATGATGTTATTGATGAAATCGTACCTTGTCCCAGTTTTTTCTACCGCGATGCGAATCAATGAGCCATTGGTGCTCGTCACCCCGTCTGCGTCCTTCTTTTGGACTTGACCCATCACGCTGCAATTGGACATCAGCATATTGGAGCTACATTCGGAAATCCACTGCGCGTTTGAAATATCAACGTCGTCAATCTTCATCCAGGAGTTCCGGAAAGAGCAGTTGTTCATGCAAAATTCTTTGAGCTTGTAAACGAAGAGGGTGGTTCCGTAATTGATTTGGGTCCAGTTGCCTTCAAAGGCGCAATTGTTGAGATACAGCGTGGATTGATACCCTTCTTGCGCCAAAATAGCACCGCCTTGCGTGGCGTAGTTTCCGGAGAAATAGCAGCCATTGATGCGCACATCCATATAAATTTTCTGCTCGAGTTCTGTTTCTTTTCGGCAGATGGCAATGGCACCTCCACGTGCCTTTTCGTATTCTTTGGTCTCGTATAGTCCTGTGTAATTGCCGATAAACTTGCACTGGCTAATGGTGGCAACGCTGCGCGTGCCGCTTGCGCCGGTATTGCCATAATCAAGGTGTAGTGCACCGCCAGAAGCAGTCCATTCTTTTCCTGTCGTGTAATTGCCGTTGAACTCGCAACCGCTGATGTTTGCCGTTCCGCTGCTCTCAAAAGAAATGGCTCCTCCGGCACTTGAACCATAGTTTCCGAGGAAATAGCTGTTGCTAATGGAAAGATTGCTCAGGCAGACTTCGGACACACCATGGCGATTGATGCAGATGGCACCGCCACGATTGCTCGCCTTATTCTTTTCAAAATGACTGCCGCTGACACTGAGTGTATTCTGGCACCCGTTTTCTCCTGCCGTAAAGATGGCACCACCAAGTCCGGTTGTACAAGAATTTTGCTTGAATTGGCAGTCGCTAATCGTCAGATTCGCATTCTGGTAATTGACAATGGCGCCGCCGGAAAGTGCAGCGATATTGTTTTCAAAGACGCTATTGCTAATGCTGATGGTTTTGCCATGGTTGGAGGCAATGCGCACGGCTCCTCCTCCGGACGCGTAGCACTGGTTGTTGCTAAAATGACAATCATAGATCGTGATATCCCCACTGTTTCCTTGAGGGATGAAGATGGCTCCACCGCCATTGCGACCGCTGTTATTGGTAAAATGGCAATTCGTTACCTGCGCAGTGCTTGCGTTCGCTAGTTGGATGCAGAGCGCTCCGCCAAAATTGGCTTCGTTTTCTTTAAAGAGACAATTGTTCAAAGTACTTCTTGTGGCTAAATACAGGGCAGACCAGTTTTGTCCGCTGACCACGCTCTCTGTATTCAAGATATTTTCAGAAAAACTTGCCCCTTGAATCTCCAAGCTGCCGGATTTGGCCCAGATAACGCCTCCGTTGTATGAAATGGTATTGCCATAGAATGATCCGCCTGTGATGTCCAAACTACTTGCGTAGGTCTTGGTGGTCGTGGTGATATTTTCCAAAACAATGGAGCCGGTGTTATTGTTGTAAAAGTCGCAACGATTCATCTCAACAGCCACATTGTAATCGTGCTCGGCGTAGTCGGTATAGAAATTTTGATCTCCTTCCAAATTGCCACCGACAAGTACAGCGCCACCATCGTTAGTCGTGCTGCGTCCCTTGTTGAGGTTCCCATCAAAAATACAATCCTCAAAAGTGGCTTTTCCTGTGCGTTGTACCCAGACAGCAGCCCCTTTGGATACCGCATTGTTCGTGCTATTTTTTTCAAAGCGGCAACGAGTAAAACGAACGCTTCGTGTAGTCAAATTGTCCTTGTGCCCGTCAATGATCCAGACGCCGGCTCCGTTGCCGATGGCGCCTGCCTGAAGTTGGTTGCCGACAAAGGTACAGTCTTCAAAGATGCTCGTATGCCCTCCTTCAACCTTGACGGCAGCCCCTCCGTCCTGATGATTTGCATAATGCGTAATCTGATTATTTTCAAAGCGGCAGTTGCGAACGGTGGTATAGGTGTTGACGCCTGTGATGCTCAATGCGCCACCGGCTCCGGCTGTGTTGCCTGTGAATTCACAATTTTCAATCAAGACATCGTTGCGATTGGCATAGCTGTTCACCAGAATGCCGGCAGAAACGTTTGTGTTGGTGTTGCCGGTGATTTTACACCCATGCATGGAGAATTGGCTGGGTATGTCTGTAGACCATACGCTGATGGCCGGGCGGCTGGTTTTCTTACTTGCTCGCTCGCAAATGGTCAGACCGCTGAGTGAGAACTTGCCACCATAGTTCATGTAAAAGATGTACTGGTCGTTGGCGCCGGTGGGAAGATTTTTTCCCGAGAAAATCGTTTCGTACGTCTTGGGGTCACGAACTCTATCTCCGGCGTTGGATACCATAATGTCCGAGGGATAACCGCCAAACAGGTTCACACTTCTTACCTCACTTTTGGATGAATCCGTGTAGCGTGCACGGAAGGTCATATAGGAACTCGGCTCGTAGCGTCCTGCGGCAATATGTATGTTAATGGGCGCGTGGGCAGGAAGATCTGCTGCGTCATATCCATCAGCTGTTGCCAAATAGTTGGTCAGCCCCGCCAAATCCCATGCGTTGTCCCAAGAGGAGCCATTCTTGCTTCCACTTCCACCGACCTTTACATAATAGTCTTTGCTTTTGAAATGGTCGCTGATTTCGGCCTTGAATTCCAATATCTTGTTTTTCTCAATGCTGGTGTTGTGGGTGAGTGTTGCCGTAGAAATGCTTGCTCCATACGCGTCCAGAAACGATAGGGTGATGCCATCTTTGAAACCGGCTCCCGGAAGCACAGCCATATAGACTTTGTCGGTGATGCTGCCGCAGTTGGCAGTAACGACGGTGGAGGCTTCTTCGAACTCTCCTATATTCAGTTCGCCCGTATAATCGCCAGCCATGTCTGCATTGATAGGAATGATGCCGGAGAGAACGGTACTGCCGCCGTCCAATTTGAATCCGCCTGCGATAGGGTGGGTGGGGTTCACAACCACATAACCGAACAGTGCCTTGAAACTCATCTTGCGGCTCGCCAGACTCGTGCGCGCCACCGCAATGTACGCATCCTCGAAAGAGCCACCCTGCTTGCGCGTATCCACCTTCACCGTACCTGTGCCGTCCTCATCCCAGTTGGCTGATTTTACAAAAGAATGATACGCACTGGCAGGCGTCACGGCATACACCGTCTTCGCATCCTTGAAAATTCTCTCGACTTTGAAATCCGTCTTGACATCAGTTTTCAGTGCTACGCCAATGCAGCAATCTTCCGCATCAGGGCCCCAGACAAACATAATCGAATCGCCCGCGTCCCAACTCACGCGTCGGCTGCTGCCACCCGTGCTGCCACTACCGGGTGCGCCCAAACTGACCTTTGCCGCTTCGGGTTCTTCCACGGAAAAGACCATGCTCACCAAGTCGTCCTCTTTATATTTGGAGGGCTTCTTGCTCTCGCTTTCTATTGTTGGATTTTGTTCGACAATATCAAAGTTGTTCTCAAGCTTACTACAGGCGAGTATGCCGAAGAGACACACCAAAAGATAGATGTGGTTATTATGTTGATTGTTAATGTATTGACGCCAATTTCTCATGTCGCAAAGGTATAAAAAAATAGGCGAACACCCAAAGGAGTGTCCGCCCATTTTTATAGAAGATTTTCCTTAGTTTGCTTGGTAAGCGCCGGGCCAAGTCGTGGTGCCACGGGCCGTACCGCGCTGGTCTTTTTCCAAAGCGCCCACAGACTGCAACCAAGTGTAGAAATCAGCATTGGCCGTCTGAATCTTGGTATTGACATCGCTGAGGGTATTCATCGTGGTCGGAGTACCCGTCGCCAAAGTACCGTTCCATGCCCAGTATGTATTCTTATAGCTAGGTGCGGAATTGTCAGTCACAAAGTTCAAGCCACCGAAGTAATCGCTGCTACCTGTAAAGTTGGTTCCGTTGAAGCTATCGCTGTTATCCACCTGTGCTGCAAGGTTAGTCTCGAGGGAGGACAATTTGTTGGAGTACAGATTTACCGTGATGGCTGTCGTGTTTGTAGTAGAGATGGAGTTACACCATGCTTTCGGAGAAGCAATCACATTGTTGATGAAGTTGTAAGTATCATTTTTATTTGCGTTCGGCTCAATTCTAACAAGCGCACCATTCGTATAATCAGCAGTATCGTTGTTTTTAAGCTGTACCTGTCCGATAATGGTGTTGTTAGACAGGGTTGCTTTGAAGCCGTTGATGTTGATCCAAGGACAGTTGATGCTTGACTGACTGGAAGTGGTGTAACAGTTCTTTATCGTGCAGTTGTTGATCGCAACGTCTTTCATGTACCAGAATGCAACTCCAATGGCATTGCGGAAATATGCATGGTTACCATCCAAGAGGCAGTTGGTCATATAGAAGGTAATGCCCGGGGTCGAGGAGTTGCCATGTCCCATAATCGCGCCACCTTGGGTAGCATAGTTGCCGAGGAAGGTACAATTAGAGACGCGAACATCCATGTAGGACTCACCTTGCGAAGAGGCCGTCATACCAATGGCACCACCTCTACCTTTCGAGTTACCATTTCCATCTGCCGTGTGGTTGTCTTTGAAAGTACAGCCGCTGATATTTACCTTTCCGCGAAGGTTGGCATCTTGCGCTACGGTCTGACCATATTTCAAAGAGAGTGCACCGCCGGAACCGGTAGATGATGTGCTGGTCGTATAGTTGCCGGTAAAGCTGCTGTTGCTGATGTTTACAGTACCGGATGTACGAGAGTCGATACAGCCACCATAACCTACACTGTTATTGCCGGTAAAGGTACAACCGCTGACGGTCAAGTTGGATTTACAGTAGTTGTAGTTGGTCGTTCCACTAATATTTCCGTTTCCACTATTGTGAATGGCAATCGCACCACCACCATTGTAGCCGTAGTTGCTGGTGAAAGTACTGTTAATGACGGTAATCGTGTTGGTACTGTTATTCTCACCACCGTTGTAGATGGCACCACCGTTACCGGTTACCGTGTTGCTGTCGAATGTACAACCATCCACTTTCACATTCTGATTGCGGTATACACAGATGGCACCACCATTGTTTGCGTTGGTGTTGTTTCTGAATGTACAGTTCTTAAATACAATCTCTTCCGTGTCAGCAATGGCCAAACGAACGGCGCCACCGCCACCACCTGCGGTTTTGTTGCCTTCAAAAGTCGCACCTGTTACAGACAAGGTTCCTTTTCCGCCAAGCGGCATGAAGATGGCTGGACCACCGGATTGGGTCTGATTCTCTTTGATGAGGGTGTTACCGTTGATAACGACATTGGCATCAATGAAATGGAGTACACCATAGCTGGCAGACTTGTGATCGGTCGTCGCTCTTGCGTCGTTTTTGCTGATTTCACCGTCAGTGATGGTCAAATTTCCGGATTCGCCATAAATGGCAGCACCAAACATACCGTCCAACACCTGGTTGGTGATGGTACATTGTTCAAGAATACAGTTGGTCGTGGTAGCTTCGCCTTGTTTCATAAAGATGGCGCCAGCACCGATTTTATCACCTTTAACGGTCGGGCGATTTGCACCATTGCCATTGAATGTACAAGATTTGAATTTCACCGTAATATCGTAATCACCGTGCTTGTTACCGTTACCAATCATTACTGCACCACCATACGAGGTAACGCTGGTGTCTTTACATTCATTGGCAGTGAAGGTACAATTGGTGAATTCAGTAGCGGTTCCGCGATTGATATAAACGGCGCCACCTTTACCGTCTACGTTTTTGGTTACGTTCTGGCTGAAAGTACAGTTGTTGAAGCGTACAGAGTCTGTGCTGGTTGTTGCTACCCAAACGGCAGCGCCACAACCATTGGCGTCAGCTGCGATGCTGTTGCCGCTGAATGTACAACCCTTCATTGTCACTTTACCTTTGCCGATTTTGATAGCACCACTGTCTTGAGCCGTGCTGTATTTTGTACAAACGTTGTTCTTGAATGTACAATTGGAGATCACGTGGTGTGCCGTCTCATCCGTCTCAATGTTCATGGCCGCTGCACCACCACCCTGGTTGCCTTCGAAAGTACAATCTTTGATGCTGACATAGCCGGCTGATGTAGAAACAAGGGCTGCACCGACACCGGTGTTGGTGTTGTTCTTGAAGTAGCAGTTGCTCAAATAAGTACCGTCGCATGCACCGTTGTTGTAGATGTAGAGAGCGACTCTTCCAGTTCCGTTTCCTTTGTGTCCACTGAAAGTCAAGCCATAGATATCGTATCTGTCCGTTCCTTGAATGCCGACCATGGAGGCGGTTACAGCACTGGTACAAGTGATGATAGTTGCATTGCCGACGGGGTCAATGATGGAACCGGCAGGGTTCTCGGCATTGTAACCACCGGTGATTCTCATGGCACGACCTTTGGTCTTGATGAGCAATTGTGAGTCGAAAGTATAAGTACCTCCGGCGATGGCAAGGTTGATGGTAACATCGGGTGCTTTGTCGGAGAAATCGGGATTCTCGGTCTCAAGGAAAGTTTTCAAACCGGCCTTGTCCCAAGCATTTGCCCAGCTGCTACCGTCTTTCTTACCGGCACCGGCAACAGTTGCATAGTAATTGATGCTGATGGCGTCGTCGATGTTCTTGGTGTTCAAGATGCCGCCGCGGGTAAGGGTGTAGCCCTGTTTCAAGGTCGTGCTGCTGATAAATTCAGCGTTGCTGTCCGCAAAGGTCACGCCTACGCCTGAAGCGAAAGAAAGGTTGGGCAATACACTGATGACACACTGTCCGGCGTTGGCAAAATAAGCGGAAACCTCTGAACTTCCGTCAATCACTTCTCCATAAGTAAGGTTGCCGTTGCCGTCAAAGCTTACAGGAACTTTACCGGCAAGTACCTGGCCTTCAGCTTCCAAGGTCACCTTGCGGATATTCTCGTTGCTCAATTCCATCAAGACATAGCCACAGACATTCTTGAATTGGAAGTTCAAGTCAGTAAGGGTTGTTTTGGCAACCGCAATGTTGGCAGAAGCAAAGTTGCCATCTTGCCAGTTGGGAACATTGACGGTCAGCGTTCCGTTTTCATTGGATTCAAAAGCGTCTGCAGGGTAAACAGCGTACAAGGTTGTGGCTGTTTCCGGCACTTCTGCTACGAAGCTCGTGGTTGCACCACTTTTTGATGCGCGGGCAATCACGAAGTCAGATCCACCGTTGCCATAGATGATTCTGATGGCATCGTCTTTCTCCCAGTCGATGCTGCGAACGTCGTTTACAGCTTCGCCAAGTGTCGTTTTGACTCCTTCTGTTCCGGCATTGATTTCTACGCGGACAAATCCGTTTCCACCGCCTTCACCGGGGTCTTTTGTTTCCTCTTTCGCACAAGAGAAAGCAAGCAATGTCGCAAGCGACAAGAAAAATAATTTCGTTTTCATATTTTTATTCAAACCAGTTAATATCAATATCTTTATTGGTAAGGCCTTCCATGCTGGCATCAGCGCTTACGGCCATGGCGGCACTCGCTTGGAGTTCCTGCCATTCGCAAAGGGGAGCAATATACATTTTCTTCATATTCTTAATATCCTAAAATATTTAATTCTGCCAAAGCTCCGCCTTTGTAATTCGGGCTGGTGTCATCGGCACTGTAGTAAGCTTTTGCATAGGTAAAGCGAATGTAGCGCGCCTCGATGACCTTGTTGAAGTGTACAGCATTTCTGTGTACGTTCAACAGTTGGTCGGAGTAGAAAGTTTGCTTGTTACCCCAGTTCGCAGAGCCGGTGCCGCCTTTGTCAGCCATACCGTTGCCATTGATGCTGGTAGCAAATTCAAAGATTGCCTCGCCGCATTGACGGGTAGGAACGGTATTGGTCGGGTCGGAAAGGTTTTTGTTGGCGCGTTGTGCGTAGAGTTCCGCCGCACTCAATTTATAGGTCTTGCCCAGGTCGATGACAAAATAGAAAGGAACCTCTGTGTTTTTCGCCGGGTCTTTGTCGTAGTCGTACACCCAGATAGAAGAGAGGGAGCCGTCAATAAGGTCTGTGGCATAACCCGTTATAGAAGAAGTGGGGTCATCTTCGCGGGTGAAATTCTGGCCTTTGTAGTCCATAGGTTCTTCGCAAGTCTTATAGATAATCTTCCAATTTTTCTTGTTAAGTCTTGCTTCGGTCTGTACGGGCACTTGTACGACGTGTTCTACGTCGTCGTAACCGCGTGCATAAATAGATACGTTTCCATTTGCCACATACTCGGTCTCAACAAAGTCCGGTGCCACAATTTTTACCATGTTGTCGATAACGGTCGCATACCATCCTTTCGGAGGTTTGGCTGTGCAGACTTTGATGTTTTCTCCGTTGAAGGCAAAACTCTGGGTCTGGCCTGCACTGAAAACGAGAGTTTCTATACTTTGAGGCAAAGAAAACGATGAAGGGCCGTATTCTTTCTCGCAAGCAGCCAGTGAAATACAACCGGCGGCTATCACAATAAAACGCAGTAAATTCTTCATCATAAATTAATTTGTTTGTTGTACCCATATACATCCAATTCTGCCAAGGCACCACCGGTATAGTTGGCGGAAGGAGCAGTCTCAGATGATTTGCTATAGCAAGCTGAGTAAGTGAAACGAATATAACGGGCGTATCTCAATTCGGAGAGATAGATTTCATTGCTCATCAGGTTTTTCAACGCGTCCGCTCCGAAACTTTCTGCGCCGAACCAATTGGCCTCACCGTAACCTCCCTTGTCGCCCATACCATCTCCTTCGAGCGTGGTGGCAAATTCAAAGGTGGCACCGGCACATTGACGTTTGAAGGCAGCATTGTTGGCATCGTTCATCAAGCCATCTCTTTCAGCAAAGAGTTTGAACTGACGAATGGTGTAGTTCTTCTTCATGTCGATGACAAAATAGTAAGGCGTCTGAACGTTTTTGGAGTCATACGCCCAGATAGAGGCATAGGAACCATCCAACATATCATTTGCCCAACCGGTATAGCCTTCGCCTTTGGCGGAGTAGGGACGGTCTGTTTCGCGGACAAATGCGCGGCTGGCGTTTCCACCATAATTGCCTTTGCCCTCTTCAGAATTGCAATAGATAACTTCCCATGAAGATTTGTTGAGGTTGGTGGGCTCTTCCAAATCCAATCGCTTGCAGACAATATAAGTCGGCTTGCAGTTTACGTCGCTTTTACCATTGATTTTTCCGGCAACAATGGGCACCAGGTACTCACTCGCATCCGGCAGGAAGGCGCTGTTGAGAATGAAGTTTCCAGCAGTTGATTTTGCATTGAAACGAGGGAGAATGGCTGTTCCTTTGCTGAAGGTACAGATGTTTGCCGGCGGAGTCTTGTAGTTGGTGTTGTGTTGGCGGTTGTATTCGCTTACCAAATCAAGATCAACGGCCAATTCTATCGTTACATTGGCGTCGGGAAGGGTTTTGGGCGCTTCAACGTGGAAACTGATGGTGCGCGGCGAGGGGAAGAGCAATTGAATGACCTTCGAGCCGGCCGAGGTAACAATTTCCAAATCCGCCGGACCCAAAAGATTTTCCGCAGGTTTTTGGTTGCAGGCTGCCAAACCAAGCAGACCGAGCAATATCAATATGTTTTTTCTCATAAAAATTTGAAATCTACAAATACAGGTAAGTGGTCAGAGGCGGTTGCAACACTACCGGAAGCAAAATTCCTCAAGACTTTGGTCTTCACAATCTCGACTTTCTTTGCTGCGTCGTTGTTGTAAAGGAAGATAAAGTCAATGCAGGTTTTCGGGCTGCTGGAAGAAGCGGTCGGGGCATTTTGTGATACCATGGTCCATTTCTTTTCAAGTTCCAGAATCGGATCAGAGCCCGGGGTGCAGTTCATGTCACCGCAGAGGAAAATGGGTTTGTTGACGCTGCCATACTTGCTGGTGATGTAATCGTTGATGCGTTCGGTTTGTGCCTTACGAATCTCCTGCAAATCCAAGTGCGTCGCGCAGAATACAAAGTCTTTGAATTCTACAATGGCAAGACAGCGCTGCTCACCTTGTGTGGTATGGGGAAGGTAAATCTTCTCGGTCTTCAGCATATTGTATTCGGGTTTGGCTGCGACACCATTACCATATTCTCCACTACCCAAGTTAATGGCTTGTGCAAAGTAGTATTTCCAAGTTGCCGTTTCGTGCGCATTGCCCAGATTGGTAGCGAGGACTTTGAGCTGGTCCACATTGTTGGAGCGTTTCACTACTTTGTCAACCTCGTTCAAACTCATTATGTCGGTGTCGATTTCCTTCATCATATCCACAATCATATTGATGGAGCTGGAACCGGATTTGAAGAAACCACCCACGTTGTATTGAACGATGCGGATGCAGCCGGGTTCCTTCTCCATGTTCTCTTCGCTTTCAAGAACGTGGAGCGGAATGTCCTCGTAGTATTTGCCTTTCATGGTCTGCATACCATCCAGGTTGCAGCCGATAAACGCAAACAATGCAAATGTATATATCAGTATTCTTTTCATAGCGTACTAAAAATCTAATCCATCATTCCATCCGGGATTCTGTGTGAGGTTCTTGTTCAAAGAACGCTCATCGGTCGGGATGGGATAGAGGTAATCTCTGTTTTCATTCCAAACGCAACTTACGTTTTTGCCCGGTTGCAAATATCCTTTTTCGCCGCCGGAAAGGTAGCAATCGACATTCACCTTCAAGGCATAAGGAGCGTTGATGACGTTGGGATAGCTGCCGACATAAAGGTGAACATCGGGTTTGCTATCGCCGTCCAAGTCGTGGTCTCCCAAACCGGAGAAATAGATGCCGTACAAGGGCTGTTCAAAACTCTTGCCTTCTTTCCAACGAATCATATCATAGTAGCGGAAGCCTTCCATCAACAATTCGATGCTGCGTTCACGGCGAATTTCAAGAATCACACCTTGGTTGCTACCTTTTACGTTGGGATAGCCACCTGCCGTGCTCAACAAGTAAGGGTCGGGGCTGGAATTGGCGGCAGCCATGTTCATGGCCGGCATGCCCACGCGACTGCGAAGTTTGTTAACGCTCTTGTCCAAGTCGGCTTGTGTAAGGGTACCCAACTCCGCTTTGGCTTCTGCATAATTGAGGTACACCTCGGCGCTACGGAAGATAATCAAATCGGTGTAGGATTTGTTGGCGCTGCCGTCTCCGTCGGTTTTACCCAAGTATTTGGTAGGCTGGTAACCGGTGCAGCACAAGCTCAAATCGGGAGCCAATTTCTGGCTTTGTCCTACGCGAGTATAGCCCGGAATACGAATGGATTGTCCCATACGAGGGTCGCGGTTGCTTGTCTCCTGTACGAAGGTCATCGTTTGGTAACCGGATTTGTCTGTGAAGCGGGTTCCGTCTTTCATCAAATAGGAATTGATGATGCGTTTGGTAACGCCGGGACGGCCCATAGAGGTAGAAAGGAGATACCAGTGGGAGTTGTGGAATACCTTCTGGTCGGTGGAGTAGTCGCGTGCCAAAATGACCTCGGTGCCCGCTTGATCGGCATTGACAAAGAGGTTGCGGTAGCAGGCATTGGCACCACCGGTGGTGTAAAGTCCATAACCACTTTGGGAAATGAAACGGTCGCTGGCATCTACACAAAGTTGCAGATAATCATTCGCTTTCTTCTCGTATTGGTTGATATTGTGGTACTTTCTATAGGTACCTTCAAACAGACAGATGCGGGATTTGAGTGCCAGCGCAGTCCATCGGGTGATGGTGTAAAGCGAACGGGAGGTGGGAAGATATTCGATGGCATAGTCAATGTCATCAAGCATCTTCTGCATCACGAATTCGCGGGAGTCACGCGGCTTGGTCAATTCGGGGCTATCGGTGTCCAATTGGGTGTCAATCCAAGGCACATCACCGAAGCGTTTTACCTTTTCAAAGTAGAAATAGGCACGGAAGAAACGGGCCACTGCCACATAGCGTTGGCGCACGTTTATATCGGTGCAGTTCTCCTGGTAATCCAAGAGGGTGTTGATGTTGCGAAGCGCTGTCCAACTCCAACCGCCACCGGAAGTGGGAA
>JAEIGA010006260.1_pt1 | contig 18119 bp, 15 predicted proteins | sample 9270691 | NCBI WGS metagenome assembly JAEIGA01 (sample SAMN17057246, study PRJNA624740) | gut metagenome | biome: biome; isolation source: fecal sample | host: Bos grunniens | place: China: Xizang | collected 2019
GAGTTCGGCATCCCTTACCAGCGCCCTGCAGGTGGCCACGCCATCTTCGTAGATGCAAGTAAGGTGCTTACTGCCGTTCCAAAGGAGGAGTTCCCTGCACAGACCCTCGCTATTGAGCTCTACCTTGAGGCTGGTGTTCGTGGTTGCGAGATTGGCTATATCCTTGCAGACCGTGACCCTGTAACCCGCGAGAACCGCTTCGGAGGTCTTGACCTTCTGCGTCTTTGCGTTGCTCGCCGCGTCTATACAAACAACCACATGGACGTTATCGCCGTAGCTCTGAAGAATGTCTTTGACCGCCGCAATGAGATTACTCGCGGTGTGAAGATTGTTTGGGAGACTGAACTTATGCGCCACTTCACCGTTAAGTTGGAGAAGTTGTAAACCAAAACAACACATACAAAAAACGGACTTCAAGCGAAGTCCGTTTTTTTATCTCTATCTCAACGCCTCTAACACAATCTTCTCCATTATGTCATAACATTGACTGTTTGGATGTACTCCATCTTTTGATAGACTCTCTGGCAGCGACCCATCCGCCGCCGCAAGTGGAGTGTAAAAATCTATAAATCCACGCTTACGACACCTCGCAAAACGCTCTATGCGGCGATTCATATCACGAATAGGCGCTACAGGCTCTATCTCTGGACGCCAACGATACTTCGCCGCCGGAAGTATTGTGCAAAGAATTACTCGTATTCCACTCTTTTCCGCCATGCGCGCCATAGTCTTTATATTCTTCATTATCAGACGATTTGGCACATAACCCTTGTTCTGCGCAATGTCGTTTGTACCGGCACAAATAATCACCACCTCAGGCGAGTTTGCAATAACATCCCTCTCAAAACGCTCCAACATCTGAGCCGTCACCTGACCACTCTTACCACGATTCAGAAATCCATTGTCAGTAAAAAACTCCGGGTGTCCACCATGCTTAGTACTATCCCAACTATCAAAAATCGAGTCACCCATAAACACAGCCTTATACTGCGCGTATAATGTTGTGCAACAAAATATTATAGCAACAATTACCGCTAAAATCCTTCTCATTTTACAGCTTTGAATGTTATGGTTGAACTATTGTAAACATCTATATCCGCCGACACAAAATCATCAGAGCCGCAGCTCCATAAATCAACATACTGCTGAGGTGAAAACTCCGCAAGTGGGAACCAACTGCTCTGCACTGCAACCTTTATACGGTGTCCCGCCTTAAATGTGTGGGCAATATCTGGCAATGCGTAACGAATAGTTGCCTTTTCATTTGGCACCATCGGAACTGGATTGCTAAACGAGTTGCGATACCTTGCCCTCATCGGCTCGGCACGCACAAGCATCTGATAATTAGGCTTTTGAGCATCATCCTCTGGAAAAACATCTATAACTCTCACTACAAAATCTGCATCTGTAGTACTTATCGCAACATCTAACGACGCTATAACCTCACCCACAAATGTAATATCTGATGCTAAAGGCTCTGTGGTGTAACTCAACACATCCGCTCTACCATCGGTAAAACTCTGGTCTGCAAGCATATACTCTCGGCGACGATAATCTGTCACTGAGTCGTATGGCACAGGATTATTTGGGTCAGAGGTGTAACTACGACACATCTCAGCCGCTGGCTCAACTACTGTAAGCTCCTCGCCATCAAGATAGTAGCTCACCTCCTCAGTATCGGTCAGTTGCCAGTCCTCTGTCGTATACCAATCATTACTACCCGATAGGAACATTGACACCTGAGGCAGACTCTCTAACGACCCCTTATCTCTGAGATGATACTCAAAGAATGGGAACTCAAAATTGTTGTGATAATACCTTCCGCTTGCCTTTTTGCCGAAGTCAAAATCGCCCAACTTATGCGCCTCACGACCATTCCACGCACCATGCGCCCACGGACCCATAACAAGTCGGCAGTCGGTCTGCGGAGATTGACTGCGTATAGCCTTAAAAGTATTCCAAGCACCATAACAATCCTCCGCGTCGAATGTACCACCAACAACTAACACCGCAGGTTTAATATTATATAGGTATCTCCTCACATCACGCTCTTGCCACCACTCATCATAGTCTGGGTGCGCACTCATTGCGTCCCAAAACGATGATGGATGCATAACACTTCGCAATGAATCGCGCGTTGCACGAATAAAGAAGTGAAATCTGTCTGACGTCATCTCATGCTTTCGTGTAGGCTCCCACTCAGTAGTTGGCTGGTGATTTGTATGGCTGAGCATCGGCATAAGATTAAAGGCATCAGAGATCATCATCACACCGTTGTGGTGAATATCATCGCCCATAAACCAGTCTGTCACAGGGGCTTGCGGAGCTATAGCCTTAACAGCCGGGTGGGCATTAACACCCGCATACATCGCATAAAAACCAGGATAAGAACAGCCCCAGAAGCCGACCTTGCCATTATTCCCCTCAACATTATTTACCAACCACTCTACAGTATCATATGCATCTGTGGCCTCATTCACAGCCGCCGATGCAGGACGAATATTCTCATACTCACCCTCGCTCATAAATCTACCACGAACATCCTGATAGACAATAATATAACCATGCCTTACGAAGTTTCGCAGACGGTAAGATGTAACCAAAGCATTTGTCATCTCTTCCCCATATGGAGCCGAAGAGTATGGCGTACGCTGAATTAAGATAGGGTGATTACTACCCCAGCGAGGCTTGTAGATTGTTGTGTACAACTTTACAGAGTCCCTCATCGGAATCTCAGATACAACCTTTTCATACTTCACCCACGCCGTCTGACTCAACAGCGCAACGAGCACAAAAACCACTGCAGCTAAAATATAACAAAATCTCTTCATAGCCAATCTTTACAAAGCCGCACCCAGCGACTTAAGTTTATCTACAAGAAGCTCAATATCAACCTCATGAACACTACATCCACCCTTTGTTGCCATCGCTGCCGCAACGCCTGCCGCCTGACCTGTACCCATACAACTTGCCTGCACACGCATAGATGCAAAAGCCTTGCGGTCAGCAGATATAGGGCGACCTGCAACAAGTAGATTTGGATATGCAGGAGCTATCAACGCACGATATGGCACATAGGCCGCCTGCTCAAGGAAGTGAATAGACTGCTTATTTCCCTTCGTTGCGTGTATATCTATTGGATGCGCTCCACGCGAGATGCTATCCTCATACTTAAATCCCGACATATACTCCTCCGCCGTCATCGTATGCACACCCTTTATTCGGCGCGTCTCACGAATACCCGCCTGCGTAGCCACAGAGGCTACATAGCAGTTCTTAAACTCCGTAAAGTTATCCCTTAGAATCTCCGCCATACGATATACATCTTCACGCAGACGACACTCCGCAGCTGTATAGTCACGATTATCACACGCATCGCCAGCCGTACGGGTCATATTTACCGCCACGCAACCTTCGTGTAACGTTGTGCAGAACCATGGACCGCCAAACTCTGGCATATTTAGCTCCTCAGCATGCTCAAGAAGATACTCTCTAATCGGCAAACAGTGACAATTCTCACCCTGCTTGTTGTGGTGCATCGCCTCGGCAACAAGCGGCGACGAAGTATCTACACCCGCAAGGATAAAGTATGTAGAGAGCGGTTGCAACACCTCTCCATTCATCGGTTGCATCTCAACCCCAGCCATCGCCGCAAGGTCTGCATCTCCCGTACAATCTATAAACACCTTTGCCTCTATCGCCTCGCTACCATTCTTATTCTCAATCACCACACACTCTATCGTTCCATCTGAGCCCATCACTGTGCCCGTCAGATATGAGTTCATATATAGCTCAATCCCAGCCTCAAGCACCATGCGCTGCATGCAGAGCTTGTATAACTCTGGGTCAAAGGCTACATTTCCAAGTGGCTTTTCTATATATCCGCCACCCATTGCCTCAAGCCTCTCAAGAAACTCCCACGGAATGCCTCCAATAACCCTCTTATTCTGATATGTAAAGACGCTGAGCGGCATCACAAGCCCCGCCGTTGCCATACCCCCGAGGAATCCAAATCGCTCAATAAGCGCCACCTTCGCACCCTCACGTGCAGCAGCTATTGCCGCAAATACACCTGCAGGCCCCGCACCGCAAACAACGACATCGTAGCTGCCTACAACAGGCACACTTTTGGTTATTGTTATATTTTTCATATTTCTAAAATAGATTTAGTTGATCAATCTCACAATTAAAAGTCTTTCTATGGTGTGGCGAAAGCCCATGTTCCAGCACTGCCAGACGATGCTCTCGCGTAGGATATCCCTTATTCTTCGCCCAACCATACATCGGATATTGCTCGGCAATGTTGAGCATATACTCATCCCTAAAAGTCTTTGCCAACACCGATGCCGCCGCAATATCGGCATACTTACCATCGCCCTTTACAATACACTGAAAAGGTATCTCCAGTTTTGTACGGAAGCGATTGCCATCAATAGCTAAAAACTCTGGCTGAGGCTCAAGCCTTGCCGCCGCGAGCGACATGCCCTCAAAAGATGCGTTGAGAATATTTATCTGATCTATTCGCTCGGCACTCACCGCCTCAACGGCCCACGCAACAGCCTCGCGGCAGATTATCTCACGCAACAGGTTGCGATTTTTCTCGGTCATCTGCTTTGAGTCGTTGAGTAGTGGATGGTGAAAATCGGGTGGAAGAATCACTGCCGCAGCAAATACAGGACCGGCAAGACAACCCCTGCCTGCCTCATCACATCCGGCCTCTAATAACTCTGTCTGATAAAAATTTGGTAACATAGAACAAAGTTATCTATTTTTTACGAAAATTTGGGTAACTTTACCACAAAATTACAACTCGAAGATACTATATTTGCACAATATGATTTCATTCACCCGCCATACAGGACTCTTTGCCACTATACTGCTCTTCATCACCCTTGTCGTCAGCACGCTACGTCTCTACATCAACCCATACCCCGCAGAGCTGAGCGAAAGTGGCTTTATGCCCCTCTGGTGGCAGAGTATCTTGGCAGCCCTACTCCTCTTTGCTGGCGCAACTGTTGTCAATCGCGCAGCTGTTAAGGTAGGTATGTTCGGTGGCTTCAGTGCCCTACCCGTATCACTTTTTGGCTTTATTAGCTGCACCATACTACTTTCACCCAATATCCTCAGTGCCGCCACCGCAAGCGTTCTTACAGCCTTTGGAACAATGTTTCTAATTCGCACAGTGCAGTTTGTAAACGACAAAGAGTCTCTCTTTACCGGCTCACTTCTACTCGGCACTGCCGCTATAGCCTACTATCCAGCTGCTATACTGGCGCTTGTGCTTGTGATGGCAATCTTCATCTTCCCACTCTCTTTTAGACAGATTCTTATCGCCTTTACCGGCTACCTTCTACCCGTGCTCTGCACAAGCTACATCTGCTGGTATATGGGCGGAAGTTTTACCGATGTGCCACTAAACATCTACCACAACCTCTTTGATGGCACATTGAGCATCAACCTTAACCTCGAGTTTAACCTTCGCACTCTGCCTCTATTTACTGCGGCAATATCTGCGGTGCTTCTTATCATCCTACTCTATGGAATAATGGTAGGCATCTACCACCGCTATACCATGCTCGTTCCTGTTCGCAAGAGCATACAACTTACAATCTGGATGACTATCATCACCATCGCTTCACTCTTTCTACCAGGCTGCGGAATCACTATGCTACCTACCATTGCCGTTCCTGCATCAATCCTTGCAGCCTTCTCGCTTGACCGTATGAATACCCGCTGGGCAAACATATTTTATATAACACTTGTTACCTTGATACTGTTACACCTCGTCTTTTATTAAAAAAGATAGTTTCTGTTGAGCATAAATTGTCATTTTCTTATAAAATTAAACTTTTAGGCACATTTTTGCGAAAATTTTTACCAAAAAGTTTGCGTTTTAATAAAAAGATAGTACTTTTGTCGTACAAATGTGGGGTTCTCCCACTGCTCATTAACCTAACTAACCTAATATCGGAGAGCTGACTGTTGCCCAACACTCAGCTCTTATCTTTTTTACAAATGTGGGGTTGAGCCGACTACGCGGCTCTTCTTCGGCGGCGCCTCGGATATATAGGCGTGACCGACTTGCTGCGCAAGGAAAATGTTAGTTATAAGATTTAGTGAGCAAGCTCCCATTTCTTATACCTAACATTTTCTTACAATCTGCGATTGACCAGTCACGCCACACCTCTCGGTTTGCACTCAGTTCTCCCACTGCTCATTAACCTAACTAACCTAATATCGGAGAGCTGACTGTTGCCCAACTTTGGTATCTTGGGCGATGGAATATATTGTCTATTACTTGCTCTTTAGGGTCGCTTTCAACACTAATTATTGTCACATAGCACCACTATGCTTCGCAAATCAGTATTAAAAGCGACCCTAAATATCAAAAAATTTACTGCTATATTCCATCACCCAAGACACCTCAGCTCTTATCTTTTTTTATTGTTATAACGATATACATACTGCCGCTATCAAAAAAATCGCAGTTAGTATGATTACCAACTGCGAAAAGAGAGAACAATAGACTCTGCTACTCAAGTCGAGCCTTTACAATAGCAGCCGCCTGTTCGATACTCATAGATGGAAGGTTGCAAATCTCTGACAAGACGCGCCAAATGCGAACCTCCTCTTCAGCCACCTCGCCGTCAGAGATAATCAAGCATCCAAGCAGTGCGCAGACAAACGACTTATCCTCATCTGCCATCTGCGCAACAATATTACACGCCTCAATGCCGGTCATTGTACGGGCGCGCTCTGCATCCTGCTCGCCAATACCGATAAGTTGCCACATTGAAAATGAGAAATCCATCTCTCTATCCTCAATTTTCCCATCAGCATAGAGGATAAAGAAGCTAATGCGGACAATAGCCGCCTTTTGTTCAATAGTAAACATTCTATTATGCTTTTGTTTAACGTTCCCTTACTCAGAGAGCACCACTCGCTCTGCAATTTCGCGGATAATCTTTGCAGTCTCTGCCTTCACGCCACAATTAGATACCTCCGCCGTAAATGGCTGCTTGTAGATTAATAGATAGTTTATGCACGCCTTCATATAGGCACCCTCACGGCTTTGATGACGCTTGTCTGTATGCAGTAGATTTAGATTCCGCTCTCTGCCGATTTTGAAACCCTTGCCAATAGGGCTGACGATAATATTGTACTCGGCAAGCTCCTCTGCAACCATTTTAGAGCCACGTTCAAGCAGACTATCCAACCTCTCATAGCAACCATATCCTCTGTAATCACCATAAGGGCACGCCCAGGTATGTTCATAGACAATCTGACAAGCTGGCGAATATTGAAGAGTCAAATCGTTTATCTCACGAGCAGCATCAATAATCGCCTTATCCTGCGTGTCGGCATACTTCGCTGCATTAGGCGATGTATCTTGCAAAAAGGCGTAGTCAAAACCACCCTGCTTGATTGCCTCACGCGAACGCTCAAGCTTTAGATGCTCCGAGAACTCCTGACCACCCTTTACAGAGACCACAGCATCTACATAGTGACCCTGACTGCGAGCAATCTCCTTAAACATAAACGCCGTGCCGAAGAAGTATGTAAACGAATTCCCAATAAAGAGCATCCTCTTGCTGTCCACAACCTTTGGAGCACCACTATAACGGAGCATCTGCAGTGACACATACTTACTGCTGCCCGTAAACTTTACCTTTCCAGCCCCAGCCGTAAGCGCACGCAGACGGACCTTCACACAGCCATTCTCTATCGGCTCTGTTACGTAAAACGACTGCACAAATGTGGTATTATGCGCCGAACGAAAATGCTTGTTGTAGAGAGAGTAACGAATAGAGCTATCCTCCTCTGCTGTTCGCAACCTATCCTCTACACTTTTCCAACGACCACCATCCCAATACTCAAAAATCCAATACTTCGGACAATCTGCCTCCATCGCGGTCATTGTACACATAAAGTCAAACTGCTCACCAGCCTCTGCCTTTACCACTGGCACCGCAAAGAGGTAGTAATCACCAACCCCAATGCCAGCTACCGCAGATCCACGCTCAGATGTTGTGGTTAACTTATTGCCACTCACACTAACAACGCTTAACAACGCACTGCTACCCTTTGGCGAACATATTCCACTCTTCTGCCACATCTCGGCATCATACCTCAGACCCTCCATGCGCGCAGGGAAACCATCAACAATGCTCTTTAGATAAGGTGGCTGACTGACCACAATCTCGCGAACCCTTCCACTCTGAACGCCGACAATCTTTAACACCGCCGTACGCTCTGCTGTGCTAAAGTTTGGCTCAGCCCAAATCTTAACGCTGTGCTTAACCTTTGGTGATAGCTGACCACTACCAACAACACCAAGCCACTGCTCCGAAGCGCTAATCTGAACAGCCTCTCCCTTGCACGCCAACTCAAACTGGTAAGGCTCAACACTCTGACTACAAACTTCTATAGACTTTGGAACCTTTACCTTAAGTTCCGCCGCTACAACCTGACCGCCCAACAGAGCAATCAGCACCACAATGCAAAATATAACTCGTTTCATACTACAAAGTTATCAATAATATGCAGAAATGCAAAAACAAAGCATGGAAGTTAATGAGGTTAAGGAATTTAATGATAATCTCCCCTAACTTCACTAAATTCTCTGTTCTGCGTCAGCCAAGCTGACACTGCGATTAAGCCGAGTGCAACAGCGGTCGCACACCGAAGGTGCAAAAGGCGACAATTGAAAATGGGAGCTTGCTCACAAATTTTCAATTTCGCATTTCGGGGCATTTATGCCGCGACTGATATTGCCGAGGCGGAGCAGGGTCGGGTTGCCGAAGGCAAGCCAATGGCTGATAGCCATTTTGTTGTGAAAATGGAGGATTTACAACGCTCGGCGAGAAAAATTGGCGCAGGATAGTATTCAAAACATACAGCCAAGACAATTTTTCTCGTTAGCGGAAGTAAATACCCATTTTCACAACAAAACAGCAAGGTCAGTTCTGAATTCCAGAACTGACCTATGCTGTTACTTGTAGCTTTACTACTAGTTGTACTTGAATGTAGCCTCGTCAGATACAGTCAATTTCTTGCGTCCCTTAGCACGACGCGCTGCCAGAACCTTGCGGCCATTAGCAGTTGCCATTCTCGCACGGAAACCATGCTTGTTGATTCTCTTGCGACGAGAAGGCTGATAAGTTCTCTTCATTGCCATAGTCGTATCGTTTTTATTGTTTTATTCCAAATTCACATCAAGGATATTCCCTTGCGAGGTGCAAAGGTACAACTAAATTTGAAAAGAACAAATATTTTTGAGAAAAAACTTGAAAAAGTGGTAGTTATCCCTCTCTTTTAGCCCCTCAAAAGCGCCTTTTCTACTTTCTACGCAGGTAATTTCCTATTGTCAATGTTGTTGAATCTCGCAAAGTTGGCGTTGTTGCAACCACTGCATTAAATCCGCTAAGGGTCAGTGAATCTGTCACAAAAACGCCCTGTGAACGGTTGTGCATCACCACGCTATCTCCATTTATCGTAAGCTTTGGCACACCCTGCGAGCAGTAGACCTTTATCACTTGGCGATTTGTCTGTCTGAGCTCGCGATTCTTACCTACGATGTGTAGCGTATGGTCGCGCCTATTCCAAAGTGTACGATAGAGGTAGTATGTATCCTTAAACTTTTCGCGGTCAAACGACACAAGACCGTAGTTTCTAACACCACCATGATGTCGCACCGCACCAAAGTCAAACATGCTATTTATCCATACGCCCCAGAAGAGTGTGTTGTCAATACGACTTACATATCCCTCATGGAAGCGTGTCTGCCAACTCTCTGGAATACGATGCTGGCTGCTATTTCTGCTCACAAGCTCCTCACTATACTGCCCCTTTGTGCCGCCAGCTCCATAACTCACACCCTGACAAAGATGGCTCCAGTTGCCTCTCAGAGCCGTCTGCCATAGGTCAAGATCTGCCACATCGCCCTTGTCCCAACCAACACTCTGCTGCCAAACAATGAGATCTGTGATAAAGTTTATATCTCCATCCTGGTCGCTACATGCCACTGTTGGACGCGATGGGTCTAGAGTTTTTGCAAGCGTATTCAGCTCTTTGATATAACCCATCAACTCTGGCGAGCGACCTCTTAGTTGCGAGAATATTCCCCACATCGCCACCGAAGGGTGGTGAATGTTCTGCAGTATTATCTCCTTGAGCTGCTGCTTACCATTGGCCTCAAATGCTGCAGAGTTGTAGTAGGCAATATCGCTCAAAAATGGAGATTGACTCAGCGGACTATCAATCCATACAAGCATACCCTCCTTGTCACACTTATCATATAGATTAGCCGCATGAGGACCCTCAACCGAACGGATAGCATTTGCGCCCATGCTACGAATAAGCTCAATGTCGCCATTGTAGTCGCACTCTGTAAGCGCATTTCCACTTCGCTTGTTATCGTGATATAGATTTACACCACGCACAGGGAGACTCTTGCCGTTGATTGTCAGCAATCGCGCTGGCGTCACCTTTATATCTCTAAAGCCGGTAGTTACAGATACAGTATCAGCTCCCACCATCACATCTACACGATATAGCGACGGACGATATGTAGACCATAGCTCTGGATTTCCAACCGTAAACGGAATGTTGAGCATCTTGCCATCAATCTTCGCCTTCACACTCTTTGTCACCGCAACATATCCGTCTGGCGAGACGATGTCGAGCGTCACCTCACAACTCTGATCCTTCTTGCCCAATAACGAGATTGCAATGTTACCCTCAACACTCTCCGTTGTAACCTTTGTCGGGGTGACAATCACTCCCTCTGAGCCATAATATAGTGGAGATACTGTGGTCTTGCCGGTAATTATCAGCTCCACATCGCGGTAGATGCCTCCATAGTGATTTTGCTCTGTAGAGCTAGGTAACAAGTCGCTACGATATGCATTGCTCACCTCAACTAACAGGGTATTCTCCGAGCCATACTGCACCTTGTCGGTTATCTCAAATGTAAACGCCGTACGTCCACCGAGGTGATTTCCCACATGTGCACCATTGACAAATACATCAGCAACGCTCATCACTCCACCAAAGCGCAAAAAGAGTCGCTTGCCCTGCCACTCAGTCGGCACAAAGAGCGTGCGACGATAGTAGCCCGTCGTCTGTCGCAGAGTGCCACCCTCCGAGAGAGCATCCGTATTCCACGTGTGTGGCAAACTCACAAAGCGAGCGTTGTCACTCGAATTGTCATCCTTAAAAAATAATCTCCACGAGTTGTTGAGTATATATACCTCCCTGGCTGTCAGGGTAGTTATAGCCGTAAAAATGGTCAATAAAAAAACTAAAAATCTCTTCATAGTACTCTTAATTTGGTACAAAGGTAGGAAATTGTCAAAAAAAAATACTAACTTCGTGCGATTAAATAGTGAAGTTATGAACATTTTTGACATTATTACCGTAATATTTGCTCTTCTTGCTATCTTTAACGGATGGCGTAAGGGTTTTATTTCACAACTCTGTTCACTCGCAGGTATTGTCGGCGGCATTGCCTTGGCAATAGCCTTTGGGGCAGAGGTTGGTGCAATGTTCAACATAGATGCAGCCTACCAAAAACCTATCGGCTTTATCATCACCTTCGTTGTTGCATCTGTCGCCGCCTCACTTGTTGCTAAGATTATCGGCTCACTCTTCAACGCCATCGGTTTGGGCGGGCTCAACACCCTGCTCGGCATCGCACTTTCACTATTTAAGTACGCCCTTATTCTGAGTGTGCTCTTTGTTGCATTTACAAAACTCAACAACGAGGTTAAGATAGTCGAGGCTCGCCACTTCAAGGAGTCCAAGTGCTACAAACCTATCTCAGCACTCTCTGACAAGGCTTTAGATTGGTTTAACACCTTCACAAAGGAGATTGAGTAATGACAAAACAGGGTCTAGTTATACAGGCTACGGGTAGCTGGTATCAGGTTGTGTGCGATGATGAGACACTGCACTGCCGTATACGTGGTAAGCTGCGCCTTAAGGGCGTTCGCTCTACAAACCCCGTTGTTGTTGGCGACGTGGTGCACATTGAGTGCGATAATACGGGCGAGTGGGTCATCTACGACATCGTTCCGCGCCGAAATTATATCATCCGCCGTGCATCAAACCTCTCAAAAGAGTCGCATATCATCGCTGCAAATATTGACCAGGCGCTTATCGTTGTAACCCTTATCGAGCCACAAACAGCACTTGAATTTGTAGACCGCTTTCTCATTACTTGCGAGGCGTATAAGGTTCCAGCCACTATTTTGCTTGCAAAGATAGACCTGCTGGAGTCAAATCCCGAGGCAATTGCCGAGTTCCACGCAATATACGAAAGTGCCGGCTACAATGTTATCGACATCTCTGCCACCCAAGGCATAGGCGTTGATGTGGTAAAAGATATTCTCAAGGGCAAGACAACCCTCGTATCGGGCAACTCTGGCGTTGGTAAGTCAACCCTTATCGGCAAGATTGACCCAGAGCTTGATATTCGCACTGGCGAGATTTCAGAGAGCTTCCATAAGGGCAAACACACAACAACATTCTCAACCATGTATCCTCTCAGCGAGGGCGGTTATATCATTGACACCCCGGGCATTAAAGGTTTTGGTCTGCTGGAGATTGAGGATAAAGAGCTGTGGCACTACTTCCCAGAGATGATTGCCACCGCAGGCAGCTGCCGATTTTATAACTGTACCCACACCCATGAGCCGGGCTGTGCAGTTGTAGAGGCGGTAAAGGTTGGTGAAATTGCATACTCTCGCTACGAGAGTTACCTAAAAATTCTTGATGACGATGACAAATATAGAAAATAGTCTTACAACAGAGCAGCAGAGGGAGCAGATTGACTACCTATCGCAGTTTATACTTCCAGAGCGCTTTGAGACCCTATCACGCACTGTCAAAAACCGCACTAAATATATGACCCTTCTTGCGGAGAATATGTTTCATCCGCAGAATGCTAGTGCCCTTGTGCGCCACTGCGAGGCCTTTGGCGTGCAGACACTCCACACCGTGCAGACCATCTGCAAGTTCAATCCAAATGTTGATATTGTTCGCGGAACAGATAAGTGGATAGATATGTACCACCACGCCTCCACTACCGAGGCCCTTGCCCACCTCAAAGGTGAGGGCTACCGCATTGTCGCCACCTCTCCCCACTACCAAAGCTGCACACCGGAGAGTTTTGATGTAACAAAAGGCAAGTTTGCTATTGTTATGGGTACCGAAAAGACAGGCATTAGCCAGGAGGTTATGGATTGTGCAGATGAGTTCTTGAAGATACCTATGTGTGGCATGGTTGAGAGCCTTAATGTCTCCGCTTGCGCCGCCATTATTGTCTATATGCTCTCAGAGCGTATGCGCCACGAGGTTGATTGTTGGCAGATGAGTGAGGCTGAACAGATAGCAACACTACACCACTGGATGATTGATAGCGTCAAAGATGCTCGTCCACTACTTGAGAGAGGAGGTTTTATATGCAAAGATTAACAGAGCAGCAGATTGCAACCCTTACTGCCGCTGCAAATAGTGCCGAAAATTGGCAGAATATCGTTGTTTCAGAGAATTTTGACCCGACCAAAATACGCGGTTGCCACTTTGAGGGCTGTGTAGAGATTGAGGATAACGTAACCCTTATAAACTCAACCATTCGCAACTATCACATCTGCTCTGACGCATATATTGAGTCTGTCACTCGCCTTGAGTGCCGTGAAGCTAGTAGCTTTGGAAATGGTGTTAGCGTGGCTGCGGTAAACGAGAATGGTGGTCGCGCAGTTATTATATATAATGAGCTGACTGCCCAGACGGCATATATTGTTGCTATGTATCGTCATCGCAAGGATATTGCTGAGGCTTCAAATGGTTTTGCTAAGCACTATGCCACCATGATGCGTAAAAATATTGGTACCATCGGGGCTGGTTGCAAGATTGTCGGGGCTCGCTTTGTCCGCGAGGTAAATATGGAGGCAGGAACAACTATTGAGGGGGCCTCTCTTGTTCAAAACGGCACACTCCTCTCTGGGGCATATATCGGCGTAGATGTCAAGGCTACGGACTTTATCGCCGCCCAGAACTCAACTATCGACTGCGGAGCAATCGTTGACCGCTGCTTTATTGGCGAGGATAGCATACTTACTAAGGGATTCTCAGCCGTAAACTCGCTAATCTTTGCAGGTGCACACCTTGAGCACGGCGAGTGCTGCGCAATTTTCGCAGGACCATATGTCGTCTCTCACCATAAGTCATCACTGCTTATTGCCGGCATGTTCTCATTCCTCAACGCGGGTAGTGGCACAAACCAGAGCAACCACCTCTTTAAGTGTGGCGCTATTCACCAATCGGTACACCGCCGCGGCTGCAAGTTCGGCAGCAACGGATATGTCATGAACCCCGCTGCCGAGGGTGAGTATACCACTATTCTGGGTCGCCATACAAAACACCACGACACATCCGCCTTTCCATTTAGTTATCTAATTGAGAATCTTGGCGTTTCACTACTTATGCCGGGCTTCGCCCTAAGAAGTTATGGCATTGTGCGCGATATAGAGAAGTGGAGAACAAGAGATAATCGCAAATTCCGCCGTGACATTATCTCTTACAACGAGTACAATCCATATATCACCTCAAAGGTGATGAAGGCCATTGAGCTACTTGAGACCCAGCTCTCCGAAAGTGGCGATAGTGAGCAGTGGCACTACAACAACACCCTCATTAAGCGAGGCGTAGCACAGCGCGGACTTGCTCTATACAAGAGCTATCTCACAGCCGCTCTCGGCGCAATGCTTAGCGTCGGAAAAGCCGACCAATTGGCCATAAGTTCTGTTACCGACAAGTGGGTAGACCTTGCAGGACAGTATGTCTCAGGGGAGTGGTTAGAGAAGGTGTTAGAGAGTAGCTCCTCAGCCACCCATATTGAAGCCGCCCTTCTTGACCACCACAAACGATATGATAACTTTGCCTATAGTTGGGCAGTGTCAGCCCTCTCAAAACTATTAGGTCGTGTCGCTGAAATAGAGGATATTACCGCAGCAATCGCCGCAGGTAAAGAGGCTCACGAGTCTATGCGCCGCACGGCAGAGATTGACCGATTGTCGGATATAGGCCCAAAGATGAGTGTTGGCTACGGTACAGATTCAGATGATGAGGCTGTTCGCTGGGCAGACTTCTGCGCTGTTCACGGCTTAGAATAACTGCTGTAAAATGGCTATAGACTGCACCTTGCGAATAGCGTCAAGGTGCAGGGCATAGTAGTCTGTAAGGGCATGTAGCATATCTACACGCTGCGTGCGGTTAAGCCCAATCTCACCCAGATACTCAACATCGCACTCAATAAGGTCATTGAGCAGTTGCGCATACTCGCGGTTACAAAACTTATTGTGCGCAGGCTCTATAGGTGTGTATAACCCCTCTCGCATATCAAAGAAGCTATCCTTAACATACTCATTTCCAGGGGCAAAACCCAAAAAACGACTTATATTAGCCAAAAACCAAAGATGGAAGTTCGCCACCCCCTCGTCAATAGCATCCAACGCCTCAATACTACCATATACAAAATCAAAGAGCTGACTGTTCGCCTCGCTCTCACCAATAAGACGATAGAGCACCTCCGCCATAAATAGTGCAATAGTAGACTTTCGAATATCATACGGAGTGCTCTGCAAAACGATGCTACTCTGCACATCTTTCAGACGATGCAGTTCGCTTTTATCAGAGATTATCCCCTCAAATTGCAGCGCAAAAAGTGGCTGAAAGTAGGCGAGCTTACTTCCACGCCCCTTACCCGAACCTAACCCCTGCACAATATAGCTCTGACGACCAAAAGTGTCGGTGAACATATTGACAATCACCGCCTTGTCGCCATACTTTACCGTGCCGAGCACTATTCCACGCGCCTTGTAACTCCTCATAGCTTTATCTTTGATATTGCCCCACGCAAATGCTCAGGGTCAAGGTGTGTGTAAATCTCTGTCGTTGTAATACTCTGATGCCCAAGCATATCCTGCACTTGGCGAATATTCGCTCCACCTGATAGCAAATGTGTTGCAAAGGAGTGACGAAAGGTGTGAGGACTTACATTTTTGGTAATTCCAGCCTCTAAAGTCGCGTTGCGAATAATCGTAAAAATCATCACACGAGTCAATTTAGTGCGACGATTACTCAAAAAGAGCACCTGCTCACCACTACTCTTTGCAATGTCACGACGGTCGTCTATATACTGCATCACATACTCCATCGCCCTACCTCCTATAGGCACCAACCTCTGTTTGTCGCCCTTGCCAACCACACGAATATACCCCTCGCCAAAGAATAGGTCGCTCATCTTTAACGATATAAGCTCCGACACTCGCAACCCACAAGAGTACAACAACTCCAACATCGCCCTATCACGACGACCCTTTACCGTCGTTGTGTCTATACATCCGATTATCCTCTCAACCTCAGCTACCGTCAGCACATCTGGCAGAGTTCTCTCCGCCTTTGGTGCTGTGATAAACTCCGCCGGCGAGCTCTCAATCTTATCTATCATCAACAGATAGTTAAAGAAACTCTTCACCCCACTTATCTCACGCGCCTGAGATGCTCTGGAGTGGTTTATCCTATGTAGATGAACAATAAAACGCTCTATCATTTCACTCTCAACATCAGCAGGAAGAACATCATACTCCCTAAGGATAAAATTGGCAAAAATCATTATATCCCTAACGTATGCCTCGACACTATTATCCGAGAGACTCTTCTCTAAACGAATATATGTTTTGTATCCTTGAATGGTTTTCTCCCACTTTTCGCTATTTTGTGCCATAATTTTGTTAAATTTGCACAGCGAAGATACAAAATTTTACATAATATGAACTACATTGAGTTAAATATTTCTGTTCCGAGTGCAGAAATTGCCGAGATTCTTACAGCCGAGCTCTCCGAGTTGCCTTTTGATAGCTTTACAACCGAGAAGGGTATGCTCAAGGCATATATCCCTCAAGATGCCCTTGTAGATTGCAAGGCCGATGCAGATGCAGTGCTTGCACAGTACGGCATTGCAGAGTATAGATATGTTCAGATAGAGGCACAAAACTGGAATGCCCTCTGGGAGAGCAACTTTGAGCCTGTAGATGTTGAGGGCCGAGTGATGATTCGCGCCCCATTCCACACCCCAAACCCAAATGCCGAGTTTGAGATTGTCATCATGCCAAAGATGTCTTTCGGCACAGGCCACCACGCCACAACCAACATGATGGTACAGCTAATTCTTGACCTTGACCTTAAGGATAAGTGCGGACTAGATATGGGAAGCGGTACGGGTGTTCTCTCTATTGCCGCATGCCATCGTGGAGCAAAGGCTGTCGATGCCGTAGATATCGACGACTTCGCCTTTGAAAATTGTGCAGAGAATATCGCTACAAACGGTGTTGCACACCTCATTACCCCAATTCTGGGCGATGCTCGTGTACTTGAGGGCAAACACTACGACTTTATCCTCGCCAATATCAATCGCAATATTCTACTTGCCGACATGGACAACTACCTCCGCTGCCTTGCCCCTGGTGGAGATATCCTTTTCAGCGGCTTTTTGGACGAGGATGTTGCAATTATGACCACCGCTGCCACCTCTCGTGGTCTCACCCTTACTGCTGAGCGCCACCACGCCGGCTGGGCAGCCCTCCACTTTACCCGTAAGTAGAGCATAAAGCAGAGAATAATAGCTAAAAGCTATACAGATTTGGTAGTCTAAAAAATTTGTTCTACATTTGCAGCCGAAATCAGGCGGTTATGGGGGTTGCACTGCGGGTGCAGACTGAGTGCCGCCGTAGGTAATAACATTAAATTTATTTTTTACAATGAAAACTCTTGCTATTCAAGCAGCGCCTCGTGCCGATTACGGTAAGAAGGCAACTAAGGCAGTTCGCCGTCAGGGTCTTATCCCATGTGTTATTTATGGTGGTGGTGAGAATGTAGCTTTCGCTATCGATGAGAAGGCTGTAAAGCCACTTATCTACACTCCAAACTCATACATCGTTGAGCTTGACATCGACGGTAAGAAGGAGCTCGCTGTTCTTCGTGATGTACAGTATCACCCAATTCGTGAGCAGATTCTTCACATCGACTTCTACCGTGTTCAGGAGGGTAAGCCAGTA